>Ga0172377_10000357_pt1 | contig 42611 bp, 48 predicted proteins | sample Pumphouse3metaG_FD_119749 | JGI IMG/M metagenome (GOLD analysis project Ga0172377, IMG submission 119749) | Leachate microbial communities from a municipal landfill in Southern Ontario, Canada - Pumphouse #3 metaG | ecosystem: Engineered > Solid waste > Landfill > Unclassified | place: Canada... | reverse complement strand
GAATAGTCTAAGCTATAAGGTGAGTCAGAACAATCCACAGTGTCAGAATGTATTATAATAAAAGAAAGGATATAATACAAGCAGTTCTTTAATGAACTAATAGTATTATACAAGGTGATAACTAATGCGAGTAATTATAACAGCTGGTGGAACTGGCGGTCATATTATTCCAGCTTTAGCTATAGCTGATAAAGTTATGGAACTTGATAAGACAAGTGAAATCCTTTATATTGGGACTCATAACCGGATGGAAAAAGATATTGTACCAAAAAAAGGTTACCGATATGAAGAAATTGAAATCTATGGTCTTAGTAAAAGAGATTTAAAAACTAACCTTAAAAATATCGGTTTAATAATTAAAGCTAAAAAAAGATGTCTAAAGCTTATCAAAGAGTTTAAGCCTGATGTAGTAGTTGGTGTTGGGGGTTATGTTACATTTCCAGTTTTAAGAGTAGCTAAAAAACTAGGAGTAAAAACATTTATTCACGAACAAAATAGTATTCCCGGAAAAAGTAACCGAATTTTAGCATATTCAGTAGATAAAATTGGTTTAAGTTTTGCTGACTCTATTAATTATTTTGATGCTAAAAAATGTATTTTAACTGGCAATCCCTGCTCTGAATCTGCTCTTGATATTAAAGCAATCCCCAAAACAAAATATGGTTTAAGCAGGAAGAAAAAAAGTATTTTAATTGTCCAAGGTAGTCTGGGCTCAAGTATAATGAATAAAAAAATGTTAGAATTTTTAATGAGTACTCATAATGAGGATTATGATGTATTATATATAACTGGAAAAGATTATTATGAAGAATTTTCCAAAAATAAATTTAGTAAAAATGTCAAAGTAGTACCTTATGTTGATAATTTAGCTGCTTTAATGAAAGATATGGATTTAATTATTTCAAGAGCTGGAGCTAGTACAATTAGTGAAATAACAGCTCTTACAATTCCTAATATTTTAATACCTAGTCCATATGTTGCTAATAATCATCAATTTTATAATGCTCTTAGTATTAAAGAAGCTGGGGCCGGTGAAATGATTGAAGAAGCAGATTTAACTTCTAAATTATTAAAAGAAAAGATAAATAAAATCTTAAGCGATAAAAACTATAATGAAAAAATGGTAAAAAATTTAAAAAAAATAGCAATTCCTAATAGTAGTACTATTATATATAATGTTTTAAAAGACTTAATAAAGTAAAAGTAGGTGATAATGGATGAAAACTTCTAAAAAGAAGAAATTAAATATTAAAAAATTATTTGTTTTTACCTTGTTTTTATATTTAATTATTTATGGAGTTTATTATTTATTTGATCAGCCAATCAGAAACATAATTATTACTGGCAATACTTATGTTAAAGATTATGAAATAATTGAAGCATCTGATATCAAAGATTACCCATCCGTTTTTGGAATAAGTACTAGATCTTTAAAAAAGAAAATAAAAAGTAATCCTTTAATTGAAGATGTTATTATTAAAAGAGACTTAAAGTTTAGATTATATATAGAAGTAGTAGAATCTAAAGTGGTTTTATTAAATAATTCAACTAATAAATTAATGCTAGGAACTGGGGCGAGTACCAACAACCAGTATAAATACTTTGGAGTACCTACTTTAATAAATTATGCTGATGAAAAAGTTCTTAAGAAATTTTTATTATGTTTAGGAAATCTGGATTATGGAATTCTTAATTTAATAAGTGAAATAGAATATTCTCCAGCCATAAGTGATGAAGGAGTAAGTGTTGATGATGAAAGGTTTATTTTGTATATGAATGATGAAAATACTGTATTTATTAATGCTTCGAAGTGTGATGTGCTACTTCATTATCGGGAAATATATGCCAGCTTAGATAATAAAAAAGGCTTTTTAAACTTAGATAGTGGTAATTCTGAGAACTTTGTCTTCACTGAGTATAAAGATGAATAAATTACTATTACATAGTTGCTGTGCTCCGTGCGGGGCAAGTGTTATTGAGAAATTAAAGCCAGATTTTTCTTTAACAGTTTTATTTTATAATCCTAATATTGAACCATTTGCTGAGTATACTAAAAGAAAAGATGAGCAAATTAAATTATTAAAAAAATTAAACATTAACTATCTAGAGATAGATTACTTAAATGACGAATTTAAAAACAAAGTTAAAGGTTTTGAAAAAGAAAAAGAGGGCGGAAAAAGATGTGAGCTGTGCTATAAATTAAGACTTGAAAAAACGGCAAAGCTCGCTAAAATCAATAATTTTGATTACTTTACTACTACTTTGACAGTTAGTCCTTATAAAAATAGTAAGATTATTAATGAAATCGGTAAGAGCCTGGAGGCTAAGTATCAAATAAAATATTTAATTTCTGATTTTAAAAAAGAAGATGGCTATAAAAAAAGTATTGAACTTTCAAAAAGATATAATTTATATCGGCAAAATTATTGTGGATGTTTATATGGAAAGGGTTTAGATGAAAAATAAAAAAGGATTTACATTAGTTGAACTTTTAGTAGTTATTATAATTTTAGGAATTATTTTAACTATTGGTTATTCGGCAGTTAGTAGCTCTATTATTGAAAGCCGAAAAAAAACTAATGAACTAGCACTTGCCAGCATTAAAGAATCGGCTGAAGTACTAGCTCAAGAGATTTATATATGTGATAAAGCCAGTGATATTTTAAGTGTTCTGCGCAGTGATTTAGGTTTAACAAGTATAAATAATTGTGTTGATGCTAAAAATGCTTTAATGAGTGGTATTAGTGTGCCATTAGATTTTTTAAAAACAAATGAATATATAATTAAAGCTGATAATTGCGATGGTGATTTTATAATCCGTTTTGACTGCATAAATGGATCCGGTAAAGATTGTAAGAAAATGACAAATTTAAAAGTATTTATGGAAGGAATTACTTGTAATTAAGGAGGAAAAAATGGGACTATTTAATAAATTCAAACAAATATTTAAAACCGATAATAAAGAAAATACTGAAATCTATGATAAAGGTCTTGAAAAAACCAGAAAAGAATTTGTCAGTGAACTTAATTTACTTGGTCTTAAATTTCATAAAGTAACTGATGATTATTATGATGAACTAGAACATATTTTAATTAAGGCTGATATTGGCGTTAAAACGGTCCAAAGCTTTTTAGAAAAATTAAAAAAAAGAGTTAAAGAAGAAAGTATTACTGATCCAAAATTTTTACAAGAAGTAATAGTTGATGAACTTTTTATGATTTATGTTGATAGTGAATCTTTAACTGATAAAATCAAGATGGCATCATCTGGTCCGACTATTATTTTAACGGTTGGAGTTAATGGAGTAGGTAAAACAACAACAATTGGTAAATTAGCAAATAAATATTCTAAAGAGGGCAAAAAAGTAATGTTAGTTGCTGGGGATACTTTTAGAGCTGGTGCGGTTCCTCAACTTGAAGAATGGGCTAAAACTACTAGTTCTTTATTTGTTGGAAAAGAAAACGCTGATCCTGCTAGTGTCATATACGATGGCCTTGATAAAGCTTTATCCGAAAATGTTGATATTGTTTTAATTGACACCGCTGGGAGACTTCAAAACAAAGTAAATCTAATGAATGAATTAGAAAAGATAAATAAAGTAATTGGTAAACATATCCCTGATGCACCACATGAAACATTATTAATAATTGATGCAACTACTGGTCAAAATGGTATTAGTCAAGCTTCTAGCTTTAAAGAAATAACTAATATTACCGGAATAGTTTTAACTAAACTTGATGGAACTGCTAAAGGTGGGATTGTTTTAGCAATTAAAGAAGAAGTTAATATTCCGGTTAAATTTATTGGTCTGGGCGAGGGTGTTAATGATTTAAAACCATTTGATATTGAAGAATATATTTATGGTTTATTTAAGGATATGCTCTAATGAAAAATATTTTATATTATAGTAATTTATATGATTATTATGGAAGTCTTCTAACCAATACTCAAATAAAATATTTTGAAGAATATTATTTTAATAATTTATCTTTACAAGAAATAGCCGATATTTATGAAGTGTCAAAAAACGCTATAAGTAAAACATTAATAGATATAACCAATAAATTAACTGACTATGAAAAAAAATTAAAACTTTATCAGAATAGAATACAAATAAAAAAAATATTAGAACCTAATATTTTTGAAAAAATCGAAGATTATATTTAAAGCAGAATCATTTGATTTTGCTTTTATGATTGATATAGCTAAAAATATTTAAAGTAATAACTGGGATAAATATCATTACTGTGCTAAATATATTACTAATATTTCCTTTAATATCAAGTGCTAAAATAAACAATATAAACCACAGAAGAATACTAATAAACTGGTATTTTAAATCTTTATAAATAAATGAAACTAAACTAAAAATGGTAATTAAACATAATACTAAAATAATTAAAGCCCACCACGTGCTTGTAAACATGTTTTCGATTAATAAAGCTAAATCTATTTCTTTATAAATCACACTATCTTGATAAGATAATCTATCTAAATAATTAAAATAAAATAAAGTCCAAAGACAAAATATACTTTCAAGTGTAACTGTTATAAATAATAATTTACTTCTTTTTTTAAACATTTAAACCATTTCTTTCTAAAAATTCTAATGCATTTTTTAATATTATTATTGATCTTGAAGCAATTATATCATATTTTTTCTCGAAATATAAATCATTATATTTAAAAAACATATAAGTTTTATTATGATTATAATCAACCCAGATGCCAAGTAAATTTTTTGTTCCATTTTTAATAAAAATTTTGTATTCTTCCAATAAAACAAAATCTAGAGCTTCAATAATAGTGCTTTCAAATTTAATATCACCGAAAAGATAGTTTTTATGATTAGCAGTTGTAAAAGCTATTTCTTTATCAGTTAAATTAGTCGGAGTAAAATATTTCAAAAAAGCATCACTAAAATCAGGATTAAAACCTAACTCTCTAATTACTTCTTTATCAGAATCTTTATAACGGGAATTATAACCATAAGAACTATCAGCGAGTGTTGCGTGATATATTTGTTGTTTTTGAATTTCATTAAACTTATATTTACCTTTAAATAGTAAATATATTCCAATTGCTGTTGAACATACTTCCATAAATATAGCATTATTAATACTTTTACTATCAGGATGATGATCAACAGCTCCTACTACTAACGTTTTATTATTGATGCTTTGAGAGATATCATTATGATCGACTAAAAAGTATTTGTAATTAGGAATATCTTTTTCTTTAATTACAAAAGGCTGATAATCCAAACAGTCTTTGACGACTTTTTTTACTTCTAAATCTTGCAAATCTTTTTCTAAAATTGCATAACTCGCATTTATTCCGGCATCACTTAATATATCTGCCATCAACTTAGAAGATATCATCGAATCAGGATCTGGTTTATTATGCCCAATTACCATTATTTTTTTATATTTTTTTAAATAATTTATTTCCATATCATTATTTTATCAGATAAATAACTTTTTATCATTAATTTTTTGTTAAAGTAGTTGTATTTATGATCAATATTTAAAAATTAAATAAAAAGGTCACACGTTATTTTGTGTGACCATGTAAGAAAGTAAAAGAATATCTTACCTTCTTAATAATAATATATGTAATTTATTTTAAAATATACGTTCTAATTATTAAAATTAATATTAATTTCGCCGATTCCACTTTCGATTTTTAAATTATTATTACCGGTACCATATATTGTCTTATTAGGCTGGCTAACTTTATCTATATAAATACTTCCAATACCTTTAGTAATATCTAGTTGATATTCTTCTTTATTATTAAGAATTAAACTTACTTTACCAATCCCACTTTCAATTTTACTGTTTCCAGTAATCTCTGAATTAATATATATTTTTCCAATTCCAGCTTCTAAATCTAAATTATTTAGTTTAGAGTTATTAATAATTACAATCCCAGCTCCCTGATTTATTTTAAAACTGCTTGCAGAAATTCCATCTAGTTCTACTTTTCCAGTATCACTCTCTATTAAAACTTCTTTTAATAAGTGATTTTTAGGGATATATAATATTACACTTGAAGTGTTTTTTCGATAAAGCCATTTATTATCTTCATTAATTTTCAAAGTGTTGTTTTGATACGTTTCTTTAAAATTTTTAGATACTTCATTTAATTTAAGCTTAAACTCAGTACCTTCTTTAATAATAAGATTAGTCGCGCCAATATTAATATCTATATTTTCAATATAACCATAAGTATTAGTATAATCTTCAGTATATTTAACTGGGCTTGTTGTCTTAACAAGTATAGAAACACCAAATAATAGGGCACTGATGATATTAGTTATTATAAATATAGCAAAGCATATCGCAATTACTTTAATAGCTTTTTGCATCCCATTCATTTTATATCAAGTCCTCCAAATAAACAGAAAGATTCAATATAGATAGTTTTTTTATTATCCTTTTTATTACTGATTTTATTAGATACACCACCAAAAATAGGGGTTGATTTTATTTTAATATCTACATCATTAGGCACTATTATTTTAATACTAGCAAAGATACTACTAGCTTTAATAACCGCTTCTTTATCAATAGTTGCTTTAGTTAAATCCAAAATAATACTACCAAAAACAGCATCTAAATTAGCACCACTAAATTTTTCATTATCTTTATTTACTTTTTGCTCAGCAAAAGTAGCAGTAATCATCTCTAGTCCATCTTTATTAGTTGTCTTAAACTTTTCAGTTACTTTATCTTTAATAATATTATTAAAGATAATAGATAATCCAATAATAATAAAGATTGTAGGTATAATTAAAATACCTATTATTTCAAAATCAATAATACCTCTAACCGATAATAATAAAATAAGTCCAATTAGAAGTCCAATTATACTACTAGTAAAATCTTTTCTTTTAAATAATCCAATAAAACTTGGGATAATAATAAAAAGTGTCCACCATCCATCAAAAAATATTTCTATATTAGTTAGTCCAAGAGCATTAGTTCCTAATATAACTCCAAGTAAAATAAATATTAATCCCCACATAATTTTTTTAAATTGCATATAAACCTCTTTTCTAATTTAATTATATGATAGTTTAGATTTATAGTAAAGGAAAGGTTATGTTCAGGTAAACATTTTTAATTTTGAATTATAAAATTAATGCCACGAGATAATTTATCAAATGCAGTAGAACTATTTCGCTATATATTAAATCTTTTGAAAGACAGGTATTGTTCCTGTATAGAACTAAACTTAGAGTATATTACAGCTTTATTTTATTACATAAATTTATTGGTTGATTGTAACCATTTTTTAGTTTGGCAATATTCAGCTTTATTCACAGGTAATCCATAAGTCAGTCTTTTTTTTAAATCATATTTTTCACTAACTTTTTCCAGCATTATCTTTTCATCAAAATCAAACCAATCAAATTCTGTTAATAACATTATATTTTGTTGACCTGTTCCCATTAAATAAATCTGAGTAGGACTTTCAACACTATCCCGACCTGGAGAATATCCTCTTAACATTTGTTCAATCAATGAAGCCTTTTCAATTTGACTTAAATTTGGAACATATTTTTTTATTATCTCTAAAATGTTATTTATTATTCTGAGGGATTTAATTTCAGCTAATCTTTCACTTGGACTTTGTTCATAAAATAGATAATATAGAGCTTTTTGTTCTTCTATATACACAATTAAATTTACAACTGAAATATAGCCTTTATCAATCAGTTCCCGAAATTTAGGGTTTTTCAATGTTTGTTCAATCATAAAATTAGCACTTAATAATTTCGTTTCTAAATCATCGCCTTTTAAATCAACCATTTTATTTTGATTAGCGTGTTCTAATTCGTGTAATATAACTTGCGTAAATATTAAATTTCTATAAAAAATCTGTTCAATATCACTAAATAAATAATCATATCTAAGATGATGTTCAAATAGCCATTCTAAAAACGCTAGATTAACTTCTAAGTTTTTGTTCATTAAGTTATAACTACCCATATTAATACCATTACCTCTTTCTTTTAGTTCTTTAAGCCACAATATATTTCTTACATAACTATTCAATGATTTTGAGGTAGTTACAATTTCAACTAGCTTTTCAATATATTTTTTATCAATTATTTTCATATTTATTGAATAATCATAAATTAACTTTAATATTTTTAATTCCATCTTTTCAATATACTTTGTATCAATTATTTTCATATTTCTTAAACAATCATAAACAAACTTTAATATTTTTAATTCCATAATTTAACCCCCATTTAAAGTAAAAAAAACCACAATTAGGGTTATGTTTCGTAAATATTGTATTCCAACCCCCATCGGTAAAAAAATAATACTATAGAATAAGGTAAATGTCAATTTTAACATGTCAGAATATTTTCATAGGTAACATTTTCACTTAAAAGTCACACAAAAATCAAAGTTTTTAATATAAATTATTATGAAACAAATATAAAAAAGCCTAAATATAAGGCTTCAATTTTCTTATGGTGGAGAATACAGGACTCGAACCTGCGACATTCTGCGTGCAAGGCAGATGCTCTAGCCAACTGAGCTAATTCCCCATAAGAACAATATAATTCTAGCATAAGCCTTTCTTAAAATCAATACCTTTCATCGCCGTTTTTATGGTTTCTAGCAATAATTGTTGAATCTTCAAGTAAACTAGAAGCTTTTAATAAACTATTTGTGCCATATTTATCTTTAATTAGATCCACTGCTTGGTTAGCTTCTTCTGCCAGTATGGCGTCTTTATAAGGCTCAAACAAATTTAGCTGGATTCCATTATCAGGTGAAAGACATGCCAAATAAACCCCAACTTGTCTAATTGGTAAATAATCATAATATTTATTAAAAATATTTAAACAAACTGCAAATATTTCTTTTGAGTCTTTAGTATATTTATCTAATTTAATTGAGTGACTAAAACCTCCGCCAATACTTTTAGAATAGTTAATAAATAGTCCAACTACTAAAGCATTTTTTTTCATGTTTCTAAGTCTTTTTGTTAAAAGATCAATCATCTCTTTAATTATTATATTTATATTACTTTCATCATAATCTTTATATAAAATTTGACTATGACTAATTGACTCATTTTTAGGTGGAGCATTTAAATCACTTATTTTAGTTAAATCAATTCCATTTGCCCGATACCATAGTTCTTCACCTAAAACACCAAATTTTTCTTTTAGGATAAAGCGACTCGATCTCGCAATATCTCCAATCTTATATAACTGAAGAGCATTTAATCGTTTTTCCATTCTAATGCCAATACCCCAAACTTTAGATAGGGGCTGGGTATTCCATAGTTTACTAGCAACATCATCATATGACCAAGAACTAATATTATTAGGGCTGTGTTTACTTTCAAGATCCATACAAACTTTAGCCAGAAAGATATTAGGACCAATTCCTGCCACTGCTGTTAAACCAGTTTTTTCTTTAATTCTTTTTAGAATATCTTCGGCAAGTAAGCTCGCACTTTTTTGATAAAGAGATAAATAACTTGTTACATCTAAAAAGACTTCATCAATTGAATATATATGCATATCATCTTTAGCGACAAACTCTTCATAAACTTTAATAACTTCTTTGCTTTTTTTCTTATATAGTCCCATTCTTGGGGGAACTTTAATAATTTTAATATTTTTAGGTAAATCATAAACTCTAGTTCGTCCTTTAACTCCTAGGTTCTTTAAATAAGGTGAAACAGCTAAAGTCATCGCCCCTTTTTTAACAGGATCACAAACAACTAGTGGGGCACTACTACCATCAATGCCTCTTTCAACACACTCACAAGATGCAAAAAAACTTTTAAGATCAATTGCGATAATATTTCTTTTTGGATATAAATCATTCATCTTCAATCACCTAAATAAATTATAGAACATTTGTACTATATAGTCAAGTTAAAAATCGTGATATAATTTTAAAAGAGGTAGATGATTTATGAAAATATATTTTGCAGGATCAATTAATGGTGGCAGAGAAAAAGAAAGCGATTATTTGAATTTAATAAATTTTTTAGAAAATTATGGGGAAGTTATAACTAAAAATATTTGGCAAGAAAAACCTTTAAGTGATGATTATATTTATAATCGTCATAAAAAATGGCTTGATGCATCAGACATTATTATTGCTGAGGTATCAGTTCCTTCAATAGGTGTTGGTTATGAATTAGGCTATGCTTTAGAACATAATAAAAAAGTTATCTGTTTGTATGATGAGGCATCTATTAAAAGTATTTCTTCGATGATTTCTGGCAATCCTAAAAATATAATTATCCGTTATAAAACTTTAGAAGAAGCAAAAACTATTTTAGATAGTGCTATAATGGGTAAGTAAGGAAGATGTTTTATGTATGCCGAAGTACTTGTTGAATATGGGGTAAAATCTTTAGATCGCTCATTTACTTATATAGTGCCAAATTATTTAAAAACTAAATTAAAAACTGGAATGAAAGTAGTTGTTCCTTTTGGGCATCAAGTTATTAATGGCTTTGTCATAAATATTAAAAATGAGACAGAAACAGATAATTTAAAAGAAATAATTTCAATTACAAATGAAGAATTTGCTTTAAATGATGAACTCTTAGAACTAGGTAAATATTTAAAAGAAGTATCAATGTGCTCATTAATAACCGCATATAATACAATGTTTCCTAGTAGTATGAAAGTAAAAAGCATTAAAAGTAATTATAATTTATATGATATTTATTTAGAATTAGTAAATAAAGATATTGCTTTAAAATATGTTAAAAATAATAAAAGAGCCCCTAAAAGAAATGAATTATTAACAAGATTATTACAAAGTGAAACTATAATGCAAAAAGAATATAGTAGTGCAGTTGTTAAACCTTTACTTGCGGAAAATTTAATCTATTTAAGAAAAGAAACTAAATATCGAATTAATCAAAATGTTAGTAATATTTCCAAACCAAAATTAACTCTTGATCAAGAAAATGCTGTTTCATTAGTTGAACTAAATAAAGCTAATACTTATTTGATTCATGGAATAACTGGTTCAGGAAAGACTGAAGTTTATATGTCACTTATTGAAAAAGTTATTGCTAGTGGTAAAACTGCAATAATGTTAGTCCCGGAAATATCTTTAACTACCCAGATAGTTAATCGTTTTTACTCAAGATTTGGCAGTGATGTGGCAATTTTTCACAGTGCCCTTTCTGCTGGGGAAAGGCATGATGAGTATAAAAAGATATTTTTAGGAGAAGTAAAAGTGGTAGTTGGAACTAGAAGTGCTATTTTTGTTCCCTTAAGAAACATTGGTATTATTGTCATAGATGAGGAGCATAGTACTAATTATAAACAAGAAAATAATCCTCGTTATCATGCTCTTGATATTGCTAAAAAAAGAAGTCTAAACCATAATGCTCCACTTATTTTAGGATCTGCAACTCCCTTGCTTGAAAGTTATGCGAGAAGTCAAAAAGAGGTCTATAAATTAATTACTTTAGATAAAAGAATAGGAGATGCTTCTTTACCTAAAATTACTATTGTAGATATGGCCGAAGAATATAAAAAAAGAAATATGATTATCAGCGAAGATTTAGATAAAAAAATTAAAGAAAAACTACTTAAAAAAGAGCAAATTATGTTATTTTTAAATAGACGTGGTTTTACGAGAATCGTAACTTGTAAGAATTGTGGATATACTTATAAATGCCCACACTGTGAAATAACTTTAACTTATCATAAAACTTCAAATAATTTAAAATGTCATTACTGCGGATATACAGTTTTAAATGAGGAAGAGTGTCCATCATGTAAAGAAAACTCTCTTACATCTTATGGGCTTGGAACAGAAAAGTTAGAAGAAGAAGTAAGAGAAAAATATCCTCAGGCTAAAGTTATTCGCATGGATGCTGATACTACTACTAAAAAAGGATCTCATGAAAAAATTATAACGATGATTGAAAATGAAGAAGTCGATATTATTTTAGGAACCCAAATGATATCAAAAGGACTTGATTTTCCTAAAGTAACACTTGTTGGAGTAATAAACGCTGATGATTCACTTAATATACCCGACTTTAGAAGCGGAGAATATACTTTTAGTTTGCTTCATCAAGTATCAGGTAGAGCAGGAAGAAGCAAAATTCCTGGTGAGGTAATTATTCAAACCTTTAATTCCGATGATAAAACTTTAAATTTTGTTAAACAAAATGATTATCTAAATTTATATAATTATGAAATGAATATTAGAAGACTTTTAAAATATCCACCATATTTTTATTTAACTTCTATTAAAATAACCTCTAAAGATTATAAAGAAGCATCAAGTGAAGCAACAAATGTTTTAAACTATTTAAAGCGAAGTTTAAATAATGAAGTTATTATTCTTGGACCAACTACAGCTGCAATGTTTAAAATAAATAACATATATCGTTTTCAAATAATATTGAAATATAAAAATTTTAATTTTATTAAAGATTCTTTAAGAAACTTAGATGAAGTTTATAGTGCTCATAAAAAAGTATCGCTGGAAATTGATATAAATCCAACGCGGATTTAATTAGACACTGAAAAAAAGACTTAAGCACTATTAAATAATTATGATTGATTTGCAGGTAAAAAACAGAAGATAAAACAAGTGAAATTATTATAGGAGAAAATATGAAAGAAATTGAAATTTTAGTTGAAGTATTGAGTGTTTTAGAATAAGAACAAAAAACGAAGAATCTTCATTAACATATAAAAAAGATCATTTTGAAAATGATGGAAAGTGGTTATATTCTGATGAATATGAGATTGCAATTGATTCTTATGAAATGGGTAAGAAAATAATTGAAATATTAGGATTAAAAAGACTACTTACAATAAACAATTTAAAAAAATTATATAAATTTAAAGAATATGAAATAACCTTAGAAAAAGTAGAAGATTTGGGATTGTTTTTGGAAGTTGAATATTACATTTATAATCGACTACCGGGAAGTGGCAAGATTACATTAGCAAGTATAATTGCTATTTCAAAATCATGAAAACAATATTAATTAATTTTGGTGTGTCCAGAATGTAGTATTTCTACTATTACTAAAGAAGATGATGCACGCAACATTTTAATGCATTAAAAATAACTTAGATGAAATTTATAGTACTCATAAAAAAGTATCGCTAGAAATTGATTTAAATCCCGGGCGAAATTTAACTGGTCAAAAAAAAGTATATAAATATCCTGTTTTATGGTATTATACTGCAAGAAAGACATATGAGGAAGTTATAATGGAATTAAAACAAATAATAAATATATATGGTAAAGAAACGATATATAGAGGCTATTCTAATTTAGTTGAAAATCCTAAAGAATATAAAAAAATTACTAAATATCAAATGGTATTAGATATTTATAAAATGTATAATGATAATCCACAATCAATTATTGATGTTTGTTCTTTTGAAGAACTAGCACTCTTAAAAAAAATATTAAATAAAAAAACTAAAACAAAACCCTTTTTAAAAGATTGGAAAGATGATGATTATTCATGGTTAAAATTACTTAGAGAAAAATTCTTATTATCTTACGAACCCATATCTGAATTTGAAAGAGTACCTAAAGAAATAAAAAGTTCTATAGAAGAAGCATTAAATAACTTAGATGAAGACGCTATTAAAAAGCGAGATGAATTAAACTATTTAATTGTAGGTTTAATTAGAGCTTACCATAATTTTACTTTAGATGATTTTTACGTATATTTTTCAGAATATCATAATATGTCATATATAGATTTTAAAAATTATTTAAGTGAAAACACTTATTTTAAACCATATATTTATATTGATAATGAAAATGAACCAATACTGTGTTTTAGTGAAGAATACCGAGATTTTGCTGACGATATATTTTATAATTTCAATGAAAATTCCCATCTTTTTAATTATAAATATAAGAAAAATGAATTAATTTCTATAGGTAGAAATAAAATAAATTTGGAAAATCCGCATATCAAAAGATTTGTTTTATTTTTAAAAGAAAATTTAGAATATAGCTTTCAATTCGATATGTTATTAGATAGTTTTATAATTCAAGCCGGAATATCCCTAGATAATGGTTTTTTTATGTTTCTTGACATATTATCTGACTATATTAAGATTAATGAAGATACTGTAGATATATTACTTGAAATATCAACGGAAGCATATAATAACATGCCAAACTGGACTAATAATGGTGTTCCACCTTATCATGCAGCGCAACAAATGATTAATGAAAAAAGTGATAACCCTAGCACTATAGTAAATGAAAATAACAAAATAGGGCGCAACGATCCATGTCACTGTGGTAGTGGGAAGAAATATAAAAAATGTTGTTTAAATGAAAAGTACTTAATAAAAGAGCAAGCTATGTTATCTTATGATGATGCGATTTTGTTTTATAAATTATTTGTTTTATTATGTGATTTTACAAATAAAAAATATAATATTGTTAAAGAAGCTAAAAAACCAGAAGATTTCTATTATAAAAATGGTAATGTAATAGCAGATTATACAGTGAAAATACGTGAAAAAATGTGGGAAGACAAAAATATAATTAAAGAATTTTTAGTTAGTACTTCTTTAACTGAAGAAGAAAGTGTAATAGTTAAATCTTGGGAAAAAAGAATTACTGGAAACTTTGTAATATATAAATATGAAAAAGGGTTAGCGTATATTATGGATGATAATAATATTTATGCAGTAGCTGGAATTTCAAATCCGATTTCAGAAAAATTTCCCGCTCATCTATTACCAGTATTATTAAAAATTACATTATTACCATTTAAAAACAAAATAATATATGATAGTTTCCTAGAAACTATGAATATAACAATGGGAGCTGGTATGGTTAAAATGCATGATAAAATTTATGATGAATTAAAAGATAACATAATTACAAAATTATAAAGGAAAAATGTTTAAAAAGGAATTGCGAGAATCTCTTTATTATATGCTTAACACCATCTAATTGGATTTATACTCCACTCGGATTTAACTTTACATTCCTTATAAAAATGTTATAATTGAAATATAAAGAAAAGCGATGACTTCCTTGGAAAAGAAAGAGCTATATAATAATGAAGGACACTAGTCGAGGTAGGGTGGAACCGCAGGTAATTTTTTATCGCCCCTATAGATAGTGTTTTTTTTCTTAAAAAAGTAGTCATTAGAAAAGAGGAAATATGGAAAAAAAAATAACAATGGAAAAATTAGTTGCTTACTGCAAGCAATATGGGTTTATTTATCAAGGCTCAGAAATATATGGAGGACTTGCTAATACTTTTGATTATGGACCTCTTGGAGTCCAGCTTAAAAATAATATTAAAAAAGCATGGATGAAAAAATTTATTCAAGAAAGTAGATATAATGTCGGACTAGATAGTGCGATTCTTATGAATCCTAAAGTTTGGGAAGCATCGGGCCATTTAAAAACTTTTAATGATCCGCTACTCGACTGTAAAAAATGTAAAACTCGATACCGCGCTGATAAATTAATTGAAGATTTTACAAATGGTGAAGTAGAGGCTGGTGGCTGGAAAGAAGAAGATTTAATTACTTATATTAATAAACATAAAATTACTTGTCCTAAATGTGGATCTTTAGATTATACAGATATTAGAAAGTTTAATTTAATGTTTAAAACATTTCAAGGTGTTACAGAAGAGGCTCAAGATACAATATATTTAAGACCAGAGACTGCTCAAGGTATCTTTGTAAACTTTTTAAATGTCCAAAGATCGATGCGTTTAAAATTACCTTTTGGGATTGGTCAAGTTGGTAAAAGTTTTCGAAATGAAATAACTCCTGGACAATTTATTTTTAGAGTAAGAGAATTTGAACAAATGGAATTACAATTTTTTTGCAAGCCAGGTACAGAACTAGAGTGGTTTAAATATTATAAAGAATTTTGTTTAAACTGGATATTATCTCTAGGTGTAAATAAAGAGAATCTTAGATATCGCGACCATACTAAAGAAGAGTTATCATTTTATAGTAATTCTACAACTGATATAGAGTATAAATATCCATTTGGTTATGGAGAACTTTGGGGTATTGCATCGCGCACGAATTATGATCTGAATCAGCATCAAACTGCATCAGGCACGAGTTTAGAATACTTAGATCCTGAAACAAATGAAAAATATATTCCGTACGTTATTGAGCCCTCTTTAGGTGTTGAAAGAACTTTACTAATGTTTTTACTTGATGCATATGAAAAAGAAACACTTGAAAAAGATACTCGAGAAGTACTTCATCTTCATCCATTTCTAGCGCCATTTAAAGTAGGAATTTTCCCACTTATTAAAAAAATACATAGTGATAAAGCAAATGAAGTTTTTGCAAAGTTATCAAAATACTTTATGTGTAATTATGATGAGACTGGTTCAATTGGTAAGAGGTACCGTAGAAATGATGCAATTGGAACACCATTTTCACTAACTATTGATGATGAAACAATAAATAATAATACCGTAACAATTAGAGATCGAGATACTATGAAGCAAATTACAATCTCACTTGATGAAGTTATTAGCTATATTGAAGAAAAAATTAAGTTTTAATTTTTTTCTAACTATTTTATAATGGTAATTTTAGAATTTCTCTAAAAACAGTTTATTAAAAAAATTATTTGTGCTATTATAGTGTTAGAGTAATATAAGGAGGGTATGTTATGGCGCTAAAAAATATAAAAAAAGCATTATTTGGTAATGATGATGATTCAAATTATGTAAGTGAAGTAGAAGAAGAATTTTATGCTTTAAGTCAAAAAGCTTATAAAGAAGAAGAGGATGCAAATGGTTGTAAGATGATTCTTATTGAACCAAGAGCATATTCAGAAAGCCAAGCAATAGCAGATCACTTAAAAAAAAGAAATAGTGTCGTAGTTAATTTAAAGAGAGTTACATCGGATCAAGCCAAGAGAATTATTGATTTTTTGACGGGAACTTTATATGCTATAGGTGGAGATTTACAAAAACTAGGTAATGGTATATATTTATGTACACCTAAGAACGTTAGTGTTCAAGGAAAAATGACTGACGCAGACGATACAAAAACTAAAACGAAAATTGAAGATGAAATAGATTTTTAAATAATCCCATAGAGGTGAAGATGCGTATGGATAAATTTAAGACAGGTTTTACTGGCTATAAAAAAGAAGAAGTAAATAAATTTGTAAATGATGTTGTTAAGCAAGTAGAATTAATGCTTGCTGATTTAAAGACTAAAGATGTTGAAATAACTGATCTTAAAAAAAGTCTTGAACATTATAAAAATATGGAAAATACTTTTAATAGAGCGATTCTTGTTGCTGAAGATGCATCTAATCAAATTAAAAGAATTGCTAGAGATGAAAGTGCCGGTTTAATTGAAGACGCTAAAAAAAATGCCTCACGAATTGTTAATGATGCACTAGTTCAAGCAGAAAAAACTCAAATAGAAACAGCTCAGTTAAAAAGAAATATTATAACTTTTAAAAGAAGGTTAAGAACTATTATTGAAAGTCAGCTAGATTTAGTTGATGATATAGATTACTTAGATATTTAGTCTAAGTTTTTTTGATAAAAAAAAGAAGTTAATCTTCTTTAATACCAAGTAATCTAAGCTCATCACTTATATCTTCTTTAACAAAGTACTCCAGAGGAATATCTAAAGCTTTAGCAAAAGAATATAATACTGCTAAACTAAATGTTTGCTCAGTCTTAGGACTTTCTATATTACCAATTAATCCTCTTGAAAATAATGTTTTTTCTGCAAGTCCTTCTTGAGTGATTTTTCTAAACTTTCTAAATAACTTAATTCTTTTTGAAACTAAATCATAAACATATTTAATATCTTCAGTGTTTCTCACTTTATCAGCTCTCCTAATATAATTTTATCAGTTTAAGACTGAATATTTTGTCGTGATATGGTTGCAAGAAAATAAACTTAATTGTTATACTTATCAAAAAAAATCCTAATGTCTTCTTCTAAAGTGCTACATCATAGTAGTAAAACCTACTCTCCTAAATATATTTCACTTGTTATAAAATATTCTTACTTTTAATAAATTCTCTTAATATTTTAGTAATAGCTCTTTTTTCAATCCTGGAGACATAACTTCTAGAAATACCTAAATATTTAGCTATTTCTTTTTGTGTAGATTCTAAGTTATTAAATAGACCATACCTTTTAATAATTATTTCTTTTTCTCTAGGAGTTAAGATAGATAAATATTTATGTAAAAGATTTATATTATCTTTTTGATTTATAGATTCAATTAAATCGGGATCTTCACCTTTTAGTAAATCAATTAAATTTATTTCATTACCATCTTTATCAATACCAATAGAATCATTTAAACTAACATTATTAATATGTTTTTTATTACTGCGGTAATGCATTAATATTTCATTTTCAATACATCTTGCTACATAGGTCGTTATTCTTGTGTTTTTAGTTGGTTTATAAGAATCAACACCTTTAACAAGGCCAATTGTACCAATACTAATTAAGTCATCTGTATCATATTCTTTATTCTCATACTTTTTAACGATATGGGCAACTAATCTTAAATTATGTTCAATTAATTTATTTCTAGAGTCTTTATTTCCTAAAAGCATATTATTAATGTGAGATTCTTCATCTTCTTTAGAAAGTGGATCAGGAAAGACATTTACCGAATATGATCCTGTAAAAAAAATCAAACTTTTAAGTAGAGTTACTAAATAAAACAGCATTATATCACCTGATAAATGTTATGTTTAAATATATTTAAAATGATATTAAATCACTTGTTTAATAAATTTGTGTGCTATTACATTTCAAAGTCTTAAATAAAAAACAAGAAAATGTAATTCAAGCATGCAAAAATAAGCATAAATATAAATAATAATATAGAATTTGTAATATCTCTGCCCTTTGAAGTCAAGTAATACTTATTCCGTTCATAGTCATTATTTTTTTGGATCTTTTTTTATATTTTTGCAATTCTTTAATTTCTTGTTTTTTTTATTGATTATTTTATTTTCATCAAAAGATGAAATTGCTTCATTAACTGTATCAATAACTATTTGTTTTGAATCTACATTAAATCTCGTCATGATATCCTCTATTGAATCAATAATAAATTCTTCACCGTCACAACAATCCATTGACTCTATTAATTCATCAGCTTTTATGTCTAACTTCTCTTTAATTTGTTTCTTCAAACTTTCTTTATTCTTAATCATTTTTTACTACCTACCTTTAAGATAGTTTATCACAAAACCCACCGAAAAAAAATTACACCCAAAAGAAAAAGAAAGCGATTTGGTACAATGACTGTGAGGTGTTATAAATGGATAAAATTGCAATTATATCAGATATACATGGAAATCTTGAGGCAATAAAAAAAGTACACTTTTTACTTAAAAAAGTAAAAGACGTATCTATATGATCATAAGAGTTCTATAATCTAAATAAAAAATTAGTAAATAGGATTTTTATGTGATTTTTAAGTGAAGAAATATAAAATGGGTTTATACAGTTACCCACTAAATAACTCTAAGACCTAAAAATAACTTAAGTTATCAAACCAAAATTATTCTCTTAATCTTAATCTTCATAATCTCTTATTCACACTCTATATATACTTTTTCAAAATAATCTTGTAATAAGTCTATTGCAATTTCATTATTAATTGCAACAAATTTCCATGGTTCCTCCTCATGTGTAATATCTATTAAAGAATAAGCACTAATTTTACCATATGAATTGATAACTGCATCTATTATTAAAGATAAACCTTCCGAAACTTCATAAGTTGATTCTGTAGCCTTCACAGAGTTATGACCATTTTTATATGTATCATAAGCCTTAGAAACTACAGGACCATGTTTCCATGCAAAAATAGCGTCATTAAAAGCATTTTTCTTAAATAATGCTCTCGAAATCCCTTGCACATAATATAAAAGTTTTTGAAGTTTTAAATTAGTTATATATTCTGTTTCTATTTTATAGTTTGAACTAATTTTGTCTACATTAGAATTATATTTTAATATAACTGCATTGGCAACGTCAAATAAATCAGCCGTGCAAAAATCAACATTAATTATCTCGTTACAATTTATATTGGCAATTTTATGTGACTTTAATTTAATAATTTCATTTAATATTTTCATTGTTCTTTCATAACAATCATCAGAAATATTAGAACTATTTTTAATTATTAAATCTTTCATATTACTTGGGTCATTAGATAATCTAATGACCGTATTAATAGATTCTGTTTGAATAGTTCCATTCTCAATACGGTGAATTGTAATTTCTCCAAGACCAATTGAAAAAGCAAAATCCTTTTGAGTTAAATGATATTTATTTCTTATTTTTTTCACTTGTTCGCTGGTTAATAAGCCCTTTTGCTTTTTGTATATATCATAAAGATTAACATCATTTTCCATTTCTATTTCTTTTACATATACTTCATTACCAGTTTCATCCATACAATATTTTTCTTCAAATTCAATTTCTAAATCCTTTACAATAGCTTTCGTTTTTCTGGTTTTAATTATAATATTATTATTCAAAATAACCACTCCTTTTTTTATTTTTTATAGAAACATTTTATCATCATGGCACGACAAGCATTTTAATAAATTGTTTTTGAGTTTTATCTTAACATAAAATAATGTGCCATCAGATATTTTTTTTCCAAAAATGTAGACATATTCCCCAGGAAAATCTCTATCCTCCTCAGGACCTGATTTTAAATCACTAGGAGTTAAACTTTTTAGTAAATCCTCTATATCTAATATTGTAAGTCCGTGTTTACGATATGCCAATTTATTTTTGGCAGTTGGAACAATATCTAATTTACCACTATTTATCCTCTTCTTTGCTTCAATTAAAAAGTCATTAATATCCATATTGTCCTTCCTGATATAATCATATCACAAAGAAATAAAACTATCAATTGATAATTTCGCTTTTTAAAAGTTTTTACTTTTTATTATTATTCTACACTTAATATTATTTATGTGGTAAATCTATTATTCTTGTAATTCTAAATATAAATGACCAATCCCTTTGTTAATTTCTAGAATATATATTAAACTGGCAAAGAAACAATTACATTTTTTCAAATTATATGATTTATGCAATTATTATAATATAAATATTGATTATATAATCATGTTTAAAAAAAGATCTTGTTCATATTAGTTTAAGTGCTAGATTTGGTTAATAAAACTTGTATGCTATAATTAAAGAGATATTGGGAACAAAAAATTGGAGGCTTTATTAAATGAATGAAAAAAAACCGTAAAGTACAGCGGAGTATTTAAAAGCCAAACCCAAACTAGAAAAGTAAAATATTATAATTTACAAACAATATTCAGTGTTGGATTTAAAGTAAATAATCAAAGAGCAGTTCAGTTTATGGATGATGAAAGGTTTAAAAAAGGGCATAAATTTACCGATGATTTTTTTTGAAGAACAATTAGCAAGAATTTGAGAAATCAGAGAATCAGAAAGAAAATTTTATCAAAAGATAACAGATATATTCAACAAGTATAGATTATGATAAGGATTCGAAAATAACTAAAACTTTTTTTAAAATGGTTCAAAATAAAATGCATTATGCTGCTCATAGACATACTGTTGCTGATGCAATAGCTGAAAGAGCAGATAGTAATAAAAAAATATGGGATTAACATACTGGGCTGATGGACCAGATGGAAAAATTCAAAAATTTGATGTAGCAATTGCTAAAAACTATTTGGATGAAAAAGAAATTGATTTTCTTAATAGGTTAGTCACAATGTATTTAGATTATGCGGAAAATCAAGCTAAAAACAAAATTCCTATGACAATGGAAGATTGGTCACATAAATTGGATAACTTTATTGAATTTAATGGAAAAGAAATATTAATAGGTAGTGGTAAAATGTAGATCAGCTTATAGAAAAAAACTTTTAGTATTTGGTGTAGTTGTTATAGAAGATGCAAAACTTACTGGTAAGTGGGCAACAGCTATTCAATTTGCAAAAACTATTATAGAGTTTCAAAATCCTGAATTAAAAGATAAGATTAATACAGACTTAAAAGATAACTCAAGTTTTCTAATGATTCTTTACGGCGGAAGATGACAGTTGGATGTTTAAAAATTAGAAAAAACTAGCAAATAAATATCTTATTAATTTTTTCTTTTCCTTTTTCTTTTTATCAAACTTTGATATAATTTAAATGAAACAAGGAGGATTTTAGATGATAAATAGATTTGTGCCAGATATATATCAAAAAAGTATTTATGATATAGATTATAAGAAATTAAAAAAACATGGAATTAAATGTTTAATATTTGATCTTGATAATACAATAACTCCTGTTAATATAAAAAATCCTCCCAAGAAAGTAAAAGATTTGATGGAAGATTTAAAAAATATGAAATTTAAATTAATAATAGTAAGTAATGCTACTAAAAAAAGAGTTGAACCTTTTAAAGATATATTATGTATTGATTCTTCATATTTATCATTAAAACCATTAAAAAGAAAATATCAAAAAATATTAAAAGTTTATAAATTTAAAGAAAGTGAGATTGCCTGTATTGGTGATCAGCTTTTAACTGATATTTGGGGAGCAAATAAAATGGGCTTTTTAAGTATCTTAGTAAATCCAATTGGCAAAATTGATTTTGCATTAACAAAATTAAATCGAGCACTTGAAAATACAATATATAATAGTTTAGATGCCAAAGAATTATTAAAAAAGGGGAAGTATTATGAATAAAATATGTTTTGGTTGCGGAAGTAAACTGCAAAGTGAAGATGCAACTAAAGAGGGATATATTCCTGATGCAAAATTAAAAACAGAAGATTATTGCCAAAGATGTTTTAAAATAATTCATTATGGAATGCAAAGTAAAAGTAGCACTCCTAAAGAATCAAATATTATTTTAAGATCAATTAATAAAGATAATAAATTTGTAATTTTTATGGCAAACTTTTTAACAATTAATTCTGAAGTAATTAATATTTTTAATCAAATAACTAATGATAAAATTCTTTTAATATCTAAATGTGATATTTTTTTAAAAAGTATTAAAGAAATTCATATTAAAACATTCTTAAGAAACTACTATCAAATTAAAAGTGATATTAAACTTGTTAGTAGTGTTAACAACTATGGTGTTGAGTCGTTAACTAATTATTTAAGAAATAGAAATATTCATGATGTCTATATAGTTGGTTTATCAAATTCTGGTAAAAGTACTTTAATAAATAAATTAATTGATTTAAATCAATCTAATATGAAAATGATAACTACTAGTTGTATACCAAATACAACTCTTGATTTTATTAGAATTAAAATAAACGATAATTTAACAGTAATAGATTCACCAGGTTTTATTATTAACACAATTCAAGATGATATTATTACTTCTAAAAATAATTTTAAAGTATTTTTAAAACCTAAAACATTTCAAATTAAAGTAGGAGAAACATTAGAAATAGAAAATATGTATTTTAATTTTAGTGAAGATACTTCAGTTACTTTATATTTAATAAATAATTTAAAAGTAAAAAAATATTATAAAGAAATAGATTTTGATAATAGCATTGTTGTAAATAATAATATAGATTTAATTATTAGTGGACTAGGATTTATTAATATTAAAAATAGATGTATGATAAAAACGGCTAATATAAAACCTAATCTACTTGAAACTAGAATAAGCGTTTTTGGAGAATATTATGAACAAGATTAAAATAATGAGTGAAGATTTAGCTAATAAAATAGCAGCTGGAGAAGTCGTAGAGAAAATTGCTAATGTTGTTAAAGAACTTGTTGAAAATAGTTTAGATGCGGCATCTAAGAGTATTAAAATAGAACTTACATCATCAGGAATTAAAATAATTAAAGTAACTGATGATGGAACAGGCATGAATAAAATTGATGCTACAAATGCATTTTTAAGACATGCAACAAGCAAAATATATACAACTGAAGATTTATTTTATATTGATTCTTTAGGTTTTAGAGGTGAGGCACTTCCATCAATTGCTTCTGTTTCAAAAGTGACTTTAATTACTAGTGAGGGTAATGAGGGAATTAAAATAGTTATCAGTGGTGGTAAAAAAGTAGAAGAAACTAAATCTGATGCTAGGAAAGGGACTATTATTGAAGTAAAAGATTTATTTTATAATACCCCAGCCCGCCTTAAATATTTAAAAAGTGAGCAATCCGAGCTAGCCAATACTAGTAATTATATTGAAAAAATATCTCTTGCTTATCCAAATGTTTCTTTTACTCTAATAAATAATGAAAGACAGTTAATTAAAACTAGTGGGTCTAATAATTTACTTAAGACTATTCATGAAATATATGGACTTGATATTAGTAAAAATATGCTAGAAATTAAAGGTGAAAATAACGATTTTGAAATATCAGGATTTATTAGTAAACCATCTATTTTAAAATCAAATCGAAACTATATAACAACAATAGTTAATGGCAGAACGGTTAGAAACAATGAAATAAATAGAATTATAATTGAGGCTTATCATACATATATTCCAAATATAAAGTTTCCAGTAGTTATAATAAATATTGAAACAGACCCAGCCCTCTTAGATGTTAATATTCATCCAACTAAACAAGATATTAAAATAAGTAAAATAAATACTTTAGAAGAACTTATTTTTGATGGCATAAAAAATGCGTTATATGCATCTCTTCTAATCCCAAAAGTAGAAGTAAAAACGTTAGATAGCTCTAATGAGATAAATATTAAGACTGATTATGAAATCGAAGAAGTTTCTTTTGCAATAAATGATGTTCAAGAAACATTTAATTTTACAACTAAAAATGAAGAGATAAAAAAGCTAGAACTATATCCAGTTGGTCTTGTTTTTGGTACTTATATAGTTGCTCAAAATAAAGATAATATGTATTTAGTTGATCAGCATGCTGCCGAAGAAAGAGTTAATTATGAGAAAATATTAAGAGCTTTAAAAGAAAAGGAAATAACTACCACTGATTTATTATTTCCAATTAATATTGAGCTTACTGCAAGTGATTATTTAATATTTAAAGAAAATATGTATATATTAACTGACTTGGGCTTTAAAATTGAAGAGTTTGGAATTAATACGATAATTATTAAAAGTCATCCAACCTGGCTTTTAACCGGTTATGAAGAAGAGCAAATTAGAAGAATAATTGATTTAGTTTTAAGTATAAATAAAAAGTTTGATTTAGGAAAATTTAATGATAACTTAGCAGCAACTGCTGCTTGCAAATTAAGCATTAAAGGGAATACTAATATATCTATTTTAGAGATGGAAAATATTTTAGAAAAGTTAGTACTTTGTGATAACCCATATAATTGTCCGCATGGAAGACCAACAATTATAACATTTACTAATTATGAAATAGAAAAAATGTTTAAGAGGGTAATGTAATGATTATTACAATTGTTGGACCTACAGGAGTTGGTAAAACTAAACTTAGCTTAGCACTTGCTAAAAAGTATAATGGTGAAATTATTAATGCCGATTCAACGCAAATATTTAAAGAACTTAATATTGGGACTGCTAAGATTATAGATACTAAAGGCATTCCCCATCATTTAATTGATATTAAAAATTTAGCTGAAAAATATACGGTCTATGATTATCAAAAAGATGCCAGAAATATTTTAAAAGATATTTTAAAAAGAAATAAAACTCCGATTATAGTAGGTGGGAGTGGTCTTTATTTAACCGCACTTTTATATGATTACAAATTTACGAAAGAAGAAAATATTATAAATGAGGATATTTCTATTGAAAAGATGCATTCTAAATTACTTGAGTTAGGACTTAATATTGATTTAAATAATAAACAAAGAATTAAAAGAAAATATCTTAAACATATTATAAATAAAGAACCAATTACAAATGATAAACCAAAAGTTTTATATGAAACTATTATAATTGGTCTTACTACCGATAGAGATATTCTTTATGATAAAATAAATAGTAGAGTAGATGAAATGATTGAAAATGGTCTTCTTGATGAAGCAAGAAATTTATTTCAAAAATATCCTAATTGTGGACAGCTTCATAATACGATAGATTATAAAGAATTTATTCCTTATTTTAATAATGAGAGTACTTTAGAAGATGTAATTAATATAATGAAACAAAATAGTCGCAACTTTGCTAAAAGACAATATACATGGTTTAATAATAAATTAGATGTTGACTGGTTTCAAACTAACTATAATGATTTTAATCAAACGATAAAGGAAGTAATTAATTATATAGATAACTCAAAATAATAACAGCATTTAATGGTCGACCACTTTTAAAAGCAAAAATGGGTGGTTGCTCTGCTGAACGAATGGTATATCAAGTTAAATCACTAAAAAAAAATTATAGGAGGTGCTCATAATGGGTAAAAATGTTATTATTGCGTGTGATTTTAATTCAAAAGAAAAATTAGAAAGATTCTTGGACCAAATGGAAGGTGCAGATCCTAACTTTTATTGTAAGGTAGGAATGGAGTTATTTGACTCTGGTGCATTACAAGGGTTTAATCCTGTTCAAATTGTTAAAGAAAGAGGACATAAGGTATTTTTAGACCTAAAGTTAAAAGATATTCCAAACACTGTGTCTAAGACCGCTAAAACTTTAATTGATGCTGGGGCAGATATGATTAATCTTCATGCTGATGGTGGTCTTAAAATGCTGAAAGATGCATCTGTTGCTGTTAATGAAGCATACGCTGAATATCAACATGAGTATGATGAAGTAAAAGCTGATAGAGATATGCCAGGAAGATTAGAAGATTTAGAAAAGAAACTTAATAACAGACCAATTTTATTAGGTGTAACAGTTTTAACTTCAATGAGTGAAGAAGAATTAAGAAATGAAATAGGTATTAATAAAACTCCTATGGAACAAGTTGTAAGTTTAGCAAAACTTTGTAAAGAGGCTGGACTTGATGGCGTTGTATGTTCTCCACAAGAGATTATTGCTGTAAAAGAAGCTTGTGGTGAAGATTTTATAACAGTAACTCCTGGAATTAGATTTGCAGATAGTAAGAAAGATGATCAAACAAGAGTTGCAACACCTGCTTGTGCTAATATATTGGGTTCTGATTACATTGTTGTAGGGCGACCAATAACAAATGCAGAAAATGCTATCGAAGCTTACAATAGATGTAAAAAAGATTTTACTGAACAAGTAACAGCCACTAATGAAATTAAAAATGCTAAAGGTTATATTGAAAACTTAAAGAAAAAAATTGTTAATCCGTCTGACGTAGTTGCTCAAAAACTAATTGAAGCAAGTGCGTTTAAAGTAAGTACCGAAGATCCATTTTTACTTAAAAGTGGCTTGGGAGCACCAATTTATTTAAATAATAGAGACTTATATAAATCTCCAGCTGAACAAAAATTAATTATGGATTATTTGGCAAAATTAGTTGAAGAATATTATCCACATTGTGAAGCAATATTCGGAACTCCAATGTCGGCAATATCTTTTGGAGCATTAGTTGCTGAAAGACTAGGATTGCCATTTGGGTTTGTTAGACCGGAGAAAAAAGATCATGGTATTGTTGCTACTTTTGAAGGACCCAAAAAAGAAGGTATGAAAATAGTACAGATTGAAGATTTAATCACTTCAGGAGTAAGCTCACTAGATTCTATCACTCCATTAAAAGATTTTGGTGCAGATGTATTAGGTATTGCTGCAATAGTTGATAATGACTTTGTTCCATCTCAAAAATTAATTGATAAAAGAATTGAATATCGTTCAATTACTACTATGTCAAAAATAGTACAATATGCATTTGAACAAGGACTTATAACAGAAGATGAAATTAATCAAATTTGGGCATATAAGGGTAATCCAAAAGATGAGTCATGGATGTCTGATGTAGCAAAAGGAAACATTGCTCAAAAAAGGCTGGCAAAGAAATAATATAAGTAATATACCTGTTTTATGTTAAAGTAAGTGGGGTTTTTTTTATGCAATTGATTTGATAATTATATATATTAAATAAACAGTAGATAAGTAAAAGAGTTGTTATGATAATCTCATATTTTTCCATTTCATTTATTCTTAATCTAATTTTCGTCACTTTAGTGACATATTAGAGATTATCACAAGTTAAAACAAAAACAAGCAGTTTTCTTTGCAAAAAGTCTTTCTATATATTATACTTATAGTAGGGTGTGAAGACAGTGGCTAAGAAAAAGAAACGTAAAGATGATAGCAGTAGCAAAGTTAAGTTTAGCGCAGAATTAACAGGATTGATTTTTGTTTTAATAAGTGTTATAGGAATTGGAGCCTTTGGACCAGTTGGGCACTTAATTAAATCTTTTGCAATTTTTTTAATGGGAACTTGGTGGGCAATCTTAATTATTCTAGTTTTAGTTCTTGGAACATACATGATTGTTAAAAGAGATGTTCCTAAATTTTTTAATGCTAAATTAATTGGTTTATATTTTTTATTAATAACCTTACTAGCATTTTCTCATTTAGATTATGTTAAAAATATTGAAGAATTAAAGCTTGGAGTTTTATTTCAAAATACGATTGATAATTTTTTAAATACAGTTGCTGATTCAAGATATGTTCAGCTTAGCCAAATGGGTGGCGGTATAATTGGGGCTTTTTTTGCCGGGGCATTTGTATTATTGTTTGAAATAAAAGGAACATATATAGTTTTAAGTGTCTTTGGAATCTTTGGACTAATCATGTTATTAAATGTTTCATTAGCAGTTATTATTGCTAAAATAAAATTATTCTTTAGTCGTCTTAAAAAAGGTGTTAAAGAAAGTAATGTATTTAAATTACCTGATGATGATACTAAAGAAAAGGAAGATTTTAACAAAGTAATTATTACAAATGCATCAGACTTAAAACAATATCATAATGTTGATTCATCTTCAAAAGAAGAAGCTCCGCCAGTAAAAATTGAAAACTCAACTGGTGGTAATTATAAACTTCCATCCCTTGATATTTTAGATAATCCTAAAAAAAGGGGAAAAGTTAATTCTACAGAAGTATTACATGCCAATAAGGTGGCGCTAGAAAGAGTTTTAAATGATTTTCAAATTGTAGGTAAAGTTGTTGCAATTCATGAAGGACCAGCAGTAACTCAATATGAAATTGAAATAAAAGCGGCTACTAAATTAAATAGAATAACTAGTATTCATAGAGAAATAGCTCTTGCTATGGCGGCTAAAGATGTTAGAATCCAAGCACCAATTCCTGGTAAAAGTACAGTCGGAATTGAACTTCCTAATAAACAAATCGCCCCAGTTCCAATTAGAGATGTTCTTAGCACTATTCCTAAAAATATGCTAGATTCAAAAATATTAGTTGCTTTAGGAAAAGATTTAATGGGTAGGACTTGCTGCGCTGATTTAAATATAATGCCACATTTACTGGTGGCAGGCGCAACTGGCTCTGGTAAATCAGTTTGTATTAATAGTTTTATTGCCTCAATATTAATGTTTAAAAGGCCTGATGAAGTAAAACTTATCTTAGTGGATCCTAAGAAAGTTGAATTATCAAATTATAATGGAGTACCACATTTACTTTGCCCAGTTGTAACCAATCCTAAAAAAGCAAATATTGCTCTTCAAAAGATAGTATCTGAGATGGATAGACGTTATAGTTTATTTGAAGAAAAAGGTGCTAAAAATATTAGTGCATATAATGAAATGTTAGAAAAAGAAAATAAAAAAAATAACTTAAATGAAGCTTTACTTCCATATATTGTTGTAATAATTGATGAACTTGCTGATTTAATGCTAGTTGCAGCTAAAGAAGTAGAAGACTCAATTATGAGAATAACTCAAATGGCAAGAGCTGCTGGAATTCACTTGATAGTTGCAACTCAAAGACCATCAACTGATGTTATTACCGGAGTAGTTAAAGCAAATATTCCTTCAAGAATTGCTTTTACCGTTGCATCACAAATTGATTCAAGAACTATACTTGATGCATCTGGTGCTGAAAAGCTATTAGGAAAAGGTGATATGTTATATTTATTAATGGGAGAAAATCATCCGACAAGAATTCAAGGTTCGTTTATTAGCGATGAAGAGATTCAGAGATTAATTGATTATGTATCTAAAGAACAAGTAGCCAAATATGATACAAGCATTCTTGAATCTGCACCGGATTATATGGCGGCAGGTTCAAGATATGAACAAGAAGAATATGAAGACCCAATTTATAACGAGGTAGTTGATTTTGCGATTACTTCTGGCAAAATAAGTGCATCACTAATTCAAAGAAGATTTAGATTAGGATATAACAGAGCAGCTAGAATCCTAGATTTACTTGAAGAAAGAGGTATAGTTGGTCCACCAAATGGTTCAAAGCCACGAGAAGTTTTAGTAAAATTAGAAGGACAAGATGAAGAAGAAAAATAAAGCTTACAAAAGCTTTTAAATTTGATACAATATTTGTAGTAGCAAGTATTGTATTTTTTTACTGCTACATTAGAAAAAGGAAGTGGAATTATGCTTAAAATAGAGAATTTAAGTGTTGCAATAAATAATAAAAAAATCTTAAATGATTTTAATTTAAAAATAAATTCAAAAGAAATTCATGCCATAATGGGGCCAAATGGAATTGGGAAAAGTACAATCTGTAAAACAATAATTGGTGATTCCAATTATGAGGTAGTAAGTGGGAAGATAAATTTTAACTCTCATAATTTATTAAAACTTGATATAACAAAGAGGGCAAGATTAGGGATTTTCCTAGTAAATCAAATGCCAATTGAAATACCTGGAGTTACAAATGCAGAGATGCTAAGAGTTGCACTGGCTGAAAAAACCGGTGAAAATGTTGGCCTTTTTGAGTTTAATAAAAAAATGGAAGAAATTTGTGAAAAATTATTAATCCCTAAAAGTTTTATTCACCGTGGCATAAATGAAGGAATGAGTGGGGGGGAAAGAAAGAAAAATGAACTGCTTCATCTATGGATGTTAGAGCCTAAATTTATTATTTTAGATGAACTAGATAGTGGCCTAGATATTGATAGTTTAAAAGTTGTATGCAAGAGCATCTTAGAATATTATAAAACTCATGATTGTAGCATTTTAATAATATCTCATAATCCTGAATTATTAGAGAGTCTAAATGTCAGTCATGTTCATGTTTTAAAGGAAGGAAAATTAATTGCATCAGGCAATCTTAATCTAGCTGCAAAACTTGCTAAAGAAGGTTTTAAAGGAATAACTAAGACAAATAATATAAGTGAGAATAAAAAAGATGAATAAGATATATATAAGCAATAGAGTTTTCGAAGTAAAAAACAAAAATTTAGATTTAGAAGTAGCTGGCAAATGTAAAATTACTATTATAAATAATAAAATTAATAATTTAAATATATTAGTTAAAAATGCTTCAAAATTAATAATAGAAGATTTTAGAATTATCGATAAAGAAAATACCAATATTAAAATAAGTATTGAAGATAATAGTTATTTAAACTATATTCATTCATTTATTAATAATCAAGAATATAACTTAAATATCGTAACCCGGTTTTTTGGTAATAACTCAAAAATTATTTTTGATATTCAGGGAATAAATGATAATGGTAAGGCCACGATAACAGCCGATGGGGTACTCGGTTCTAAAATATATAATGAACTTCATGAAAATATTGATATTGTTAATATTAATGGAGGTAGTGGAGTAGTTAATCCTAATATTTTCGTAGATAAAATGCCTGTTATTGCTGAACATGCAGTAACTGTTGGTAAAATAAATGATAATGAAGTAAAATATTTAACTAGCAAAGGCATGAGTTTAGTGGAAGCAAAGAAATTAATATTAAATGGTTTTTTAATTAATAAATTTAAATCAGAAGATTTAGTTGTTAGAATAAAAGAATTAATAAAAACGGAGGTGAAAAGATGAATAGAGAAGATTTTCCTATGTTTAAGCAAGATATAATTTATTTAGATAATGGGGCAACTACTTTTAAACCAAGTGTGGTCATTGATAAAATAGTTGATTATTATAGTAATTACAGCGCTAATGCTCATAGAGGAGATTATTCAATTTCTTATAAAGTTGATGTTGAATATGAAAATGCGCGCCGAAAAATAGCTAAATTTATTAATGCCAATCTAGATGAGGTAGTTTTTACATCAGGTGCAACCGAGTCTATAAATATTATTGTTGATGGATTTTTTGATAATTTGGTAGAACCAGGAGATGAAATAATTCTTAGTAAAAGTGAGCATGCTAGTAATGTCTTACCTTGGTTTAGACTTGCAAATAAAAAAGGGGCAAGAATTGTTTATGCACCTTTAGATACCCATCTTCATATTACTTTAGAGGGCATTAAAAGTGTTATTACACCAAAGACTAAAATTATATCACTTGCTGAAATTACAAATGTTGTTGGGGATTTAAGACCAATAAAAGAAATATGTGAGTTAGCTCATGCAAATGATATTTTTGTTGTAGTTGATGGGGCTCAAAGTGTGCCTCACAAAAAAACAGATGTAAAGATAAGTGATGTTGATTTTTTAGTTTTTTCTGGTCATAAAATGTGTGGTCCAACTGGCATTGGAGTTTTATATGGTAAAAAAGAATTACTAGAATCAGTTAATCCTTTAATATTAGGAGGGGGAATGAATGAATCTTTTGATAGTGAACAAGAAATATTTTTAAAAGAATTACCGCAAAGACTTGAGGCAGGAACTCCTAATATAGCTGGAGCCATTGGTTTTGGCGCTGCAATAGATTATTTAGAAAAAATAGGGATGGATTATATTGCTATCTATGAACAAAAACTTAAAGCTTATTTAGTTGAAAGATTAATGCAACTAGAACATATTACTATAATTAATGAAGAATCAGATTCCGGCATTGTTGCTTTTAATGTAGAAGATATTTTTAGTCAAGATGTAGCTTATTATTTAAATAAATATAATGTTTGTGTTAGAGCTGGCAACCACTGCGCTAAAATTTTAAAAAGTATAACTGGTGTAAAAAATACAATCAGAGTAAGCCTATACTTTTATAATACCTATGAAGAAATAGATTCTTTAATTGAGCTACTAACAGATAAAGATAAGATAATAAAGGAAATGATTTAAATGAATCCAGAATTAAAGCGAGAAATAATGATTGATAACTATAGTAATCCTTTTCATAAGGAAACAAAAGATGAAGAAGATTATATTAAGGAAAATGGAAACAATGTTTCTTGTATAGATGATGTTAACTTGTATGTTAAAATAGAAGAAGATATTATAGTCGATGCTTATTTTGATGGAGAAGCTTGCGCAATAAGTACTTCATCAACTTCAATTATGCTTAAAAATATCATTGGTAAAAATATAACCCAAGTTAAAAACTATATTACTAATTTTCAAAATATGATTTATGAAAAAGATTATGATAAAAATATTTTAGGCGATGCAATAGTATATGATGAAATATATAAACAAGAATCTAGAAAAACCTGTGCAACTCTTCCTTATACAGCTATACTTAAAATAATTGATAAAAAATAATTTATATGCTAAAATCTATTTAGAAAGCAAATATATAGGATTATAATTAATTATTATTATAAAGAGAGTTAGTGTTTAGTGTAAGCTAATTAATAAAGTTAATGAATCTACCTATTAGTGAAGTTAATAACTTCCGGTCATGACCGTTATAAAAAGTAAGAAAATTAAAGGATGGTACCGTGCTAAGCACTCCTTAGACCATTCTTTTTTTGTAGAAAGAAGAATAAAAATGAAGAAAAAACTATTTATTATTTGTAGTAAAAGATTTTATGAAAAGATTCCACCCATTTTAAAAGAGTTAGAAAAAAGGTTTATTATAACACTACCTAATTGCTATGATGCACCAGATACTGAATTTCGTTTTAAGGAAATGGGTAGAGAAGAACACGCAAAATTTAAATCAGACATGATTCGTCATAGTGAAAAAGTAATAAAAGAAATAGATATGGTTTTGGTATTAAATTTTGATAAAGGGGAATATAAAAATTATATAGGTGGATGTACATTCTTAGAAATGTATGATGCATTTAGACATAATAAAACTATTTATATATATAATGATATTCCTGAAGGAATATTAAAAGATGAAATTATTGGTTTTAATCCAGTAATAATTAATGGAGATTTGGAGGAAATAAAATGATTGATATAAAATTAATAAGAGAAAATAAAGAAATAGTTAAAGAAAATATTAAAAAGAAGTTTCAAGATGATAAACTACCACTAGTAGATGAGGTTTATAATCTTGATATTAAATATCGAGAATCAAAAACTAAAGGCGATAATTTAAGAAGTGAAAAAAATAATCTAAGTGCAGAGATAGGTACTTTAATGCGTAATAAACAAGCCCTTGAAGCAAATTTAATAAAACCGAGAATTAAGGAAATTAATAAAGAACTTATTAGTTTAGAAAATTTGGAAACTACATTAGAAAAAGAAATCAAAGAAAAAATGATGCTAATTCCGCAAATTATTCATGATACAGTTCCAATTGGAAAAGATGATACTGAAAATGTCGAAATAGAAAAATTTGGCAAGCCAATTGTTCCTAAATTTGAAGTACCTTATCATGCGGATATTTTAGCTCGAATAAATGGTCTTGATAAAGAAGCATCAGGAAGAACAAGTGGGTCAGGTTTTTATTATTTAATGGGCGATGCCGCAAGAATTCACTCAGCTATGCTAACTTATGCAAGAGATTTTATGATTGATAAAGGTTTTACTTATGTTATACCACCTTTTATGATTAGAGCAGATGTTGTAACCGGAGTTATGTCTTTTGCAGAAATGGATGCTATGATGTATAAAATTGAAGGAGAAGATTTATACTTAGTTGGAACAAGTGAGCATTCAATGATAGGTAAATTTAAAGATCAAATATTAGCTGAAAAAGACCTTCCAATTGCTTTAACTTCATACTCACCATGTTTTCGTAAAGAAGTCGGAGCTCATGGAATAGAAGAACGAGGAATTTATAGAGTTCATCAATTTGAAAAACAAGAAATGATTATTCTATGTAAAGAAGAAGACCATATGGATTGGTATAACAAAATGTTAAGCTATACAGTTGAGTTCTTTAGAAGCTTAGATATCCCAGTTAGAACTTTAGAATGTTGTTCTGGAGACTTAGCTGATTTAAAAGTAAAGTCATGTGATGTAGAAGCCTGGAGTCCAAGACAACAAAAATATTTTGAAGTAGGATCTTGTTCGACTTTAGGAGATGCTCAAGCTAGAAGATTAGGAATTAGAAGTAAAAATGATGCTAAAACAAAATATGTATATACTCTAAATAATACGGTACTAGCAACTCCAAGAGGTTTAATTGCATTTTTAGAAAACAATTTAAATGAAGATGGTAGCATCAATATTCCGAATGCCTTAAGACCATATATAGGTGGCAAAGATATTGTTCAATAAAAAGGCCTTTATAGGGTGCTTTTTATTTTCAAGTTATTTTTTTCATCAAAATAAAATTGCTGATATAAATGAGTCATAAATTCAAGTTCTCTATTAGAAAGTTTTTCAAAAAGGATAGATAAAGATTGTTCATCATATTCCTCAATGCACCTTAAATATTCTTGTGTATGAATCTTATCAACAATAATTGGTGCTACATGAACTCGACATAAATTATAATTAATTAAAATACTTGCTGTTCTTTTATTGCCATCTTGTAGTAAGAGGTAATATAAAAAAAATTTAAGAATTATAAGGCAACTATAATATTAGGTTGGTCTTATTTTTAAAGTCATTTAGAGATATAAATGTTTTTCTAGAAAGAAGGAAAGTTAATGTTTGATAATAAAAAAATCTTAATCTTAGGTTTAGCAAGGTCAGGGTATGAGGCAGCTAAATTTTTAAAAACTAAAAATGCAGAAATTATAATTACCGATTTAAAAGAAGATACAGAAAAAATTAAAGAATTAGAGCTTTTAGGAATAAAGTGCATTATAACTGATAAACAAGAGGAAATACTAGATGAAACTTTTGATTGTGTAGTAAAAAATCCTGGAGTACCAATTGATGCACCACTAATAAAAAAAGCTGAAAGAATAAATATTCCTGTAGTAAATGAAGTAGAAGTAGCGCACACTTATTTACCTAAGGATGTTAAAGTAATAGGCATAACTGGATCAAATGGTAAGACAACAACAACAACAATAATTTATGAAATTTTAAAAAAAGCTGGACTAAAAGTTCATTTAGGTGGTAATATTGGAATTCCTGCTTGTAAGTTAATAGAAAATATTAAAGAAGGAGATTACTTAGTAATTGAACTTTCATCTCATCAGCTACATGATTTTAAAAATTTTAAAACTGATATCAGTGTTCTTACTAATCTAACTGAAACTCATCTTGAGCATTTTTATACATATGATGCGTATATTAAAGCTAAGAAAAAAATATTTAATAACCATACAAATACAGATTTAACGATTATTAATTTAAATAATCAAGAAAGTTTAAATTTAACTAGTTTTATAAAATCTTCAAAATTATTCTTTTCTTCAAAAGAAGAAAAGGGCGACTGCTATATTAAAAATAATAAAATTTATTATAAAGAAGAAATAATTTTAAGTCTTTCTGATATTAAAATAAAAGGTATTCATAATTATGAGAATATTATGGCAGCTATCTTAGCAGTTAAAGAGTTTAATATTTCTACCGAAATAATAAATGAAGTTTTAAAAGAGTTTCCTGGAGTAGAGCATCGCATAGAGTATGTTAAAAGTTTAAATAATCGTCATGTATATAATGATTCTAAATCAACAAATATTCTCGCAACTCAAACTGCCTTATTATCCTTTGATGCTCCAACAATATTACTTCTTGGTGGCGTAGACCGCAATCAAGACTTTGAAGAACTACTTCCTTATTTAAAAAACACTAAAAAAATTATTGCTTATGGTGATGCAAAAAATAAAGTTAAAATCTTTGCTGCTAAACATTATATACCTTGTGAAATAGAAGAGACTTTAGAATTATCTGTTTATAACGCATATGAATCTTCAGAAGAAAATGATGTAATCCTTCTTTCCCCAGCCGCAGCATCATGGGATCAATTTAAAGACTATGAAGAAAGAGGTAAAGAATTTAAAAAAATAGTTCATACTTTAAAATAAGTAGAACTTTTTTATATTTGGGCCATATCCTATATTAGGTGATGGTTATGAAAGATGAAGTTTTTAAAAAAGTTGAAGATAAAACAAATGTAGATAAAAATACAATTGTTGATTTAGCTAAAATGGTCAGTGATAATGGTTTAAAAGATGAAAAGACTTTAAGAAGTGTTATTAGTAAATTGTCTGCAATGACTGGTAAAGAAGTAACAAGTGAGATGGAAGATAAAATAATTAATACTATTTTAGAAGACAAAGTCCCTAAAGATGTAGAAAATATGTTTTAAAACATGTTATACTATTTTTAGAAAAGACGTGAAAGCCTTGAATTTAGAACAAATCATATTAAATCAATATTTAAATAATGAAGACTTATCAATTTTAGTTAACAATCCTAAAGAAAGTGATATTAGAAAGATTGTTAATAAAATTTGGAAATATTATTTAAGTAATCCTTTTGATTATCAAGAAGAGAGTTTTAATTTTTTAGTAAGTAAAAACGGGATATTATTTATGGATTCTTGGGAATTTAGTGAGTATCCTATTTTTCATGATGAAAATCACTTTTCGTTGCCATATGAAATAGTAGATAAAAAAATATGGCAGTTATATTTTATTAAAGAATTATCTGGCTATATAGATGAAGGAGTAAGTAATGAGTATAGATGTAAATAAAATCTATTTAAAAATACCAACATTAGAGGAATATTGGTATGAGCAAAAAGTTCTTTCCGATCCTCTTACTATGCAGTATAATGCAGGATGGGAAGTTTCATATGATGGTTATGATTATGATACTGGTTGTATTGATTTTCCAGAAAATAAATGGGAAAAAGATTATAATCGCCGTTTAGAGAAAAATCGTTTTTTTGCTTATATAATAAAAAAAGAAACCGAAGAATTTATTGGCTATGTTAATTTTCATTATAATATAACTCAAGATAGATATGATTGTGGTATTGTTATTGAACATGCTTTTAGAGGCAAAGGCTATGCTAAAGATGCTTTAATAGAACTTTGTTTAACCGCGTTTTTTGATTATAAAATTGATAAAATATATGATAGCTTTGAAGAAGATAGAGAAGCTTTAATTTTGTTTGAAAAAATAGGTTTTAAAGTAGTTAATAAATATAAATCAATAAGGTTTAAGAAAGAAGTAGATGGCATAGATGTTTGTTTAACCAAAACTGATTTTTTAAATTATTTGGAGAATAATTATGAATGATGATCTATTAATTGAGGCAATATATTTATTTAATAAACATTTTAATCAAGAAGGTAAGTCTGATTTACCTGAAAATATTGAAGTAGCTGTTTTAAGAATACTAGCTGCTAACAATTATATATCTTATGATAATAATTTTATTATAACTAAAGTAAACTATCAAAATTTAGAAAAGTTTAAAAATCAAATAAATGAAGAAGCTCTCCCTGAAAATATAAAAAATATAAGCCCTGTATCTTTTTTTGATAATATAACTGATATTGAATATGAAATATATTCAAGAAGTAATTACTCGGTTAGTTTTAAAAATGGTTTAAAATTAGCCGAATTAATTAATTTTAATGATTTAAAAATATTAGATATTGGTGGAAATAGTGGGGGACTTGCATCAGCTATTGCAAGTAAATATTTAACATCACATATAACTGTAGTTGATACTAAAATACCATGTGAAATAGGAAGTGAATATAAAGAAGTAAATAATTTAAATAATATAAACTTTATTTGTGATGATTTATTTACTTTCAATTTAGAAAAATATGATTATATTATTTTATCAAATATTTTTCATGATTATAATGATAAAGATGTAAGAAGAATATTAAAAAATATTAATACACATTTAGATGATAATACAAAAGTAATTATTTTAGAAGATATATTAGATAACGAAATAGGACCAATTGATGTTGTTATGCATGGATTAAGACTTAGTATAAATACTTTTTATGGTAAACAGAGAACTATAAACGAACTTAATATTTTAATAAGTGAAATAGGTTTAAACCTTTTAAATAAAGAAAAAATAAATCAAGTTCAAAGTATAGTGGTTTATACTTTATAGACATAAACCTATGGTAAACTTTAGGTATTATCGTAAAAGAGGAGGCATTAAAAATGGAGAAATTGACAAAAAAAGAAATTAGTAGAATTATTAATAATAATTATAAAATTGATAAAATAATAAATATTGAAGAAATTAATAGAGGTACAGCTGATATTTATATAATAAAAACAAAATCTAATAAATTTTTATTTAAGTATTTTCAAGATAAATATACACAAATAGAAATAGAAAAAGAAATAAATATTATTAATTTTCTAAACAAAAGAGGTATACCAACGCCGAAATATGTTGCTACTATGGATAATGATTTTTCGATAGTTTATAAAAATAGAGTAGTAATATTACAAGAGTTTATTGAAGGCACAACAAAAGACAAAAACTTAGGTAATGAAAAAGAAATGCTAGATTCTGCAATGTATTTAGGCAAAATAGTTCAAGCATTAGAAAAATATGATCATAATATTGAATTTAAACCATCGGATTGGTTTGAATTTAATCCAGATAAGATAATACCCAAATATGAAGAATTACTAAATAATATTATTTCAGATGATATAAATGCTAGCCAAGTCAGAAAAGATTTAAATAAAAGAATAGAAATAATAAATAATTTGAGATTATTAGATATGAGTGATTTTGATAAAACAAGCATTAAATTTTCACATGGAGATTATAGTGTTATGCAATTTATATATAAAAACGATGAAATTATAGCAATATTAGATTTTGTATCAGCTTGTAATATGCCAATAGTTTGGGAAATAATCCGTTCTTATAGTTATATTGATAAAGAATGTGTTGATGGAGTATTTAATATTGATAATTTAGTTAAATATGTTAAAGAGTTTCAAAAATATGTATTGTTAAATAAAAATGATTTAAAATATATGCCTCACATATATTTAGTCCAGTTAATTAAAAGTACATTTGGATATAAACAATATTTATTAAACGGGAATGAAGATTTACTGGAGTTTGGAATTTTAAGAACAAAAATGTGTGTATATTTATATGAACATGCAGAAGAGATTTCTAATATGCTTTTAGAAGAATAAGGATAAAAAAATAGGAAATATCACTATAGTTAGCTATGGAGAGTCATTTTTAGAGGTCATTGGAGAATATTATAGTTGGGGATTTAGAACTTTTCCAGTTGAAAATTCATTATATGTGTTGATTTTTTTTAAAATTATAATGAATTAAAATATTTTAGAACAGACCTAATTATTATAAGTGGGAATATTTAGCACGTTTCTAAATATATTAATGAAAAACAAAAAAATAGTGTATAATGCTAATAGAAAGTGTGTGATAATGATGGATGAAATAGTGGATGTAAATCTTGAAAAGAAAATGGATGATGCATTACATTATGTAGCAAAAAATCTATCTGAAACTAGTCATAACTCAAAACCGGTTTTATTACATTCTTTTAAAATATCAATGACACTATATAAATTTAAATATTCCGAAACTATTGTAATTTCCAGCATTTTTTAGATAATATTAATTTCGTTAATTTAGTAAAAGATAATTATACAAAAGAACAATTATTGAAAAAGAAACTATTTATCAATTATTAAAAGAAAAACTACATGAAATTAAAAGTAACTATGAATCTGAAGTATTCTAAGAAAAATAGGAGATAAAATGAAAATATTTTTGTGTGGTGGAGGTTCAGGAGAAAGAGCCGGGGAAGCAATGAAAACATTTGGGGAGATTATTGACAAAAAGAAACCATTATTATATATCCCTTTAGCAATGAATGAGGAGAGATATCCAGAGTGTTTAGTGTGGATTAAATCTGAAATGAAGCTAATAGGTATCAAAAATATTCATATGATTGTTAATCCAAAGGAATTAATTAATGTAAATTACAACGATTATTGCGCTATTTTTCTAGGCGGTGGGAATACTTATAAACTACTTAATGATATAAAATCAAGTGGAGCTTTTAATAAAATAAAAGAGTATATAGAAAACGATGGTATTGTATTCGGCGGTAGTGCAGGAGCTATAATATTTGGAAAGAATATTGATACTGCAAATATGAAGATGATAACGAAATAATTGGCTTAGATAATACTACAGGATTTGATGTTTTAAACGGGATTTCATTATTATGTCATTTCAATAAAAAAGAAGAGCAAACACAGATTAATACTGAATACTTGCTTGAATATTCCAAAAAAGAAAAAGTGATTTATCTTCCAGAAAGTAATACAATTTATATTAATAATAAAAATATTTCAATTATTGGGACTGAAAAATCTTGTATATTTGAAAATAGAAAAAAAAGAATTATAGATTTACCGAATGAAATGTAATAAAATATATTTTTTCAATTATTAAAAGTAAATGAGATAAGAATTAATTCAAAAAATATAAAAATCATCGGATTGCCAAATGATTCAGGAATAGTTATATAATTGTTAGTGGTTTTTATAGAAAAAGTAGGTGATTTTATATGACAATTTTAGATGTAAATAAATTAGTAAAAAATTTTGGTTACGGCCAACTTTTTGAAGATGTTTCTTTTTCTCTAAATGAAGGGGAATCTATTTCAATTGTTGGCCCAAATGGTTGTGGAAAATCTACAATCTTAAAAATAATTGCTGGACTTGAGAGTCGTGATAATGGTAGTGTTAGTATTAAAAAAGGTGCTAAGGTTGCTTATTTAGATCAAACAAGTTCAAGTATTAAAGATGATAGACTAGTTTATGACATTTTAAAAGATGCATTTGGAGATCTTAATGCGATGGAAAAACAATTAAGTGAAATGCAGAAAAGATTAGAAACTAATCCAGAGGATACTACAATATTAGATAAATATTGTAGATTATTAGATAGATTTTCTATGTCTGGTGGATACGATATGGATATCAATATCAATACTGTTATATGTGGATTAAATCTTGACAAAAATTTATTAACTCAAAGTTACAACACTTTAAGCGGTGGTGAAAAAACATTGGTTCAACTTGCAAAGGCTTTGATTATTAAACCAGAATTAATTTTACTTGACGAACCAACAAATCATCTTGATATCGACAGAATTGAATGGTTGGAAGAATATATTAAATCATTTAAAGGCGCTTCAATTATTGTTTCTCATGATAGATATTTTTTAGATAAAATGTCTAATAAAATTTTAGCCATAGGTGATAGTGGTATTGGAAAAGTTTATGCAACAAACTATTCTGGATATTTAGTAGAAAGAGAAAGAGATTTTGAAAAACAAATGGCCGAGTATGGAGACCAACAAGAAGCAATAAAACAGTTAGAGACAAAAGCCAAAGAATTTATGAGTCTTGGTATGGGAAGAAATAGTTCTGCTCTTACTAAACAGGGAAAAACACTATGGGAAAGAGCTCAAAGAATGAGACAAAGTGCGGTGAAAAAACCT
>Ga0172377_10000356_pt1 | contig 42674 bp, 33 predicted proteins | sample Pumphouse3metaG_FD_119749 | JGI IMG/M metagenome (GOLD analysis project Ga0172377, IMG submission 119749) | Leachate microbial communities from a municipal landfill in Southern Ontario, Canada - Pumphouse #3 metaG | ecosystem: Engineered > Solid waste > Landfill > Unclassified | place: Canada... | reverse complement strand
GCTGACGGGTGTAGAAACTAATGAAACACTAAGGAACGGAAGTACTTTATTCAGTAATAAACTCTAACAAACTGATACTAACACAAATGATTCTGCAGGCATCAAGCAGTCGTAAAGAATCGTATGCGAGATTTCTCGCTGACGCTCGAAATGAGGTGGAACTCCTTACCCCAATACCTGTTGTCATTCCGAACGCAGTGAGGAATCTAAAAAAGTGTATCTCTAATTTTAAGGAATGGGTAGAGCTTCCTGAGCATGACATTCAAGCTGTCATGCAGCTGCAGCTCATCAGCCCTACGGGCCGTACGCTGGCGGGTACAGAAACTAATGAAACATTAAGGAAAGGAGGTGCTTTATTCAGTAATAAACTCTAACAAACTGATACTAATACAAATGATTCTTCAGGCATCAAGCAGTCGTAAAGAATCGTGTGTGAGATTTCTCGCTGACGCTTGAAATGAGGTGGAACTCCTTACCCCAATACCTGTTGTCATTCCGAACGCAGTGAGGAATCTAAAAAAAAGTATATCTATCCTGACTTGTAGCCTTCAAATTTAGTACAGTCATCAAATATTGTGTTTCAGTAGTCTGATATTTTATTTACATGCGCTTACTGTATGGAAACTGAAACCTGCGATAGAAGTCAGGGTCTATAGAGAGATCCTATTGGTGAAAACCGATGGTGTATATGAGTTGTTATTTAACTACAAAATTTGGAATATTCCCAATGAGTAAGTTTATTTCCCAATATGGGAAGTTTATAAGAAAGTGAAGATTATGCAACAGGATGATATACAATCGAATACCAATAGAGTACTGAGTTGGCATATAATTTGAAAAACCCTGGCATACAAAATTAATGATGTAATTAATGAAAAAGCATGTAATTCTAATCGCTCTGATATCTCTTGTAGCTTTTGCATCTTGCAAAAAGGACCGTTTTCCAATAGATGAACCTGTTGTTCCTCAAACTATGGAAGATTTAAAAGTACCTTCTGAATTTAACTGGAAAACAACAAAGGATATCTCGTTAACGCTAACCACTCCTGTTAGAGGTATAGTAGAAGTAACCAATGAAAAAGAGATAGCTTATCAAAAAGCCTATCTGCAGCCGGCTACTCCTTACACAATGAAATTGACAGTACCTGCCTTTGAGCAGACCGTACTGCTTAAATTCTCAAATGAGGTGATCCCTCTTCAGTTGACTTCACACACATTAACCTACCAGTTTAACAAATGAGAAAAGGCTCAGAAATGAAAATCATGAATTTGAAAACTCAAGTTGTCAGCATATTAGCTGCATTATTTATTATTTTGGCAGCGATGCAGTTGCCAGCCCAGTCGTTTGTATTGGATATTGAGGGCTCTACCTTCAGTTTTACCAATGCAAACCGTACTTTGATCTATCATAAACCTAGTGACCCACAGGGGATAGACGAGGGAGCTATACATAAATACACGAATGTGCTTACCAAAGACGGTATAGTAGTGGATGCCTACCTTCGAATACTCGAACGTAAAAATGCTACGATAGACCGTTTTGACGACGACACCCAAGAAGGGATGCCGGATCGCTTCCAACCCCGTATCATCGTATCTAAAAATAATGGATACATACTGTACGAAATAGAGTATGTTGAAAATTATACAGAATATTCTGTATTTGCATTTAACTATAATCTGACCGCAGTAGATATAGACGGTGATGGAAATAAGATACGTGAGTATGTGGAAGTGGGAGGCTATTCGACTTATACAGTAAACAATCCTACCGAATTGACTATCACTACAAATAATCAAACCGGACGTACCAGATTTACAGGGCCAAAAAGAGTGGATGACGGAATAGTATTCAAAGATGGTACATCAATGATTACCAATTTCCAGAACGCCAATAATAAAATTACTTTTGCCCTTGGACAAGTCAACAGTGGCAGCGATGCCCGTATGTATTCGGTGCAGTTAGGTGTTGCCGGAGGTGTGTTCACAAATGAGCAAACGGTACCTAACCCCCTTCCAGTAGCTGTGGATGATGTTGGAGCTGTCAGTAGTGATGTAGGCGGAATTGCCATTGATAATGTGTTGGATAACGACTTATATGATGGAGAGCCTATTATACATGGTGACGTAACTATTTCTATAGTCGAAGCCCCTACCCATCCCGGTATAGTGCTGAATACTGCAACAGGCCAGGTTACTGTAACTCCAGGAACCCCTGGCGGTGACTATACATTTATTTACAAAATATGTATGAATGACAGCCCTGATGATTGTGATGTGGCTACCGTAACTGTGAAAGTAGTAGCTGCTGATCTCTTAGTGATCAAATCAAGTGATAAAGACGAGACTCAAGGTGGTGAGACTATTACCTACACTATAAAAGTGACAAATAACGGTCCTACTGACGCTTTTGATGTGGAAGTAGAGGATATACTGCCGGCTGACTTGACAGTCAATGATGTAGCAGTATCCAAAGGAAATTGGGTATCACCTGTATGGGCAATAGGTTCCTTAGTAAAAGACGATACCGTCACCATGACTATACAAGCTACTATTAGCCCTGATTTCAGCGGTAACCTTGTAAATACTGCTACAGTAAGCTCCTCCACCTACGACCCTGATGAAGATAATAATGAATCTTCTGTCACTATATTAGTATTGGCACTCCAAGGGCCTACGGCTGTTGATGATGAGGCTACGACCCTGATCAATACACCAGTTGATATCAACGTCCTGACTAATGATACTAAGGGTAGCGCTGAGTTAGATCCCACTTCGGTAAGCTTTATTCCCGGTACTGAACCAGAAGTTACTGAAGGTGTGTTTAGTGTTGACGCAAACACAGGCTTAGTAACTTTCACTCCTGCTGATGACTTTTTAGGAGTGGTTACCATTGATTATAAAGTATGTGATGTGAACGGATTTTGTGCTGAGGCTACTATTACCGTTACCGTAATAGCAGGTCTTATAAACCATTATCCGGCTACAGGGCCCGGTACCTTAGCTTTTGAAGACTTATGGCCTGGTAAAGGCGATTACGACTTCAATGACTTAGTGGTAGATTATCAGTTCGAGATCGTATCCAATATCACTAACCATGTGGAAGAGTTGAATGCTACTTTTGTACTAAAAGCATTCGGCGCTGCCTTAGAGAACGGATTTGGGTTCCAGCTTCCAAAAACTGTTGACCCTGCTCATATCACTACTGTAACCGGCTTTGATCTGACTGAGAATTATGTTACCTTAGATGGAAATGGCACCGAATCAGGACAGAGCAGCCCTACTTTCATAGTATTCGATAATGCGTATGCACAAATGCCGCATCCGGGAATGGGAATAGGTGTGAATACTACTCCTGAAGCACCTTATGTAAACCCGGTAACATTTATTATACATATTGAGTTCCAGCCTAATACTGTTACTTATAATGCGTTGGATATAGCGGCTTTCAATCCCTTCCTGATCGTAGATAAAAATCGTGGTCACGAAGTTCACTTGCCTTATTATCCACCTACCGACCTTGCCAACCCAACACTCTTTGGACAAAATGATGATGCCAGCAATCCTGATGAAGAGAAATATTATGTAGATGAAAATAACCTGCCATGGGCTATCAATATTTATGAAAGCTTTGACTATCCTATTGAAAAACAGGATATTCTTCAAGTGCATCTGAAATTTGCCGAATGGGCTACAAGTGGTGGGGTATTATTCCCCGACTGGTATAAAGACCTGAATGGATACAGAAATCAAAGTCTGATTTACCAGATACCTGAGAACGAATAAAATTACATTGCTTTGAAAAAGACGGGCTTTACTGAAAGTCCGTTTTTTTTTGCTATAGCATTGGGTTTTTGCTGAAGATGTCTTTCCAAACTATCAACAAGGCACAACAAGGCGATGTTTTCTACGCTTTTTATGGCTGCATTTCTAGCTTTATCTTTTGTACATATGGCTTTTCTGTTATCAATGGATTTTTGTTTGAAAAGAAAAAACAGACCGGAGAGCCCGGTTTTTAACTTGTGCTCTAAAACATATAATGAGCTTTAATTTCTTACTTAAACCTACAAATCAAAGCATATGATAACATCAAAATCGGCAATAAAAGTCAAGTCTCGCAGGGACGAACTTATAGTATGATAAAAAAAAGAAAAGCTTGCTCCTACAGGGCTTTAGAAACGAATATATGGGATACTACTAAAAAAAACAGACTATCAGGGTCTGTTTTTTTTACTTGTACTCTATAACTTGTTTTGAGCTTTAATTTCAGATATAAGCTAAAACCAACGCAAGTCCTATTAGTTATTTACCTCAATAAGCTCAACTTCAAATACTAAAGGTGAATAAGGCGGGATATCCGGATTTCTGTCATTAGCTCCATACGCTTGTGATGAAGGCAAAATAATCTTAGCTTTACCACCTTCTTTCATAAGCAGTAATGCTTCATCCCAGCCTTTTATCACTTGTCCTTGTCCTAAGGTAAATGTAAAAGCCTGTCCCATATCTTTAGAGCTTTGAAGCTGCTTTCCTTCTATATTATACAAGGTATAATGTACTTTCACCATTTTTCCGTTTTCGGCTTGTTTACCTTGTCCTTTTTCTGTTTCTATATAATAGATTCCATTTTCGGTAGGCTGTTCCTGTATATTATGCTGTTGGATATACTGGTCTATTTTTTCTTGTTCATTTAGCCGTGCTTCTTCGGCAAGTTTCTCGGCTTGTTGTTGCGCCTTTTCCCGTTCTTTTTCGGCTTCGGCCGGACTGAGGATGCGCTTTAGCTCCACATCATACAGCAAAGTTGAATAGGGCGGAATAATTTGCCCTTGTCCCAGACTGTCGAAAGCTAAATGAGACGGTACTATCAGTTTAGCCCTACTACCCGAGCGCATATATCCCAATGCTTCATCAAAGCCTTCGGTATCAAATGGCTCGCCATATACGACATCCATTGGTTCCTGATCGAAAGTAGAGATCAAAGGAAATCCTTCTATCATGCTGATGGCAATATGTACTTTAAGTACATCTCCCTCTTTGGGTCGGGGACCTGTACCTCTGACTTCTTCAATATAATAAAGACCGGAAGCAGTAGGTTTGACAGTAATTTTCTGATCCTCAAGATATGCTTGAAGCACTTCCTGCTCCTGTATCTTCATCTTTTGAAGCTGTTCCCTGTATTCATATCGAACCTGTTCAGCTGTTTTGATTGCTTTAAGCTTGATATCGAAGAACATAGGTTCACCAGCTTTTATAAAATCAGGAAGTTGTTGCATACCGGCCGTAACTAAATAAAAAGAATCGGCTGGAAATGCCACAGTAACAGAATCGCCTATGTGCATCATTTGCAGTGCTGCGTACAAATCGCCTTGAAAAGTGGGTACTATGACGGGTATCTCCAATGGCTCGTATAGTTCTAAGCTGTTGAATATCACTGTATCTTTCAGCCTGTATATCATATCTAACGCCACAAAATCATTGAGCTGGGGTGTTTCATCGCCCTCCCCTCTTTGATGATATGTAATATATACCCCTTCTTTTGTTTTGGTAAAGCCTGTATATGGGTTGTTCGTACAGGCTGTCATAAGATATAATGCCATGACAGTCAAGCTCGTGGCTTTGAAAATTTTTCGGATCATCATAGGATTCAATTACTGATTTTAAGAAGTTCTACATCAAATATTAATGGGCTATAAGCTGGTATCCCACTCATAGCCTTATCTTTATATCCTAAATGTTGTGGCAGGATCAGCCGTGCTTTACCTCCTTCTTCCATCATCAACAGCCCTTCATCCCAGCCGGCTATGACTTGTCCTGATCCAAGGATGAAGCTAAAAGGCTGGTTTCTATCAATGGAAGAGTCGAATTTAGTGCCGTCAAGCAGGGTACCGGTATAATGCACTTGTACCCGTTGTCCCTTCTTGGGCATATAGCCATTTCCTTTTTGTATTTCGATAAAATACAGACCACTTGCAGTAGGTTCTACTGTGATATTATTTTCGGTTATATAAGCTGCAAGCCGTTCATTGCTCTCTTTGATCTTTTTCTCGGCATCATTGTCGTCCTTGTTACAGGCAACCAAAGCAAGCAATAATAAACCAAGTGTAACAGGTATTTTCGTGTGTACCAAGTTTTTCATAGACAAGATTTATTTGACTATTTCAACTAATTCCACTTCAAAGATAAGCGGGCTGAAAGCCGGTATGATACCTGCAGCGCGGTCTTTATATGCAAGATGTTGTGGGATGATCAGTCGTGCTTTTCCACCTTCTTCCATCATCGAAATTCCTTCATCCCATCCGGCGATCACTTGTCCCATCCCCAACACAAACTCTATAGGCTCACCCCTGTCAAGCGATGAATCGAATTTCATTCCGCCTAATAAAGTACCTGTATAATGAACTTTTACTTTTTTCCCGTGTGTGGGCTTTTTACCGTTTCCCTCACTGATCTCAATGAAATACAACCCACTTTCAGTTGGTTGAACACTGATATTATTTTCGGCAATATATGCTTCTAATTTGGCATTGCTTTCGTCTATCTGCACCTGCATGGCTTCCATTTTTTCATGCTGAAACTCTTCTTCGGACTGTATATTATCTAAAGCTATTTCAAAACGCATGACAGCACCGGGTTTTACGAACTCGGGCATATTTTTCACTCTGAATATTTTTAAGAATACCGAATCGGCCGGACATAAAAAGCTGGCTGAATCACCTACTGACATCATCGCTAATCCTTGATAGAAATCACCGGGAAACTGGGATTCAATCATCGGAAACTGCATAGGTCTGTCCATTTGATAGCTGTCGAATAGCAAGGAATCATTGATATAATAACTCATTTTAGCGGTTACTATATCAGTGTTTTGTGGATGTACAGTGCGGTCATCTGCCTGACGATGAAATTTATAGGTCAGTCCGCTTTCCGATTCATGATAGCCATTTTGGCTACAAGCTGTCATGCTTCCCATTGCTATCAGGATGAGAAGGATAAGTATTGATTTTCTTTCGATCATTGGTATAAATTTATTGTAGGGTTATCACTTCAAGTTCATAAATAATGGGTGTTTTGGGTGGGATTTTATCTCCATCGCCTAACAGACCAAAAGCAAGGTGCGAAGGTAGGATAAATTTGGCTTTGTCGCCTCTGCGCAATAACTTAATTCCTTCTTCTAAACCTGTTTCTACCCCACCTTTCCCAGCTATAAAGGCTTTAGGACCTGATTCATCTGAACTGTATATCTGATCTCCGTTTAAAAGACGAACTTTGTAGTGGAAACCTACCCTTTGTCCGTATGCCACCTTATCACCACTTCCATTGGCAGTATCAATCCAATACCGGAGACCGGTACCTGTTTTGTTCATCACCCAGGTATGCCGCTGCACAAAATCGTTGATATCCTCTTCTTCAGTGCGTACCAAATAGCGATTGGCCTTTTCTAAACTTTCAGCTAATTCGTCCATAGAAATAGATGACTGCTGCGTTGTACCTTCTCTCGGTTTACATGCATTGATAAAAAGAAACATACCGATAAGAAAAATATATCGGATTAGTACCCGCTTTTTTATGATTGTCATATTTAAAACATATTTCAGAACATTAGGCTTCATGTCGTACTTTTCAATAGGTATAGCTAAGTTCATCTTTATGCATTGGGATTACCTCCATTATTTTTTTTATAGTCTCCTGCAATGATAGGTTCGATGTAGCGCCTGCAGCATTTGGGTGTCCGCCTCCGCCAAAATGCCGGTTTGCAAAACTGTTTACCGAGAAGCTGCCCTTAGATCGAAAGGAAAGACGTATCTGATCTTTGCGCTCGGTGATAAGTATTGAAAGATTTATCTTTTCCATTGACAAAGGATAATTGACTAAGCCTTCTGTGTCTCCAATTTTATATCGGAATTTTTTCAGGTCTTTGAGACTCAGGCTTATGATAGCTGTCTTATAGTCATCCAATACGGTCATACAGTTAGAGATGGAATGTCCGAGCAATCGAAGGCGGTCTTCGGTAAAGGTGTCGTAAACCATACGGTGCAAACGCTCGGCATCAATATCATATTGCATGAGCTTGGCTACAATCTGGAATGTCTGACGGTTTTTCAGCGCAAAGCTAAAAGAACCGGTATCAGTCATAATCCCTACGTATAAAGCTGATGCAATGGTTGTATCAATTAAATGGGTATTGGCTGTTTCAGCAAGCAGCTGATATACTAATTCTGCTGTACTTGAGACATCCAAATGATGGTAGATCAATGAAAAATTATCCATATCCGGTTGTATATGATGGTCAACCATCATTCGGTTTGATGTGGCTTTCAGCAGGTCTTCCTGCATAGTGCCTGCCCTTTTTAATGAGTTAAAATCCAAGCAGCAAACCCAATCGGACTCGTATAAAAAGCTGCGAAGTTCTTTATGCTGTCCTTCAAAGATAAGCGCCTCCTCCAACCCCGGCATCCATGACAGAAAAGAAGGGTACATATTGGGAATAAGCAGCTTGCTTTGATGACCCAATTTATTTAATATCCCTTGCAAGGCTAATCCTGAGCCTAATGCATCTCCATCGGGATTGGTATGTATGACGATAGAAACTTTTTTAGGATGTTTGAAAAACTCCTGAAAATCCTGTAGTACACCTTTTATGATCATAGTCTGTATCTTGCCGCAAAGATATATATTCCCCTTGTAAGTGCGGGTAAACAAACAATCAGTAAGCCCCACATATCCTTTGCTTCCTTAAGTTCAATAGATCTATGAAGAATACTGTAAACCGTTATGGGGATAGGATCCTATATTCAAGGCACCGTTTCGATTCAGCTATCCCTTTCATTCGACCTCAAAACGAATAAATTGTCTATAACATATGGTATATGAATTATTTGTAGTGAGCTAGTCTATGTTGAAAATACAGCCTCAAACCAAATTTCAACCTAAACACTGGTACAAATTTATCAAACTAGTGAATCAGGCTATCCACATCCATTGTCTCACACTTCATTAGAACAGAAAAAATAACAAAACATTCATAAACGCAAATTTATTATTTTTTATTTCGCTTGTTATAATATTGATTTTCTGTTTTTTACAGAGTTTTTTCCTTGTTTTCATAAAATTATTTTACGAATGTTATAGGATTTGAATAAGCGAATGTTGTATATTTATGGCGTTAATAAGACGTTGTAGCCAATTATTAAAAAGAAAACCTAAAAATGTTAAACCATGAACCTTGACAAATCGAATTATGTGTACGCATTAAAAGACGGGCGTAGGAAACCTTCTCAAATCTTCTATATAGGGAAAGGTAGTGGAGCTCGAAAAGATGACCACTTGATAAACATAGATAATACAGCAAAAGGTCAATATATAAAGGAGATTATAGAGAACGGTGGAAAAGTGATTGTATCAGTCCTGAGTGATGAATTAACAGAAAATCAAGCATTAAAAATTGAAGCTGAATTAATCTCAGCTTTTGGCATCGAAAAAACAGGTGGCATTTTAAAGAATAGCGTTTTGCCCAGCGGACGACCCAAAAAAGATAAAAAATTAAATCTGCCCCAAGGTATTTATGAGAAATCGCAATTCGGTTTGAAATTTTTAAAAGAAGCCACGTTGGAATTTATCGTAGCCAACGAAAATGGTATAACAAATGCTGAATTGGCAAGATATCTTGACTTACACTCGGACAATAATGGAAAACAGAAAGATTATTTGACTTACAGCATTTTAGGTATTCTAATGAAAGAGAATAAAATAATCAAAACACATAATAGCCGATACAAAAAGAAATAACTGGCTACAACAGCGGCTTGCCTTCAGGCTGTGGCGACTTGCCCGTTGGATAAATTTGCATACATTTGGTAGGTAGTTGGCTCGCAGGGTTTATGTAGCGTACTCTACCGCCCGAAAGCCAAGCCGCGGAACGTTAGCTGTAATATGATGAACTCTATTCAACAAATCGAAAAAATCCTTAAAACTGACTTCGAAAAGCAATTATTTGAAGCAAGTTTAAAAAATTTGAAGGATAAAAATAATGTTTTACGTTATCATAATTTCTGCTATAGTATTCGTGAATTATCTAGGCATTTCCTGAACTCACTTTCTCCAGAGGAATTTATATTAAATTGTCCTTGGTTTGTAGTTGAAACCGATAATGGCAAACCTACAAGAAGTCATAAAATCAAATATGCAATTCAGGGTGGTTTATCTGATGGTCTCTTAGAAGATTTGGAATTTGACATTGAAGAATTAAAAGATGTAATCAAAGAAATGAAATCTACTATTGATTCTTTAAGCAAGTACACTCATATAAACCCTGAAAATTTCGTTCTCAAAGAAGAACAAATCCAACTAAAAGGTAAAGAAGTTTTAGAGACATTTGGAAAATTTGTAAATACAATAATTGATTATAGGAAATCATTACAAAGCTTTTTAGATGGCAAAATAGAAGAAAATATGCTTAACGCGATTATTTATAATTCCTATGAGAACATTGATTGTTTAGCACCGCATTACTCCTTGGAATACGGAGAAGTAAGTGAGTATCACATCGCAGAAATCACCGATAAAAAAATAATTGTCAATGTTTTTGGATATTTAAATGTAATACTTGAATACGGTTCGAGAAAGGAACGTGCCAACGACGATGGCCTAGATATCAGTCAATCATTTCCGTTTGAGACACAAATAAGATATGAAATTAGCGACAAATTTCCTTCGGATGATTATGAAGTGGATGAATTTGATGTTGATACATCAGAATGGTATGGCGGAAATGAAATTAGTAACGAAGACCTTGAAAAACTAATTGAGGAGAAGGAAAATAATGAAGAACAATAATGATACTACAGCTAACATATTGGACTTAAACGAAATGCAGCGCAGCGAAATTTCGGCTTAAGTCTTTGTTGACAGAAGCGTATCAGGACTTTTTTCTACCTATGGGGTTTCAATTCGGGAACTCAGTTTTTGAGAACAGATTTGAGTCTTATTTTTTGATTTTCCGAGCCATTTTATCTACAATTATGGATACAGTTTACCGGATGGCTACCCTCAAACTAACTTTTAAACCTAAACACCGGTACAAATTTATCAAGCGTAGTACACTATGCATACCAGTCAAAATTTCTATCATAGTTGCAACAGTAACAAAATATTCGAAAATGCAAATTAATTTATTTTTTATTTCACAAGATAAAGTGCAGATTCTCTGTTTTTTATAGAGTAATTTTTCCATTTTCATAAGATTGCCTTACGAATGCTATAGGATTTGAATAAGCGAATGTTTATATTTGTTACGTTAATAAGATGTTGTGAGAGATTAAAACTAAACTCTGCCAAAAATTCAATCGCATTTTTTTAAAGTCTTAAATTTAAAGAAATACAATCGCAAAAAATGAAATGCCCAAACTGTAATACAGAAATAGAAGACAGGTTTTGCCCAAAATGCGGAATAGAAAATACGGGCAAAAAAACAACCTTAGGAGTTATTTTAAAAGATTTTGTCGGCTCAGTTTTTTCACTTGAAAAATCATTTTTTAATCAATTCGGAATTTTATTAAAAAATCCAACTAGAATAACAAAAAGTTATTGGCAGGGGTTTCGGAGATATTATCTTAGTCCAGCCAGATGGTTTGTAATTAGTTCTTTTACTTTGGCAATAAGTTTTACAATTACCAAGGGAGAGTTTTTTGGAATTTCATTTTTTTCAACAGGCAATCTTAACATTTCTTCAAATTTATTGGTCTTTCTACTTTTTATGCCCTTTATTATGATTTCTACTTGGTTAACCTTTATTAAGAAGAAAAACTTCTCGGAAATCGCTGTTATGACAATTTACAATTCAAGTTTATGGGTTGTTATATTTTCTGTCATATCTATCCCTACCACTTTTTTAATGGAAAATAACCATCTACCAACATTTTTCCAGTTATTAATTCCTATAATGATTTTTTTAATTATGTATTGGAACGTGCGGGTCTTTAAGCTTTCAAAACTTAAGTCTTTCGTTCATTTTTTATTAAATATCGGGATTTTTATGGGAATTATAATCATCACTTATTTCATTTTTAAATTATTAGGTATGATAGAAATAGGAGAATAAAATCGAAATCTTATTCTTTTTTCAAACAGACAAAATCCGAAGAATTAAAGAATCGGTGAAAAAAATTAACCTCTTACAACATATAGGACTTAAACGAAATGCAGCGCAGCGAAATTTCGGCTTAAGTCTTTGTTATAGATGCAGTTTACCGGATGGTTACCCTCAAACTAACTTTTCAACCTAAACACCGGTGCAAATTTATCAAGCGTAGTACACTATGCATACCAGTCAAAATTTCTATCATAGTTGCAACAGTAACAAATCATTCGAAAATGCAAACTAGTTTATTTTTTATTTCACAAGATAAAATGCAGATTCTCTGTTTTTTATAGAGTATTTTTCCCATTTTCATAAGATTGCCTTACGAATGTTATGTGATTTGAATGAACGAATGTTTATATTTGTGTCGTAAAAAAGACGTTGGCGGTCAGTATAACATAACACTCGAAACATCAAAGTTCAAATGCAAAATGAAAGGAAAAAAAGAATTTACAACATCTCAAATTGAAAAGATTAAGCAACTCATTTCTGAAAAGGTTTGGGCGACACCAGATAAGTAAAAGGTGATTAGAGCCAAAATCCGCAAACTAGGATTTTTCTTTTCTGACTTTAGCAACAGCAAAGACGGTTACACCATTTCAGACTTTGAAGCACTTATCCGTTCAGGACAAATTAAAGTTATTGGCGAAAATTACAAACCAACGACAAAGGCAACAACAGCTACTAAGCCAATAGAAAACTCAGTTATCTTGAAACAACAGAAAATAAAAAATTATGCTGTAGTAAAGGTTCCAACGATAGACATTACAGAAGTTGAAACAAAATTGATGTACGAGAAAGAGTTTAAAAGCGCAGATACTATTGACAATTTAGTTTCTGCTAATCCAGGCCTTTATTGTATTCGCATTACCGACATCAACAAACTTCCAAAACCATTTGACACTCATTTGACTGACAGAAAGCACAATATTATTTATATCGGAATAGCGACTAAAAGTTTAAAGACAAGATTTCTTAACCAAGAACTACGAGCAAAAGGACACGGAACGTTTTTTCGGAGCATCGGTGCATTTCTGGGGTACAGACCACCTAAAGGTTCGCTCTTAACAAAAAAAAACAAATACAACTATAAGTTCTCTAAAACTGACGAACAGAAAATCATCAAGTGGATTAACGAGAACCTAATTGTAAATTGGATAAATTTTAGTGGCGACTTTAAAAAGATAGAAACAGAACTATTAAATAAATACAGGCCTTTAATCAATATTGCAAAAAATCCTTCAGCATTACAATTGTTGTTGGACTTGAGAACAGAATGTGTTGAAATTGCAAATGCAAAATAAAAACAGAAATACGAAAAAAACCATACTATCAACAGCCAGCTTGCCGCAATGGCAGGTAAACGGCTTCGATTGAAGGGTTTTGATAAGTTGATCCCGATAGCTCTCGGGACGTCTTCGGTTGAAATTTAGTGGTAAAAGTCGCTACCTTCGTCAAGCGATGCTGGCATTATGCGTCATTTTAAGAACTTTCGTACAGACAACTGAACGAAAATCTAAACAAAAAACAACTTAATGTAACAAGATTAAATTTATTTCTGTATTTTTGTATCCAACTGAATACAGATATTGAAGATGTACTTTATTGAGAAAACAGAAGAATTTGATAAATGGTTGCAAAAATTAAAGGACTTGAAAGCCAAAGCAAAAATCCTCTTCAGAATACAGAAGCTTGAGAATGATGAACATATTGGTGACTGTAAGCCTGTCGGGGACGGAATTAGCGAACTAAAAATAAATCACGCAAAAGGTTATCGGGTTTACTTCAAAGAAAAAGGTGGAAAAATTATTGTTCTGCTAATTGGCGGCGACAAATCAACACAACAAAAGGACATTGAAAAGGCAAAAGAAATTTGGAACAAATTAAAAAAGTAAAAAATGAGAACATCAAAATTTGACATCGCAGACTATTTGGACAGTAAGGAAATGATTGCCGAATATCTCAATACTGTTTTGGAAGACGGCAATGATGCGGAAATAATTACTGCAATCGGACATATTGCTAAAGCTATCGGAATGACCAAAATTGCAGAAAAAACAGGACTTAGCCGACCAAGTTTGTACAAAGCACTTTCTGATGGAGCAAAGCCCCAATTTGCCACAATAATGAAAGTACTAAAAGCTGTTGGAGGACAAATACAAGTAAATCCAATGAACGCTTAAAAATACGATTGCACAATAGCCAGCTTGCCGCAATGGCAGGTAAACGGCTTCGATTGAAGGGTTTCGATAATTTGATCCCGATAGCTTTCGGGACGTCTTCGGTTGATCCCGACAGCAGCTACCGGGATCGGAAAAATCCGCCACTTCGCAAGCTGATCAGACGTTGAGCTATCTCCGATTCGGTTTTTCATCCCTTTGAAGCACACAAGAACTACCTCAGCATGTAAGGCTACACGGAATTTTCAACCTTTTGATTTCATAGTATGTAAAAGTAATACAATTCATTTGGCTGTCTATTTATTCCAGACCAGTTCATTTTCCCTTTAACGAATCGACCATTCCCCATGTCATTTTAGCTGTTCTGTTCACAAAACAACCCGGTTCAACATAAAATTAGCAAAAAACATTTGTCGGCTTATTGAATTTATGTACTTTTGCCGGCTGAAAAGGCGAGATAGCTCAGGCGGTTAGAGCGTCGGATTCATAACCCGAAGGTCGCGAGTTCAACTCTCGCTCTCGCTACTTAAGCCCCTCATTGTCAGGGGCTTTTTTATTTTAGCTTAGTTTTAGCAACAATAAATGAGCTCTTTTTGTATGTTTGCCATACATTAAGTCTGTTCCTATGTCCGTGTCAACTATTCCTCTTGCCGAACGCTTACGTCCAGTCAACTTCGATCAATATATCGGACAGGAACATCTGATAGGTGAAGGAGCTGTCTTACGTAAAGCCATAGAGTCAGGACATATTCCTTCCATGATCTTCTGGGGTCCTCCAGGTGTGGGTAAGACTACATTGGCTGTCATCATATCTACCTATCTGAAGCGTCGTTTTTTTCAGTTGAGTGCGATACACTCTGGTGTGAAAGAGGTGCGGGAGGTGATCAATCAGGCACGTATGTCGCCTCAGGCTCCGGTATTATTCATAGACGAGATCCATAGATTCAGTAAAGCGCAACAAGATTCGCTCCTTGGCGCTGTTGAAAAAGGCTGGATCACTCTGATAGGTGCAACTACCGAAAATCCTTCATTTGAGGTCATTGCCCCACTCCTATCGCGATGTCAGGTTTATGTGCTGAACCTGCTTGAAGAACCGCACCTGAAACAGCTATACCAGAATGCACTACAGCAGTTGCGTAAAGATACCGGATGTGAGTTGGAGTTTACCGAAACCGATGCCTTGTTTCAGATAAGCGGAGGCGATGCCCGTAAACTACTGAATGCCATGGAGCTTGTAGTATCTGTTGCATGTAGCCAACCCAACAAAGCAACACATTTTAGCTTCTCCAACGAAGAAGTACGATCTATCATACAGCATAATCTCAATCGGTACGACAAGGGTGGTGAGATGCATTATGATATTATTTCGGCTTTTATCAAGTCAATCCGTGGAAGCGATCCCAATGCAGCGGTTTATTATTTAGCGCGCATGGTGGAGGCTGGTGAAGACCCTTTGTTTATTGCCCGCCGCATGTTGATCCTTGCATCGGAGGATATTGGCAATGCAAACCCAAATGCATTACTGCTGGCCAACACATGCTTTGATGCCGTTCATAAGATCGGATGGCCTGAAAGCCGTATCATTTTATCGCAGACGGCTATTTATTTGGCCGGCTCACCTAAAAGTAATGCCAGCTATAAAGCGATTGGCAACGCACAAGAGTTGGTGCGCCAGACAGGCGATCTTAGTGTGCCGCTTCATCTTCGTAATGCCCCAACAAAACTGATGAAAGATATTGGGTATGCCAAAGGGTATCAATACGCACACGAGTTCGATCAGAACTTCGTTGAGATGGAGTTTTTACCTGAAAAAATAAAAGGAACCACCTTGTTTCAACCCGGCGATAATCCAAGAGAAAATGAGATCAGAAACTTCCTGAAAAAACGCTGGAAAGAAAAATATGGCTACTGATCGGCTGCTGTATGACGATCAACGGCTCAGCTCGGAAAACAACTTCCTGAATTTATCTAACTTAGGTACGATGACAAACTGGCAATATCCATGTGCTGGATTGGTGTTGTAAAAGTTCTGATGAGTATCTTCGGCTTTATAGAATGATTTTAACGCAGTTATCTCGGTTACTATAGGTTTATCCCATATTTCTTCATCTTCTAAAGCTTGCTTGATACGTTGTGCTGTTTCTTTCTGCTGCTGATTATGATAAAAAATAACTGATCGATATTGCGTTCCTACATCAGCGCCTTGTCTGTTAAGAGTAGTAGGATCGTGTGTTTTCCAAAATACTTCCAATATTTGTTCCAATGATATCTGTTCGGGATCGTAGCTTATACGCACTACTTCAGCATGTCCTGTCAAGCCGGTGCTCACTTCCCAATAGCTGGGTTTGGATAGCTTACCGCCTGCATAGCCAGATTCTGTTTTGATGACCCCTTTAAGCTGTTGAAATACAGCTTCGGTACACCAAAAACAACCTGAACCTAAGGTGATAGTATCTATTGGTAAGGGTTGTGTGGTCATTTGTATAGGTTGAACGATGAAGAAAAGCGCAACAAGGATATATACCTTCATCTTTTATGTGTGAAACGTTTGAAAACCGAAATTGTTGTAAGCTGCTGCATAGTTTTACTACCTTTGTGTCTGGCTGATCACTTTATAGAAAAGAATTTAATATATTAATAATCAATGATATGAGTCTTGATATCACAGGAAAAGTAGTTCAAATAGGGGCACGTCAATCGGGTGAAGGACGTAATGGTCCATGGGTGAAACAAGATCTGATACTGGAAACAGAAGAGCAATATCCAAGAAAAATATGTTTGGTATGCTGGGGCGAACGGGCTGATGAGGCCAATGCATTTTCACCCGGACAAAGGATAAAAGCGTTCATCAATATCGAATCGCGTGAGTTTAACGGAAAATGGTACACCGATGTAAAACCCTGGAGGTTTGAACGTATGGATGAAGCTTCCGCAGCATCCGACAAAGCAATACCTTTTACAGATGATGGCATGCAGGAAGTGCCTCCCGAAGACGACCTCCCTTTTTAACTAGTAATAGCCTTGAAACCTAAGCATGCTGCGCTACTAGCTGTTTTGGTAGCCAATATGATCTTTGGGATCAATTTTGTCGTGGCAAAAAGTATCATGCCCGATTTTATGCTGCCACGTGCCATCATTTTTATCAGGGTATGTGGCGCTGCAATAATATTCTGGTTTTTACAGCTGTTTCAGAAAAAGGAAAAAGTATCTATATCCGATCTCGGGCTGATGGCTATCGCATCCGTCTTGGGAATAGCCATGAATCAGATCATGTTTTTTGAAGGGCTGAATCTGTCCACACCAATCAACAGCAGTATTATCATGGTGGGAGTACCTATTAACGTGATCCTGTTTTCATGGATACTGCGTGGCGAAACTCTTGATAAAATTAAAATACTGGGCATCATTTTAGGAACCATTGGTGCTGTAAGCCTGATCATTGGGGGTGGTACTCTGAATCTAAGCAGAAATACTATGTTAGGTAATCTGCTGAATTTTATCAATGCCAGCTCGTATGCACTTTTTATGGTGCTGATAAAACCTATGATGATGAAATACAGGCCACTGACAGTGATGCGATGGGTGTTCCTTTTCGGCGCATTGGTGGTCATTCCGTTTACTGCTCCTGTGTTTGTCAAAACTGATTTTCATGCAATACCATGGAATATATGGTTCAACATAGCGTATATCATATTGTTTACTACAGTGATAGCCTATTTTCTGAATAACTATTCCTTAGTACATATCAGTCCCACAACTAATAGCGCATTTATTTATATTCAGCCGGTGATTGCTGGAACTTTATCCATATTATCTGGGAAAGACCAACTAAGGTTTCATTTTATGATACCCGCTATCTTGATCTTCACTGGGGTCTATTTAGTCAGTATCTATAAACAGGCCGGCAGCATTGATCCAGAGATATAGTCCATTAGTTTGCAGCCAATAGTCTGATAATCACTATCTGTAGGCTAAAATATTTTGGAGACTAATATCCTGAGACGAGTATCTCCTGTATTGCACACACCCCGCATTTTGCCTTTTTCGATAAAAACAGTGGTATTAGCTTGTACTTTTGTGCGTTGATCTTCGTAAAGCACCTCTCCTTCACCTTCTATAAAAAAGAAAACTACATCAAAAGGATTGGCATGAGGTTCAATTTCTTCTCCCTTATTCAAACTCAGATGTACCAACTCAAGCTTCTCGCTGCTAAAAACTATGCGACCATCCAGGTCAAACGGCACTCTATCCGCATTATCAAAGGTAATAAGTTGCATATCAGTATATTAAATAAGTTTAATTGAATTCATTCAATTAGGTGCAAAATTAATACTTTAGAGCCAACTTCCCAAGGTTTACGCACTTATTCAGACTTAATTACAGCAACATATAAGTATGTAAACCGAACGAAACAGCTCATAGAAAATATTTATTGACCTACGATTTTAATCTGTATCACTGAGAATTTTCAGTATAAAAAGCTTGTAAGCGCATCAAAAATGAGCGTATGAATTATCCCGTTAAAAAAATAAAACCTAGTTGACGAGCCGTATCTTAGGTATAAAGCATATTTTTACGCTATTATACGGAGCACTTATATCGGTTTGTAAAGAGTTAATGATCATAGTTTGAACATGAAAGCTTTGGTTTTTGGTGGCAGTGGATTAGTAGGTCGGGAGCTGTTAGCGCTTTTATCGGCTGATATGTCTTTTTCAGAGATCATATCGGCAGGTCGTTCTGTGGTGCATGATTTAGATGATCGTATCCAGCAACTAACTATAAATATGGAGGCTCTTGATACTCAGCCTGAATTGTTTGCATCTGATATAGTATTTTGTTGCTTAGGTACTACTATTGGCAAGGCAGGTTCTAAAGAGGCTTTTAAGTTGGTTGACTTACATTACGTATCTCGGATCGCCCAAATGGCTGCTGCTCAAGGTGTGGCTTGTATGGCTGTAATTTCCAGCATGGGGGCTGATCCGACCTCCTACAACTTTTATTTACGGACAAAAGGCCGTATGGAACAGGCGGTATGTGCAACTCATATCCCGCATATCATAATTGCTCGTCCTGGTCTGCTGCGTGGAAAACGCAATGAGTTTCGCTTTGCCGAGAAAACAGCTGCCATGTTACTGCCTGTAATAGAATGGATGATGATAGGCAGCCTGAAAAACTATCGTTCCATCAATGCTATAGAGGTAGCAGCAGCTCTTATTCAGGCTGGTAAAGAAAGGCACAACCAGATTATACGCACACACGAATTAAAGCTATTGGCAAAGAAATATTTATCAGCTTAAACATCTTATTGATCTTGAATAAATTGACATGATGAAAACCTCTTCCATCCCATTTTTGAATACGCTTCGTCCGGATCGGTTTTTTCTTTTGGCCGGTCCTTGTGTAGTTGAAAATGATACCATGCCTTTTGTGATAGCCGAATCCTTGAAAAACATATGCGATGGTCTGGATATACCACTTGTTTTCAAGGCGTCATATAAAAAAGCCAACCGCTCACGCTTAGATAGTTTCATGGGAATAGGTGATGAGAAAGCGTTGAAGATTTTACAAAAAGTAAGTGCCGAGTTTGACATTCCTGTTGTGACTGATATACATGATATACGAGAGGCTGCGCTGGCCGCTGAATTTGTGGATGTGTTGCAGATACCGGCATTTTTGTGTCGCCAGACCGAGTTACTGATAGCCGCAGCAAATACCGGTAAGGTGGTGAACATCAAAAAGGGACAATTCCTTTCAGGAGAAGGGATGCGGTTTGCTGCCGAAAAAATTCTTTCCTCAGGCAATGACCGACTCATGCTCACCGAGAGAGGGAATTCGTTTGGCTATCATGATCTAGTGGTTGACTATCGCAATATTTCCATCATGCAGCAAATTGGGTTTCCGGTGGTATTAGATGTAACACATTCATTGCAGCAACCTAATCAAAGTTCGGGTGTTACGGGTGGAAATCCGCATCTGATCGGGCTGATAGCTAATGCGGGTATAGCTGCCGGCGTTGATGGCATCTTCATGGAAACGCATCCAGAGCCTGCCAGCGCATTATCCGACGGTGCCAATATGCTTCCTTTAAACCAGGTAGAAGGGCTGCTGAAAAAGTTAGTGAGGATACGGGAAGCCGTTACTACTCCCTTTTGATGGTGGTAACCATGCCCGAGTTAGCATCAAATATCATACGGGTCTTGCTGACTGGCAACACACCAATAAATCCAAACTGACTGATATAGGCTCGCTCTGAGGCGAGTATTTTACCCTTATACATCAGACTAAGGGTAGCTGCATCAGGCACCCGATAATATATCCCGTTTGCCAATCTGGATTTGCCGTTGTTTTTGTGTTGTTCGGCCAGACCGCCTGTTACGCCAAGCGGATCAACTATCAGCTGTATATTGTCGCCTTTCATACTTTCTGCCACCAATCCGGCCGATTCGGAGAACTTACCGATATTTTGTATCCCTTTGGTTTCGGCCGAAGGATAAAAATACAAGCTATGTTCCGAGAGACTGCTTACCTCTGCACCCAAAAACAGACTCAGATATTCCTGTTCTAATTCGCGTAACTGTTGATCCATATACATGATACCCTGACCGTAATTTACTTCCTGAAACCCTATCAACAGGTTGAATCTGTCTTCCCGTATCTTTTGAATGAAATCGGCTGCTGCTCTGGCTTTCTGCTCCGGATTGCGGTCAACCCATGCCGACTGCAGCACATTACGACGAATAACAGTTGTGTCAATAGTGATCTTACGTACAATAGTGTCAATCCGCTGATAAATGCTGCGCTCGGCATAGTAATGGAAATGCTGATCAGCCTCTGCATTGACTAAGGTTTTTTCTATACGCTCCTGCCTGATATCGCGCTCCATTGGACTATCCTCCACAGCCAGTATAGTACCGTTCTTATGCAGTTCAAACACCAGGCTGCGTGCATCTTTTGAACCACGCTCATCGAACTCAACAAAAAACCATGAATCAGGGTCAGGCTCTGTTTCGGTGGTAATAACCGCATCCACAATAGAATACACGGTTTCATCCTGTGTGATATATTGATCTACTCCTAATATACGGGCAGCATACTCGCTGTAGGGTCCTTTGATGCGCTGTGTTTTCTGTACGATCAGATCCACTTGGATCATGTGACGGGGCAAGGCATAATAGAAACCGGGTGAATCTTCTAGCTTGTTGGCTTTAGCCTGACTGACAAATATCTGAGCTTGAGCGATATCAACAACTACTAACCCAGCTAACAGCAGTAGAATTCCAAAAAAACTAATTCGATTGCTTTTCATGTATTTAAATTTTTGAAGTTATTGGTATATAAAGCAATCCCAAAATTTTGTACTGGGTGGAACTGCCATGCCTTCCCAAATATATTGTTACTCATACCCCAATGAAAAATAATGATTAAAACTGTTGATACCTCCTTCATGGCAACTAAGTTTGAGGCTCAAAATTAGTAAAATGTAAGGAATATCGCACTTCTTATTTTTCTGATTTTTGGATTGCTGTTTATGTCTGTCTCGGATCGGGCTGAACCGGCATGCGTGCCATCTTTTCAATTTCAAGCATAGGATATCCGAATTCCTGAACCACAGTACCTAACAGCAGATATATACCTGTCCCCTGAAACGGATAGTGCTTCAAGCTATTCGGGAAATGAACGGTATCAAACAGCTCACCTTTTGCATCTGTGAAGGTACCAAAGTGCATCAGCTCACCTTTGACGGTTTTAACATATTTCACACATACTAATTTACCCAACATACGTTTTTTTGTTCCTTGGTGTGCTAGCATATCTTTGGCCATCAGTTCGCCACGAAATTGAGTTTGCAGCATATCAAATTCCGATATGGAAACTGTAAAACCCAATAATTCAGTTTCGTCGTAAGCATCTTCTATCCGGCGACTTTCGAGCATAGGCAGACTATATCTCTTTGCCTGATCCTTAAATAATATTGCTTGTTTATCTTCGGTACGGCTTTTTTTACGATAAAGGTGGGCTTCCCACAGCAGGCCCGGCTTAGGTTGCCCTGTGAAAGCAAAAGCTCCGGCCCTGATCAACAAGACCAACTGCTGCATATCAGGCTCAACTCTTTCGATAAAGTCGTGCAAATGATGAAAAAGCCCGTTACGATTGCGCTCTTCTATTAGTTGATTTGCAAGCTTGCTTTCTAACCCATTCAGATGGACAAATCCTATATATACTGTTGTATCGCATACAGTAGTGAGGTATTGGCTGTGATTCACACATGGCAGATGCAATATTCCTCCCTGCCTTCGTACCTCATTGAAATAGAGCCATCCAGGATAAAACCCACCAAAATTATTAATCACAGCTACTTGAAACTCAAGTGGATAATGTGTCTTGAGGTACAGGCTCTGAAAGCTTTCTACCGCATAGGATGCCGAATGGGCTTTAGAAAAGGAGTAACCGGCAAAAGACTCGATCTGCCGCCACACTTCTTTGGTGATTGCTTCCGGATACGCCCGTTGGCTACAGTTGTTGAAAAAGCGTTGTCTGATCTGTTCGATATCTTCTTTTCGCCCTTTTTTGCCGCTCATCATCCGGCGGAGCATATCAGCATCTGACAGGTCGAGACCGGCAAAATGATGGCACACCTTGAGTACATCTTCCTGATAAACCATCACACCATAGGTTTCTTTCAACTGTTGTTCCATAATCGGATGTATATAGTTAAAGCTGTCGGGTTGATGAAACCGCTGAATATATTCACGCATCATACCCGATTTTGCCACCCCCGGACGTATGATAGAGCTGGCAGCCACTAAGGTCTGATAGTCGCCGCATCGCAACTTGTGCAACAGGCCGCGCATAGCCGGACTTTCAATATAGAAACAGCCAATAGTCTCAGCTTTTCTGAGTTGTTCCTTCACAGCAGGATCTTGCTTGAAAAGCTTTACATCATGTATATCCAACTGAACACCCTTGTTCTTCAGTATGATATCTGTTGCTTCCCGTATATGACCTATGCCGCGTTGACTCAGTATGTCTAACTTCTCAAACCCAAGGTCTTCGGCTACATACATATCCCACTGAGTGGTAGGAAATCCTTTGGGTGGCATGTCAAGAGCGGTATACCAACTGATAGGTTCTTGCGATATCAGCACTCCGCCGGCGTGGATGCTGCGCTGGTTAGGGAAATCGAGTATATGGGATGCCAATTTGTGTATATGCTTAGTAACGGCATTGGATGAGCTGTTGCCATTGGGATTACGCACTAATTCATCTATCTCGGATTTGGGAAGCCCGTGTACCTTGCCTAACTCGCGGTAAATTGATCGTCCTCTGAATGTGGATATAGTCCCCAACAAAGCAGTATGCTTTTGTCCGTAGCGCTTAAAGATATAGTCTATCACCTCATCACGATCTTTCCAGGAATAGTCAATATCAAAATCGGGTGGACTGCTTCGTTTGGGGTTCAGAAAACGCTCGAAGTACAAATCCAGTTCTATAGGATCTACATCGGTAATACGCAGGCAATAGGCCACCACACTGTTGGCACCGCTTCCACGACCTATATGATAGAAGTTGCGCGACATGGAATATCGTATCACATCCCATGCAATCAGGAAATAAGCTGCAAACCCTAATTTGTCAATAATTGCCAGCTCCTCTTCTACCCTTAGCCGCGCTGTTTTGTTAGTGGTACCGTATCGGTATATCAGTCCGTCAAAAGCAAGCTTTTGCAACAACTGCCGGTCATCTGCTGCACTTGTAGTGAAGGTCTTTTTGTTTTTAATGGTCGAGAAATCAAAGTCTACAGCACAGTCATGTATCAATTTTTCGGTGGTTTGTAGCAATTCAGGATATAGTGCAAATGCTGCCCGCAGCCGGTCTGGAGGCAGCATGAACTCGTCGGGAGCTGCCAGGGCATCAGGACGTATCTTGCTCAACAAGCAGTTATGATCAACAGCACGAAGGTTTTGGTGGATATAACAGCTTTTTTCATCGGCAAAAGTTACAGGCTGCATCAACAGCAAGCGTTCTTGTTTGTATCGCAGATTGGAGTTCAGCAGGCGTGACACCTGCGACAGCCTGACACCGAGATATTCGTTCTCACGCAGCTGACCGGGTAACCGGCTACCGGCAGGATAAACCACATACACATGCGAAAAAAAAGGAGCTTGCAAAGGATAATCTGTCTTACCCATATTGTGATGCGTAAGCATTTCGTTCAGCTCCCTGAAGCCTTCATTATTGCGGGCAATACCGGTGTAAAGCAAATTGTCGCCATTACGAAACTCAACACCGGCAATAGGTTGTATGCCTTGCTTGCGACAGGCTTTCACAAAATCTATCATCCCGGTGCTGTTGTTGATATCGGTCAGCGCTAAAGCCTCAATACCCATATTCCTGGCCTGACCAACCAATTGTTCAATGGAAATGGTCCCATAGCGCAAACTGTAATAGCTGTGATTATTCAAATACATTTTTACTACCCGATTGAATGAGAAAAGTTTAGATATTTTCTCTGATTTCAGAATGATTAATTTTTAATCAAAAATAACGACGTTAAATTAATCATTACAACTTACTATGTCAAGTATATCCGGTTAGTTTTTTTTATGAAAGGAGGAAAAGGGTTGGGTACTTCACAGCTTATCAATGCGATAGCTTGCGGTATGAAAATAGAGCTATGTTCAATTCCTTTTCAGAGGGAATGATCACCGTTGTATTGTTTTAGCATGGATATTTGAGAAAGGTTCTGATGAGTAGTGCGTTGGTTTACATCGGTATCAGTTATCCAATAATCCTCTTCCTGTTTTTTTGATACGTCCGTTTTGTTTGAATTCGGTGATCAGTCTGTCGAGTATTCCATTGATAAACACTCTGCTTTTGAGTGTGCTGAAGTATTTAGAGATTTCGATATATTCGTTCAGGCTCACCTTGATTGGAATAGAATCAAATTCGGTGAGTTCGGTCAATGCCATTCTAAGTATGAGCACATCCATCACGGCTATGCGTTCAAGTTCCCAGTTGGAGGTTGATCCGGCTATGATTTCGTCCCATTCGCTGCTGTTTAGGATTGTGTTACGAAACAGTTCTTTCACGAACATCAGGTCTTCGTTGACTTCGTCATTGGCTGTTTTAAGGAGTGGTGGAAGCTGGCTGTTTTCGTTGAATTGTGTGTCGAAAAATCGGAAAAAGTTTAGCAGCATATGAGTGACCAGGTGATAGTCGTCAACAAAATACATGCTTTTTTCTTCGTAGAATGATTCTAACAGTTCGACTTCGGGAAATAGCTCGGTTATAATGAACAACACTATTTTTTTATCTTCCTCGAATCCTTCTTCGGGCACATTCATATACAAGTTATAAACATCTGTTTCTCTAAGCCGGTTATAGAACAGGCGAATCATTTCCTGCTCATCGGCCCAGTTGATCTTATAGAGCTGTTCTTGTTTACGGAAGTCTTTATTCTGCTGAATGGTTGCCAGCACACGATTTTCAACAAACCGCATATTTGGGTTTAGGTCATCGGCAGTAGGCAGGTATTTGCGTTTATTGTCTTCTATTCGATTTTCGGCAAATCGGGTCAGCTCTATTAAAAAAGAAAGCTGATAAATAAATAGCTCATAAAGTTTGTTTATACTCAGTATCAGTTGTTTTTCACCCTGATCTATCTTTTTCTCGCCCGACTGGAAATACGCATATAATGCCTGTAACACTTTTACTCTAAGATGCCTTCTGCTCAACATATTTATACAAATGAACCTATCTAAAAGAGCGCAAAGGTAGTGTTTTTTGGTGGGTTGCGTTATACTTCATGTTTTTTTACTCCACCAATGTGTTTGAAAGCCTTGCTGAGTATGGCCAAGTCGTTCAGTACACGATAGTCGCGGGCATATAAAAGGTTGAGCCGGTCGATCAGTGATTTATCCATGACTTGCCTTTGAAATGCATCGGCCGGCGACAACACACCATTTCGTATAGTTGGTAGCTTGGTTTTCTCATCCGATCCGGTTGCATATCCTACCCAGCTAAGCCGGCCTATGAGTACTTTCCATGTATTTAATAATGCTCTGCCAGACTTTTTTACAAACCAAATCCATATAGGGGATCCTGCTATGAGAATCAACGCAGAAACTAAATCGAACATGCGTTTGTTTCGCCTATTGCTGATAGTGTCAATAGCCTTAATATCAACGGTATAAAGATCGCCTTTGGTGTTGATGGAATTGCTGCCAATGATAGATAAGCTGTCTTCGGGAGCAATTTTATAGTTGACCCTGCTATCGTGCCATTCGGTCATCTTATCGATTATAGTCTGATGAGAGATATCTTTAGAACAAAATATCACCTCGTTGATACGATAGATCTGTATTATATCGGGTACTTGCCGAAGATTCCCAATGAAAAAGTCATCCGTATCGGCTTGTTCTTCCACTTGGGCAAAACCAATAAAATCAATACTGATAGCAGAACTTTTTAGTATGGCTTCCACCCGTTTTATTTCGTCTTTACTCCCTATGAGCAGGAAACGTTTCTTCAGTTGGTCGCCCATTTCAAAGCCTTCTATTTTCAGAAGATGGCCTACGAATCGCCATAATATGCTGACGATGGCAAACCATGCCGTACCTAAAAGAATAAGGGCTCTTGAAAATCTATATGACTCGGGAAGCAACCCATAAAGTACTAAAATGACTAATGTGCCAATCAACAGGCCTTGTAAAGCTTTTCCTATTTTGTAGGGTTTGTCGTAACCTCCGCTTAAATAAATACTGATCAGCCAGATAAAAAGATATCCGGGAATAATCAACGTGATCAGCATCAGTGGGTAATCACCTCCGTGTCGGTAAATAGTCAGCTCGCCCCACCATTGCTGTATAAGGATAAAACCGGTCCAAACAGTAACAGCTTCTAATACAGCTAATGCTATTCGCCTGATAAACCGTGAACTCAGAGCTAAGAAAGCACGAAAATATACAGCAATATTGATCAGAAAGGTAAAGGCCTTCGCACGCTGCTGACTGAAATGTTTGCGAGCAAATATGATCATGGCATTGTAAAACACAAACACATAATTTACGCTGCTCTTCTTGGTACTCTCACCTTTATAATGTATGATACGAGTTTGGGGGAAATAATAGTTTTTATATCCGCTTTTCTGGATTCGATACGAGAGGTCAATATCTTCACCGTACATAAAAAAATCTTCGTCCAACAGTCCTATCTCATCTAAAACTGTTTTGCGCAGCAGCATAAAGGCTCCCGAGAGCACATCCACTTCGTTGGTTTCAAACTCGTTTAAAAATCCTAAATGGTATCGGCTAAAGCGTGGTGAGCCGGGAAACAGGCGGGATAAGCCAAATATCTTGTAAAAAGCAGTAGCAGGTGTAGGTAGTCCTCTTTTTGATTCGGGCAGAAACTTTCCCTGACCATCCACCATGCGTACACCCAATCCACCGGCATCAGGATGACTGTCCATAAAAGCGATGATCTGGTGAAACGTATCATCTTCAACTACAGTATCGGGATTCAACAGCAACACATATTCCCCTTCAGAAATACGGATAGCTTGATTATTAGCCCTGCTAAAGCCGGTATTTTCAGTGTTGGCTATCAAATGTACTTCGGGAAACTTAGTACGCAACATCTTCAATGAGCCATCAACCGAGTTGTTGTCAACTACTATCACTTCTCCCTCAATGCCCTTCATGGCCTTACGTACCGAGTTCAGACACTGCTCTAAAAAATATTCTACATTATAGTTTACTATTACAACCGAAAGTTTGGTCATACTGATCTGACTTCTTAATTGCAAACGGTTTTAACTTCACAAAAGTACATGCATTCTGTCAATCCTGAAAAATCATATAGTAAGATTAGCAGCATATCTTTTCTTGGGATTACATCATCATTGCCAACAGTTGTGAAAAGAGTATCATCAACACCAATGCGATTGGATAGACTGTCGCATATCCTACTGAGGCGGCGTCGCTATCTATTTTAGTATCAATAGCAGCTAATCCGGGTGTGCTTGTCATCGAACCTGTTATGACACCTAACAGGGTTATAAAATTCAATTTAAACACATATTGACCTACCCATGCACCAACAAACATAGGTAAGATAGTGATCACTATACCTATTCCTATCAGTTGAAGTCCGTTATCGGATAATATACTTGCCAATTCGCTGCCGGCACTTGTTCCTACTGTAGCCATAAACAGCAGTAGTCCCATTTTGCGCATAAGCTGGTTTGCACTGCCCGACATAGACCAAAGTATAGGCCCTGTTTTACCTATATTACTTAATATCAATGCAGTAGCTAAAACACCACCGGTTAGCCCCAAGCTGAAATCAAACAGTCCAAATATCGGGATACTGATTGAACCTACTAACACACCTAATACAATCCCGAGTGCTATTGGAAGAAAATTCGTTTCGGATAGTTGTTTTTCGTCATTACCAAGCAGGCGGCGTACTTCTTGCATCTCCTGACTTGAGCCCGAAAGCAGCAGCTTGTCACCAAAACGGAGCTTGCTATGTGGAAACGGTTTCAAATCTATACCACTACGTCGGATCCGGGTGATAGTAGCATTCATAGCTGTCAGGTTCAGTTCTTGAATGCTTTTGTTCACAATCTTTTTATTGGTAACCAACAACCAGTTCACCACAAAACGTTCGTCGAAAGTGAGCTCCTCTTCTACCTTTTCACCTATCAAAAGGGTAGCCCGTTGTATGGCAGCATCATCACCTACCACTTTTACATAATCGTTGAGATGTAGTATAGTTTGAGCTGTAGGGGAAAAGATCGAATCTCCATTTTTTACTCGCGAGATCACAGCTTGCGTCATATTTCTAAGGTCTAACTCACGAAGGCTCTTTCCGTCAACATTAGTATTGGTAACCATCAATACGGCATTATGGATTTTAGGATGACCTGAATGCAACTCATCTAAATAGCTTTTCGCTTCGGCTTTAAGGTCTTTGCGTACGATCCTGGGGTATATCTGTATAAAGAGAATGACCCCTATCACCCCTGCTGGATAAGCGATCCCATACCCTACAGCAGTCAGAGGCGAACCGGTAGCTTCAAAAGCAGCGGCAAGCCCGGGAGTACTCGTCAATGCTCCATTAAACAAACCTACTCCAACAGGAACTGATACGTTGAAAAAATATATAGCTAAAAATGTCAGACCCGCTGCTACGGCTATCAGTATGATACTGATTAACATTAGCTGTCGGCCGTATTGAAGAGCAGCCTCAACAAATCCTGGCCCTGCCTGAATACCTATGGTGAAGATAAAAAGTAAGATACCTAACGTCTGAAATTCAGTAGGAACAGAGTACCCTAAATGACCCATGATCAAGGCTACAAAAATAACTGCTGACGAGTCCAACGAAAAACCTTTGACTTTTATATCACCTAACAGCAATCCAAGACTGATAATGATAAAAAGCATGAAATAGCCCTGATGCAGAAAACCTTCCATACTACTGTAAATTATGCGCAAAAATAAAGATTCCAGCATGTACAACCTACATAAGAGAAAAATTAATATACATCAAATAAAACAATACCTGCAAAAAAAAATTGACTTATTCTCATTTCAGATGAGGATAATTGTATTTTTACAATCTGTATCAACCAAATTAAACAGAAACCTAAAAAGGATAAGCTGTATTAACCATATCATTATGAGTAATCAATGATTAAAAAACTTTATAAAAAAATATGGCAATTCCGTTCATTACGAATGCTGGAATTGTTTTAAACATGATGTATTACATAAATTTTAAACAGATGAAAGAAAAAATTTTTACTATAGGCTTGCTGTGCATGTTGGTTTTACATGCATCGGCTCAATGGAGTGATGATCCTGCTGTGAATTTGCAACTTAGCTTTCAGGATGGTGAGCAGGTTATTCCGAAAGTTGCTCTTTGTCCTAACGGAGATTACTATATAGGTTATTTTGCATTGGAGAGTGGCAACTATAATGTGTATCTGCATAGATTGGATAATTCAGGGAATAAGTTGTGGGGTGATAACGGTATTTTAATCAGTTCTCATCCTTCCATGACTTGGCTAACTGATTGGGAGATAACTGCTGACCATGAGTCTCATGCTTTATTAAGCTGGCAGGATATCCGGTTAAACGAGAATAATAATATAGTGGCTTATCGCATTTCACCTGATGGCGATTTTGTGTGGGGTCAGGATGGGCTTCAGCTTTCCAACAGCGAAGCGTTTGATGTGTCGCCCAAGGTAACTGTTACGCAAGATAATAATGCGGTATTTGCCTGGGAAGCTGATGGAGAGATCATATTGCAGAAGATAAGTCCGGCTGGTGAAAAGCTTTGGGGTGCCGACGGCATCCTCCTTACTCATGAAAACAGCTTGACATGGCCACAGCTATTGCCAGTAGGTAGTGATGACATCATCCTCAAATATTTTGTTGACAGCGGTGTGCCCTGGGCTCCTACCCGGCATATTTATGCCCAACGCTTTGATACAGATGGTCAGCCGGTGTGGACAAATCCGGTTGTCATAAGCAACGCAGGAACGGTACAGGCATGGCTGCAGATATTGCCTATGATAAACGATGGAAATGATGGATTTTATATCTCATGGCACGACTATCGCATCTCAGGCAACGCTGCTACAGCATGGCTACAGCATATCAACCTTGACGGACAAGCCGTGTTTCAACAAAATGGAGTGCAGCTGTCTAATTTAGATGATGCAAACCAGTTTTATACCTGTCTGGCACGTCCTGCCAATGATCCTAATGTGTATGTGTATTGGAATGAAGTGAATGGAGGTCAAAGTTTGTATGGTATCTTTGGCCAGAAGGTGGCGCCTGACGGCAGTCTTTTATGGGGAGAAGCAGGCAGAGAGGTATTCCCGGTAACTACTCAAACAATGACACCACAAATGGCATTTGGATTGGATGAGGATGTAGTGTTGGTTTATGATCATTATTTCGACTCTTATAACACCTCTATCCGTGTCGTTCGCTTGAACTCCGAAGCTGAATTTGTATGGGAGCCTGTCGAAACTATTGTCAGCTCGGTAGTATCGGCCAAAGTACACCTGGATGCATCGCCTTATGACGGAAATCAATTGATCTTTGCTTGGGAAGACAACCGCGATGGCGGCCCCCATTTATTTGGTCAAAATATTACATCAACCGGACAGTTAGGCATAGTCGGATCTACCGAAGGCACTTTATCTGGAACAGTCGCCATAGAAAATAATCTTGCCGAAGTAACGGAAGTAGTGATACAGATAGGTAACCAATCTTTCTCACCGCAACCAGATGGTTCATATAGCCTTATATTAGAAGCAGGCTCATATAGCGTGACAGCAAGCCATCCATTTACCAACGACTTTACAATCGATAATGTGGTCATAGTGCCTGACGAAACAACCGTACTTGATATTGCGTTGGAGATGAAACGCACTACCATGGAATGTGTGGTACTTTCTCAGGGTGAAGTAGCTGTTGAAGGAGCTACAGTTACAGTTGTCGGTCCAGAAGATCAATATAACGGGATCACCAACGAGGATGGAAAGATATTTTTTGAACAAGTTCCATATGGATGGTACTTCGGCCAGGCATATTTAAACGAGCCCGAATCACCATCATATGATACTGCTATCATTGATGATTCCAATACACAACTTAGATTTTTACTTATTCTAAACTCATTGAACGAGAAAAGTGACTATTTTTCGACCGTCATACAGCCTAATCCGATACAAGACTTCAGTACGCTGATCATTAAATCCGATAAACCGAAAAGATATACGATACAAATAATGAATCAAACTGGTAGGCTTATTGCCCGTAGCGAGTTAACCACAAATACAGCTACAACAGTTCTATTATTATCCGATCTGATACAGACAAAGCTTGCCAAAGGGCTTTATACCCTTATCGTTGATGATGGGATATCTAACCAGGCAATTAAGTTTATGGCAATGTAATCGTCTGTTTACAGGGCTGGTAGCATGTGTTTTCCGGCTTATCTTTTCGTTTTTTGTTTTATATGCTTTTCTTTGAAAAAAAAATCATTAAGCTTGTCAATCCAAAAAAAGTAGTTACATTTGCAGCGCTTTTCAAGCATATTGTTCTTTCAATACATTTTTCGGATCGGTAGTTCAGTTTGGTTAGAATACATGCCTGTCACGCATGGGGTCGCGGGTTCGAGTCCCGTCCGGTCCGCAAAAAAAGCTCTCTTGATGAGGGCTTTTTTTGTTGGTACTCCATGATAAATCTGCTGTTCTATTTTCGTAAGCTCTATACAAACAAAAACCTTTGCCAATAAAAAATCAGCAAAGGCTTAAAGATCAAATACTTGTCTCCCCGACAGGGCTCGAACCTGTGACCCATTGATTAAGAGTCAATTGCTCTACCAACTGAGCTACGGAGAGAAAATCAACTGCAAAAGTAAAAATTAAATAAAACGAGCTGAACAAAAAATTAGATGATTTTGAATGGATACTTTAAAACAAGGTAATACTTACCTCTTTATAACATGGGCTATTTTACATACCTCCGTTTTCCAAAACCAGTAAATTATATACTTTTGTGAAAAAAAATAGAAACTTACAAACAACCTGATTTTTGTGGTAAGAAAGAATTACAAGGCCATTTTCTTTTTATTTTATTTCATAAGTACCTTGTTATCTTCGTTTTGTACTACGAACACACATTAATTAACAGTATGGGCAAACAATGGGTAATTTCTGATATACACGGTTGCAGCAAGACACTCAGACATCTGATCGAAAATCTGATCCAGCCGGAGCGTTCCGACAGATTATATTTTTTAGGTGATTATATTGATAGAGGCCCTGATAGTAAGGGTACTATTGATTATATCATGGGATTGCAGGAAAAGGAATACGATCTTGTCTTATTAAAAGGCAACCATGAAGAGTTTTGCCAGCAGTCGTGGAATGAAGACCGAAACAAGAAAAAACTTTTTGGCGTGAATACCAAAACAAAATCACAGTCTATCTGGGAAAAGTTCGGGGGTAAAGAAACCTTAGACAGTTTTGGAGTTCGCTATGCTTCCGAAATCCCAGAGCATTACATTGAATGGATGAGTCAGCTTAGGTTGTATGTAGAGTTGGAAGAGTTTATATTAGTACATGCCGGATTGAATTTTGATATAGTCGATCCACTGACAGACACTCATGCCATGCTTTGGGTAAAAGAGTTTAAAGTGGACCCTTCCAAAATTCGTAATAAAAAAGTGATTCATGGGCATACCCCTGTCGATCTGGAATTTTTAGACCATGTGATCCGGAGTAAATCATATCACTTTATTGATTTGGATAATGGGGTTTATATGTGTAACCGTACGGGTTATGGCAATTTAGTTGCTTTTGAGCTCAACAGCAAGGAGTATGTAGTTCAGCCTAACCTTGATTGTTAGACAGTTAGTTACAATCAGAATAGTCTTTTATCTGACATATCTTTCTAACCATTGAATCCATTCGTAATGCATATGCAGCACCGATTCGCGTGAGTTGTAGCCATGGCTTTCATGTGGCAGTATCACCATACGTACGGGTGCACCTAACCCTCTTAACGCATCGTAATAGCGTTCGGTCTGCATAGTATATGTGCCCGAATTATTATCGTCGCCACCGTGAATAAGCAATAGTGGGGTTTTCATTTTGTCGGCATGCATAAATGGTGACATACGGTTATACAGCTCGGGAGCCTGCCAATAGGTACGTTCTTCACTTTGAAATCCAAAAGGTGTCAGACTGCGGTTATAGGCCCCACTACGAGCTATGCCAGCCGCAAAAAGATTGCTATGGGTAAGCAGGTTAGCCGTCATAAAAGCACCATATGAATGGCCTGATACCGCTATCTTTTTGGGATCGGCAACCCCCATATCTACTAATTTATCAATGGCTGCCTGAGCATTGGCTATAAGTTGTTCGATAAAATAGTCGTTAGGCTCATCAATCCCTTCACCCACTATAGGAAAGCTGGCATTGTTCAGCACGGCATACCCTAAGGTAGCCAACAGTATGGGTGAGCTGGCACCTACCCGGGTAAATGTATATGGCGAGCTACCAAGCTGTCCGGCTGCATCGCTAGTCTTATATTCAGTAGGATAAGCCCATAACAAGCCCGGTAAAGGCTTGTCAATACCGGCTTTGAACCCCGCCGGCAGATACAACATCCCGGAAAGTTGTACCCCATCAGCACGTTCGTAGTGTATCATCTCTTTTTGCAATGTGCGCAATAAAGGCATCGGATCAGGAAAAGAGGTTATCTGAACAAGCTTTTTATTCGGCAGCCTTCGCAAAAAATAATTGGGTGGCTCTTCAACAGATTCACGCCTTGTGATACAATATAATTGTTTGCTGTCAATCAGCTGTATTGGCTGCTCAAAATAAGGAGCTTCGCTTCTCCACAACCGGTTTGTTTTGCCCGACGTTATATCATAGCTATCAATAAACGGGCGGTTTCCTTCGGATGAGGCACCCTGACCAAACAGAAACAGTTGATCCTTGCTATCGCTAAATAATAAAACCCGTTTGCCCCTATCGTTGGTAGTAAGCTGAAATCTTCCAGGATCATTATATCTGTCTTCAGTAGATCGATCGAAGATCAGATGGAGTTCAGGATTTTCTTTATTTGGGTCGAACGCATAGGTGCGGCTGATCCGGTCTTTATACCATCGCTCGGTGATGATAGCAAAATCATCTTTTCCCCATGAGATAGCTCCGAAGCGCAAGGCAAGAGTAACTGACTCAATAGGATTGCTTTCAAAAGGAGATTTAAGAAAATAGACTTTTTCGCGTGAGCTGGCTTTGGTTGCCGGATCGCCTTGATCAATAGCTTCTACCCAATAAACTATGGAGGGCTGATCAGCACGCCATTGTGGCGAACGTATTCCTTTACGAACTGCATCAAAGCCTTGTGGAAGATCATCGGATAGTGGAATGTCAGCTAATGTCTTGACCAATTTGCCAGAGCTATCGTATATCTTATAGCTTTGAGGAAAACGGCTATAAGGTACTTCGTAAGAAAAAGGCTGCGTATATTGGGTGAGCAACAAATATTTACCGTCGGGAGAAGGATCAAACTGACCGATCAGGCATGGCTCAGCTATCAGGGTATGTATATTTCCGTTCAGATCGACCTGCTTGAGCTGTGACGAGGCATAAAATCTAAAAAGTTGTTCATCGTATTCGTTTTGCAGTAAATCCTGAAATGTACGTAGTGCAGCTTTTCGACCTATGCTCTCCTGTATGATGGGTGATATAGCGGTGCGAGGGCGAGCAGGTATGTCAGCTCTGAGTTCGTCTATACCTTTATATACCAATGATTTGCTATCAGGCATCCATTTGAATGCTGGCCATAGCACTTCGTTAAGTTTATCGTCGGTTAGTTGTTTTGCACTGAGCGTAGTCAGATCAATCAGCCAAAGCCTGATCCCCTCCCCTGTCGTCAATGTAAATGCAATATATTTTTCATCTGGCGACCATTGTATGTTACGTATCTGTGCTTTTGATGGCAAGCCTTGTATCCTTGTTTCGTTTTTACCATCCATATCCATGAGTCGCAATCCGGTATAATACGATGCACGGGAAGGACCATTCGTAGTTAGGTTTATCCTAAGTCCGGCCAACCGAAGTTCTTCTGCTGCCAGATCATCCAAAGCAGGCAATGCCGGCAATTCCATCAGTAAAATTTTAGATACCTTAGCACCTATAGATATAGTAGGTGTGGCAGGTGCATCAACCAAATCAATGATCTGTTGAGGCGGTAACTGATAGCCTGTACCTAACTGAGCCTGAGTTATGAAGTATAGGAAAGTGAAACTGAAAAAAATTGAAATAAATCTGAGATAGTTCATAATAACAATGGTTTTATGAAAAGGTAAAAGTAAGCTATTTCCTATCTTTAAAAAAACTGTAGTCAGTTTTGGGCTGATGTAAAACAGGGTAAAGTAATGTTCAGGATGGCTGTTGCTACATAAAATTTTTCGTGTTGAGCTATCCCCTGTTTCTCTTCTTGAAATTCTGCGTAAATTAGCCTTTCAATACTTAATGGATTATGTCTGAAATTGCTTTGTTTGCCGAACGAATCTCTCGTGAACTATCGCTTGAATATCAATACGTCCGAAACACCTTGTCTCTTCTCTCCGAAGGGGCTACGATTCCTTTTATTGCGCGCTACCGCAAAGAGAAGACCGGTTCAATGGATGAAGAGATCATTGCACAACTTCATAAGCGTATGCAGCAACTTGAGGCTTTGGATAAGAGGCGCGAAAGTATCATAGGTTCACTTAGTGAGATGGATAAGCTCAGCCCTGAATTAGAAGAGGCTATCTATGCAGCAACTGATATGGCTAGCCTGGAAGACCTGTATCTTCCTTATAAGCCAAAGCGGCGTACACGTGCAAGTATAGCCCGTGAGAAAGGATTAGAGCCATTGGCTAAATGGTTGCTGGCTCAACACCAAGGCGATATTCTCAAGCAGGCTAAGGCGTATCTGTCGGAAGAAAAAGGGATAGACCAGCTAGAACAAGCCTTGCAAGGAGCACGTGACATTATAGCCGAAGAAATTAGCGATGATCATAGAGTACGAGCCTTTTTACGTCAGCTGTATCATCGGACAGCCATCATAGAAAGCACGCTCATACCCAAAAAACTACAAGATGCCAAAACCTACCAACAGTATTTCGACTGGGAAGAGCCACTATCAAAGGCACCTTCCCACCGTGTGTTAGCATTGCTTAGAGCCCGTAATGAGGAACTGCTGAAGGTTAAGATACGCGTTGACACTCAAAAAGCTTTGAGAACTATCGAACGTCTGTATATACGTACCTCAACAGAAGCTGCAAAACAGGTATATACGGCTATTACCGACGCATGGAAACGCTTGTTGGAACCTTCAATGGAGAATGAAGTAAGGCAATGGGTAAAAGAGAAAGCCGATAAAGTAGCGATACAGGTGTTTAGTAAAAACCTGCGGCAGTTGCTTCTGGCACCGCCTCTTGGACAAAAAGTGGTGTTAGCCATTGACCCGGGCTTTCGAACCGGTTGTAAATTAGTTGTATTAGATAAACAAGGGCAGTTAGTGCATAACGATACTATTTTTCCGCATCCTCCCGAGCATGAGGTAAAGCTCTCTATTCAAAAGATCAAAAACATCGTCAACGCATACAAGGTTGAAGTAATTGCTATTGGAAACGGTACAGCCGGTCGAGAAACCGAAGACCTGATCCGTAGCATACGTTTCCATAAAGATGTGATGGCAGTCATGGTCAATGAAAGCGGTGCTTCGGTCTATTCAGCCTCAAAGCTTGCAAGGGATGAGTTTCCGGATTATGACATCAGCGTACGCGGTGCGGTGAGTATAGGCCGACGGCTGATAGACCCCTTGGCCGAATTGGTAAAGATCGATCCCAAATCAATAGGCGTAGGGCAATATCAGCATGACGTAGATCAGAAAGCATTGCAGGAGAGCCTGATACAAACTGTTGAGAGCTGCGTGAATGCAGTAGGTGTGGAACTGAATACTGCCAGCGAACAACTGCTGTCGTATGTGAGCGGTATAGGTCCGCAATTGGCCGCTAATATCGTCGCATACAGAAACGAAAATGGAACTTTTAAAAACCGAAACGAACTGAAACATATCCCCAGACTTGGAGAGAAAGCGTTTGAACAATCAGCTGGATTCTTACGCATCAGAAATGGTGTAAATCCATTGGATACCAGTGCGGTACACCCCGAAAGCTATGCGATAGCCGAAGCGATAGCAGATAAAGCAGGGATAGGAATAACAGATCTCATTGGCAAGAAAAGAGTGTTAGAGCAAATAAGAATTGAAGATTTTACCGATGAAAATATTGGAAAAGAAACGGTGAAAGATATTATACTTGAGCTAGAGAAACCCGGTCGTGACCCGCGCAACGCATTTGAGATGTTTGAGTTTGCAGCAGGTATCAGGTCTATGCACGATCTGAAAGAAGGAATGATACTCAACGGTATCATAACGAATATCACTGCATTTGGAGCTTTTGTGGATATAGGCGTTCAACAGGACGGATTAGTACACCTCAGCCAGATGGCCAGCAGATACGTGCATGATCCAAATGAAATAGTGAAGATAAATCAAAAAGTATGCGTAAAAGTATTGAAAGTAGATATTGAAAGAAAAAGAATCAACCTAAGTATGAAGATAGACGAAAGGAAACAAATGCGGTAAAAACACTAAATTAAAGGAAATAATAAAGATATCATCAAATATTGTTTAATCGCAATCAATTAGGTATTTGCAGATTTCATGTTAATAAAACATCTAATTTAATTGTTTCTAATTGAATTACTGCGTATTATTTAGTATTTAAAATAAGCTTTTCTGAAAACGACAAATAGTTCTTTTTATTCAGAGTCAAAAGATCAGTAATCTTCATTATTGTCTTCCGGTTTAGGCTTTTCGGAAAAGCTCCTCACATGTCTGTCAATTTTCAGATAGACGTAAATCCCTATTCCTAAGAAAACAAAAGAACCTGGTATCAACAGAATTCCAAGCCAATGCAAAAACTCTCCTACATCAAGGAATTTTATCAATGATACTCCACTGGCCAACAGCATGAAAGCTGTCCGTATATAGGCTAAAAGGGTACGTTGGTTAGCCATATGTGTGCGATCGGATGCCCAATAATCTTTCGATAGAGTAGCGTTCTCTTTTCTCATACACTTGAAAATTTATACAATCCTATTAAGCAATTTTTAAAAAAATTATCTGGTGTAACTACTTTGTTGCTCATCATCAAATCCCAATACTGATAGTTGCAACATGAAAAAACCTGATATTTTTTGTTTCATTACAGGTCTTTTAACAATTTAAAATGAGAAATGTTTTCTATGCTGTTTCAAATCAGCAGATTCTTTGCTGTCTGCTTCAATATTACTATTTTTATTCTATTGCTACACTTTTAATAGTCCTCTAAAACCTCTGGCGGCATAATAGGATTCCGCACTATTATGGTAATAAAACACGCGTCCAAACCGAAAGTCACCAAATATTGCACCGCCTGCTTCTCTTACATTTTTTGGTGTCTTTAACCAGCTTGATGTTTTCGTGTCAAAATTTCCTAATGACTGTAAATAACTGTATTGTTCTTCATCTAACAGTTCAATACCCATTTCGTAAGCCATAGTCACAGCGCTATTTTTTGGTTTATGTTCTTTTCTCAACTCCAAGGCCTTGTGATCATAGCATAGACTTCTTCTATTTTTGGGGCTTTCGGTTGAACAGTCGCAAAAAATGAATGCATCTTCAAGCTTGTCGTAGCCGATAACATCTGGCTCGCCACCTGTTATTTCCATTGCATGTATAGACCATAATTTGTTTGGGTGCTCTTTAAGTTTAGCCTCTACTTCGCTCCATTGGATGTTTTTATGTCTAGATTCATTTTTCTCAAAACGAAGTTTCAAAGTTTCCAGAAGATTCTCCTTTTCGCTGTCAATAATTTTATTATTCATGTTGTTTTAATCCTTTAGACTCACATTATGTCACTTGGTACTAATACCTTAGTCCTGCAACTAATTCAAAACTTTTGCATATAAAAAAAGCACATCGCTTGCAATTATTTTAACAAAAGACTTGTACAAATAAATAAAAAAACCAGAAATATAACCGGATATTAGGAGAAAAAACCTGAAGTGTTTACTTTTTTTCACGACAGGACATATTTTGCCCTGTCAGATAAGCTTGTTTGTTTTGCAAAACGCTTATATTCAGCACAAAGACATCTAATCGTACGGTCGATCAGTATAAAAGCGAAGCTTCCATTGCTTACTTTGTCTGATCCATTTTCCGGCAACACAGATGAATTTGACAGTTAATCGCTTTATCCTTCGAAATAGGGAAAAATCTTTAAATCCGGCTGCTGTTGGTTGCCTTTTTTCCAGAGAAAATTGTTACATAGGCGAGCTTTTAACCCTATCTGTAGAAAAATATATCAAAATATATCAAAAAAAAATGAAATTTTATATTGTTGATATTCAATATATTAAAAATTAAATTGAATTTTTTTCAAAAAAAAATGCTTTTAGGTGGTTAGATTTAGGGGTGAAATGGTATTAATGTATAGAAGGACAACACACAGATTACCCTTGATCTAAAAAATAGGATAGTCTCGTATGTGGAAAAAAATAGATTAAAATAATTTAAGTTATGAGCCGGTTAAGAAGAAAAGAAAGAAATGACAACAACATCAGTAAAATCTTAAGAATCATCGAGATTCTTATTTTAAGTTATTAAAAAATAGCCGGTTTGTACATGCGTGCATGACTTCTTTACGAATACAGTTGTATATTTGAAACCAGAATATTATTCTAAGCCAAAAGATTAAATTATGAACACAATTAAAATTTTCCTCAATTTTATTCGATTTAAGCAAATTACCGCTGACCAATATCACATCCAAAGGTTCGTTTCAGTACGGCATCAAGGTTTATTATTTGAATGGAGGTGCAACAGTAGAACTTTAACACGAAATTATATGAAATATTTTTTGCTCTTTTTACTCTTATCCTTTCGGTTTGTCTATGCCCAACATTCCTTTGAGTTAATATTGGGAGATACTACTGCATTCGAATGGTTAGAAGCAACAATTGAATATCAAGATAATTATTACACCTGTGGCCTTAGATACCATTCTAATATTTCATCGTCTTATATCAACAGAATAAGCTTTGAAGGAGAAGTATTGCAAACGGAATGGTATCCAAAGGAAGATACAGTCAATTACTTAAACTTCATGCTGAAAAAAGCAAACGGAAACCTGCTATGTATAGGCAACATCGTGCGTGCTGTTACGGGAGGATATTCAAATGATGTTTATTTCAGGGAAATAACGCCTAATCTCGAATTAGTGAGGGAGGTGTATGACAGCCTGCCGGCAACCAATGGCAATACAAGCTTCAGGATTCAAAACTACCTCATCAGCCCCATGAACGAGATCATCCTTCAAGGTGTGGCCGATACCGCCATTGAAGGTTACACACATTGCCCCTTTTTTGCTAAATATGATTTTGAAGGAAATCGCATATCATACAAAGTATTTTACGCATACAGAGATAGTGAAGAAGGTAGCGAGCTTTTCTTCAACGAGGATAGCACTGCCTTTTATTTGATCGGCAGTTTATCCCTTCCGTATGCTTATGATTGGGCAAAGTTTGACCTGGATTTCAATTACCTTGGTTACGGCAATTTCCCCACCAACGAAAGTGCTTTCACCAATCCTCCCCTGAGTGTGAAAAGGTTGCAGGATGGCAATTTCATCATGGCACATAAAGTACGTAAAGTAGGAAATACATATGCAAACGGGCTTGAAATGCGGTTGTACAATCCCAACTTTGAGCTGTTAGAAAATGTAGTGATATACGATGAGGATGAGGTAAATATACCAATTCATAATGGCATGGGATTCGTGAATGAAGATCATATCTGGGTAGCCAATTTTGAATCAGAAACATTTCAAGAACCATCTGATATTCGATTTTATGTGTTTGATGCCGCGCTTAATCTCCTTGGAAGCAAAGTATTTCAGGGCGACCGCAGCTATTGGTTGCTTGATTTGCTGGCCACATCAGATGGTGGTTGCCTGATTACCGGGAAATGTGATGAATTTCCTGCATCGAATTTTGGAGATGGCTACATCAGGAAAGTTCTATTGTCTGATGTAATAACCGGCAGCAGTGAGCAAATAGCTGTTGGGCAGGAAGTGCGTATAGGACCTGTACCGGCTACCGACAGGTTAGCTGTTCAGACCAGAAACACCGATTGCACCTTGTTGCTCAGGGATATGAAAGGTCAGATAATTCTACAGCGCCGGCTTCACAATGGCGTCAACCAGATAGATATACGGCATCTGCCATCAGGAATGTATATAGCCACTGTTTCAAACAATAAAAGCAAGCATATAGAAACCTTTAAACTTATAAAACAATGAGACATTTTATTCAACATCATTTCAGAAGCAACATGCTTAAAGCTGTTGTTGGTTTTCTGTTACTTTTCGTAGGCCTGCAACCGGGCTATGGACAATGTGTACAATGTGATAGTACAACGACCACTGGTTGGTTTTCAAGTGCAGTAGGACGATATTCAAAAGCTACAGGCCATTATGCGTTTGCCGGAGGTATTTTGTCAGAGGCAAATGGTATGGCATCATTGGCATTTGGCAATAGGGTTCGGGCTGACGGAACAGGCTCTTTTGCAATTGGTATGTTTGTTCGTGCCTGGGGTACAGCTTCCGGGGTATTAGGGACTGGTTTTAGCTTAGATGATCCTTTGGTTAATACACAAAGTTACTCACTT
>Ga0172377_10000354_pt1 | contig 42740 bp, 39 predicted proteins | sample Pumphouse3metaG_FD_119749 | JGI IMG/M metagenome (GOLD analysis project Ga0172377, IMG submission 119749) | Leachate microbial communities from a municipal landfill in Southern Ontario, Canada - Pumphouse #3 metaG | ecosystem: Engineered > Solid waste > Landfill > Unclassified | place: Canada... | reverse complement strand
TTGAGGTATATCCGATTGCTCGGAATCCATCCCAAAACTCCATTACACAATCACCGGTTCCCGTCCTCCGTCGAAGACAGGATAGCACCTACTACTTTCCAACTACAGACATCCTACTTTTTTTGTCGGCAATTTGCTTGGGAAGGTGATTGTCGGATATCTGGCGGATCGAACAGGAAGAGTAGGGCTGTTTGTGGCGGGCGAACTTTTCGTGACGCTGTTTCTGGTCCTCCTCGGGATAGCCCAAAGCTTTTTCCTCATCATGGCTACGGCGTTGATGCTTGGATTCCTGACGAAAGGGGCTGTCCCCATCACCAATGCGATGATCGCGGAGTCTGTAGCAGAAGACGGAACGTTTGAAGGAGCGTATAGTGTCAATTCGGTGCTGATGAGCATCGCAAACACCGTCGCTCCGATCCTATTCGGAGTACTGGCCGAAACACTTGGGATTCAATCGGTGTTCTTCGCTAGTGCCGTGGTCGCGGCGAGCAGTACGATCCCCGCCTTCATGCTGGTCAAGTCCAGACGATCGTGAGGATGTGCGTGCGCTACCAAACCCAAGCAATCCCAAGCGCATCGATTAGTGCAAGGGCAATTGCATCGGCGAGCCTACCTGCGTCTACTCCCCCGCATGTGACCCTACCAACGCCCTACCAACGCCCTACCAACGCCTGCAATCACCCTGCAATCACCCTGCAATCACCCTCATATGTCGAGAGCGAGGAGGCGTTCCCTGTTTTGGGATGTCTTCTCCGGTGTGAGCGTATTCATCTTTGCGAATACAAGAACGCCGAACAGGAAGAAAAGAGCCGGAATCGTCGCCATATGCAAACTGATTCCCACTTGCGCGAGCGGACTGCCCGGATCTTCGGCGAAACCCGTGAATCGGTGCGTCGCCCAGAAAACGATGGCCTGACTGGCATAGCACAGCCGCATGAAAAACGCCCGGACCCCCATGACGACACCATCGTCGCGACGACCATCCTCGACGACGATCGCATCCATTACATCGGCCATGGCAGGACTCATGAACGTCCAGAAACCTCCGAAACCGATACCCCACAACGTCATGAAAACGATGTAGCCAAGTTGCGTGCGGACGAACGTCATCGGAAACGCCGCGGCGGCCATCCAGACACACGTGATCATCAACATTTTTTGGTTGTTCTTCAACCGTTTTGCCAGACGGGTCCAGATGACGATGGACACCAACGTACCGACGAGCATCCCTGCGAAAATCGGAGTAGTGGCGCTACTGGACATACCCAGGATATTGTCAACGACATAGTTGACGCTGCCCGTCATGCAAATGCACCCGCTCTGATAGAAGAACAGCAACAGGACGAACGCCATGAAATCCCGGTGCCTGAGCGCTTTCTTCATCATAGTGAAGAATCCGTTCTCCGCCGCGCCGAGGGCCTGCTCCATCTCGCGCTTTTTTTGGAACCTCTCGATCATCTTCCGGTTCTCCTTGATGCCCGGAAGCATCAGCAACGTACCGACGATGGTGATCGCGCCAAGGATGACCGCGCAGCGCAGATAGCTCGAACGATCTCCGTACGTGAAGAACAACGGCGGAACGATGAACCCGGAGGCGACACCGAATACCCCGATGACAGTCGAAATCGCCGCGGTCCTATGTCGTTCTTCCAAAGTCCTGAACTTGTCAGGGTAAAGACTCTGATAATTGACCTCCCACATGCTGTAGAATGCATCGAACAGGCAGATCGTCAAGAGCATCCAGATGAATACCCCCAACGGCTGGAGCCTCCCGTCCCAGCTTTCGGGGACGGCGAAAATCAGTACGAATACTACCGCGCAGAAAAGAAGGCCGATGACTATCCATGGCGTTCTGCGTCCGAACCGCTTCGAGAACGGAGCGTTCTTGTTGGTGAAAAATCCCATGATCGGGTCGTTGACCGCATTCCAAAGGGAATACAGGATCGTGGCGACCGCTGCGAATCCGGCGGCAAGTCCGACTTCGTTCTCATAGAAGTAGAAAACGATGGCTCCATAGGCCCCTGTCAGGAATTCCGCAAGGAATTTCCCCATCCCGTAGGATGCCATGACGACTGTCTGCTTGGATTTCATCTTCCTGCCACCTCTTGACGGGATTGTAAAAATATACAACCGGCATTGCAATGCTTTACCACCGGTTTTTTGCATGGTATATTCAAAAAACATTGGTTTGATCCTTTCCATGGATGATGAAGATTCTCGGCGGCAACTCGGCCGACAGAGGTATGTCGCGTCATCCGGAGCATATGAATACGTCGGAGTATCAGTATGATTGAATTTTCATTGTTGCCGAAAACAGGAAAAAAAGTAATCCGCAAAGCGGAGACGAGGGATCTGGACGCAATCATGGACATCGTATGGCGGACCGTGATGCTGTTGCAGTCCGAAGGAAACATGCAATGGGGCGACGACTACCCGACGATCGACGATTTTTCCCAGGATATCGATGACGGAACGCTGTATGTCTGCGAGACCGACGACGAAATTCTCGGCTTCCTCTGTTGCAACCAGATTCCTCCGCAGGAATATGGGACGGTGGCATGGTCCCTTCCGACCGATCCCGCGTTGATCATCCATCGGTTTGCGGTTTCTCCCGAGACGCATCGCAAGGGGATTGGTACCGCGCTGATGAAACAGGCCGAGGAAGTAGCACGTGCACAAGGCTACAGGAGCCTGCGGACCGATACCTGTTCCCTGAACATCAGAATGCGCTTGCTGTTCGTCAAGATGGGGTATGAAAAAGTTGGGGAAGTGCATTTTGCGAACAGAACCCAGACGTTCTACTGTTTCGAGAAAATGATACCGGAGCTAAAATGATGGAGTATTTCATGGGATGTTCCCGGCATGAGGTCCTCCCGATTGCGCCGGAACGAAACTTCCTATAGACTATGGCAAGGCAGCCGATCTGCTTCTAGAAATACCGGACGGGCGGAGATGGTGAAAGGTGACAGAGCGTATTTCATTGTTCTAGTATTGTTCGTCGTTGCTTGTGTCATCGGAGCCGTGACCGTGGCCTATGCGGGGCGCACGTTCCATCTCGATGATACGCACGTCTCTATCGATGTTCCCCGTTCCTATTCCACCGGATGGTACGATGTCTTGACGGGCGCTTCCGTGACCGGCGACGCAGCTCCCCGGGAGACTTCCGATGGATGGAGCATCTCCATTTCGAATGTCATTCCTGCCGATGTCGAACCAGGAAGCGTTTTCTGCATGTATACGAACTGGCAATCTGTCCGTATATATCTGGAAGGAAGGCAGTTCGCATCCTATGCAACGGACAATCGATCGTCTTTCGGCTCTCTGTTCGGCAAAGTCTGGCTGTTCGTCCCCTTGCCCGACGATGCCGGAGGAAAGGAGCTGACACTCGAAATCTCATCGAAGTACGAGGAAATCAAGGTCGGGCTTACCCGGATGTTCATCGGCGACAGAAACGCGATCGCTTTCGTGATGCTCCAGAAGAATCTCCTTGCGGTCCTGTTTTTCAGCCTGACGGGGCTCCTCGGTCTCCTCTGCCTGCTGGTCGCGCTGTGGCAGGTTCGTTCACACAGACGATACGGACAAGGGAGCTTCTTCTTCCTCGGGCTGTTCTTCCTGCTGTCGTCCGTATGGGTGATTACCGATTCTTCAGTACTTCAGTTCGTGAGTGGAAATTCGGCGATCGGCAGCCTGATTTCGGTATTCGTGTTCATATTGCTGCCGCTTCCATTGCTCCTGTTCGCCCGTTCAGTCTATCGAAACCACGGAAAGCTGCTCGTCTGGTTCTGTTTCGCCGATCTCATGCTCTTTTTCACGATCTACATCCTGTATGTTTCGAACCTCGTGGATTTCTCGATTTGTCTGCCGTTTGTCCATGTGTTCATGATCCTGGTGTCGGCGGTTCTCATCGGTACCGGACTCCGCGAGAAGATACGTTTCAAGAACGACGCGGCGTTCGCCTTGGTGGTCGGATGCTCCATCCTGTCCGTGTCGATCGTCATCTCCTTGTGGATGATCTATTCCCAGATTTTCCAGTGGTATCTGATGATCGTCATGGCTGGGCTGTTCTGTTTTGAATTCGTTTTGATCGTGGATCTCGGCCGGCGGTTTCTGATGATGATGAACGAACAGGCGAAAGTCGAAGTCTACAAGAAACTGGCGTATTCCGATTTTCTGACGATGCTCGGAAATCGAGCCGCATTCGACGATGCATTGCGACTCGCCTACGCCTCTTCCCGTTCTGCCGGAGGACCGAGCGCGCTGCTGATTTTCGATCTGAATGAGCTGAAGCGTTGGAACGACCAGGCCGGCCATTCGTATGGAGACCTGCTGCTCAGGGATGCCGCTACGCTGCTCCGTACCGTGTTCTCTCCTGCGGGGGAGAGCTTCCGCATCGGTGGCGACGAGTTCGCTGTGATTCTGCGCAACTGTACGCTGGAGAAGGCGAGCGGTCTGCTTGCGGAACTGGAGCGGAAGATGGATGAGTATCGAGCGAAGACCGGAAAGGAACTGGTCATCGCCTATGGATTGGCCATGTCCCGCGACGAACACGGCCGGCCGTATGCGTCCTCCTTGGAGTGGTTCAAGGTCGCCGACGAACGGATGTATGCCGAGAAGCTCAAGACCAAGGCCATGACGAGAAGCTGATCCTCGGCGATGTGGCGCTACATGAGTCGCCCATAAGGGCCCTTTTATTTCCGGTCCGGCGTATAGCGTACCACCATATGTACGACAGCCGGTTGCGCCGATTCATTGGTGATGGTGTGCTCGACATCGCAATGGTACATCAGGAAATCCCCTTTTCTGATTTCTGCGGAATTGTCACCGGCGGTGACCTTGACCGTTCCTTTGATGACGGTCAGGAATTCCTGAGTTCCCGGAAAGTGCGGTTCCGACGGAAGCGATGCATGAGGTTCGAAGGTCAGCAGGTACAACTCCAGATCCTCTACCATCGAAAGCGGCGACAGAATCTGAATCGTGACGCCATTCTTCGTCTTCTCAAGTTTCGAAGTAACCTCTGATGCCGGATTGAGAGAGAATATCCGTTTCGGCTGCGTTTCCATGTCCAGCAGATCCTGCAGCTCCACGCCAAGTCCCTTTGCGATTTTCCAGACCGTCGCGACAGTCGGATTGACTTTGTCCGACTCGATTTGGCTGAGCATGGCTTTCGAAACGCCCGACCGTTCGGACAGGACGTTGAGAGTGAGCCCTCTCGCCCCCCTGAATTTCTGGATATTCTTGCCGATCATCGGAGGATTTTCCATCTTCATTGCTCCTCATCCATTGGACAACGATTCCATGGGGTTCGCCTTGAGAGCGAGCCTGTTATCAAATTTGTTTGACATATCAAACTATGTTCAATATACTAAACATATACGATATTGTATTGTGGCTCATGCCGGTTGTCAAGGCAAGTTCTGGTGACGGGCCTTTGCGCCGGAATCCTGTTCCGCGATACAGGAGGGCTCTGTGAAGAATATCCTGGTCATCGGTTCCCTCGGACAGCTGGGGTCGGAGATCGCCTTGGGATTGCGCCGCGAATATGGCCGCGACCATGTCGTGCTCACCGATATCCGAGATGATGTCAACCGTCCGTTGATCGAGGGTGGCCCGTTCTATCGGGTCGATTGCCGCGACGGGGATGCGATCGGACGCATCGTGAAAGAACATCGCATCGATACGATCTATCATCTTGCCGCGTTGCTTTCCGCGTCGGCGGAGAAGCGCCCTCTTGAAGCTTGGAACATCAACATGGGTGGACTCGTCGTGACGTTGGAGATCGCCCGCGAATGCCGTTGCGCGGTATTCACGCCGTCTTCGATCGGTGCGTTCGGTCCGTCTACGCCCAAACGCTATACTCCTCAGGATACGATCCAGCGGCCGACATCGATCTATGGCGTGAGCAAGGTGGCGGGAGAACTTCTGTGCGATTATTACCACCATAAATACGATGTCGACACCAGGGGAATCCGGTTTCCGGGCATCATCAGCAATCTTACCCCTCCGGGAGGAGGGACCACCGATTATGCCGTTGAAATCTACTATGCGGCGGTCGAGAAGCATCACTACGATTGTTTCTTGCGCGGCGATACCTATCTGGACATGATCTATATGCCCGACGCCGTCCAAGCCGCGATTCAGTTGATGGAGGCAGATCCCGGCAAGCTACGGCATCGGAATGCGTTCAATGTCGCTTCAATGAGTTTCTGCCCTGAGGAACAGGCCGCATACATCCGTACCCGCATCCCGGATTTTACCATCGGGTACGACATCGATCCCGTGCGGCAGGCGATAGCTGATTCATGGCCGGATTGCCTTGAAGATTATGCCGCGAGGGTTGAATGGGGATGGTCGCCGAAATATGATCTGGCTTCCATGACCGAGGATATGATCGTTACGATCGAGCGCCGATGTTCTCAGTCTGCGCAAGGTCGTGAACAGGAGGTGCCGAATGTTGGGAAATGTTCGAAATGAATTGCGTCAATTCCTTGATTCCCTCGAATCGCAAGGGCTGGCGAAACATGAGCGGGTGCTGACGACGAGGCAGGGTGCCCATATCGGAGTGCGCGACGACAGGACGGTGCTGAACTTCTGCGCGAACAACTACCTTGGACTAGCCGACGATCCCTCTGTCGTAACCGCCGCAAAACAGGCGATGGACCAGTGGGGGTATGGTCTTGCTTCCGTGCGATTCATCTGTGGAACGCAGGACATCCATATGGAGCTGGAGAAACGGATCAGTGGTTTTTTAGGAACGGACGATACGATCCTGTTCACTTCCTGCTTCGATGCGAATGGTGCGGTTTTCGAACCGTTGCTCGGGCAGGAGGATGCGGTGATCAGCGACGAACTGAATCATGCGTCGATCATAGATGGAATCCGGTTGTGCAAGGCGCAGCGGTATCGGTACCGTCACAGCGATATGTCGGATCTTCGCCGGTGTCTGACCGAAGCCGGCGATGCCCGGCGACGGCTGATCGCCACCGACGGCGTATTCTCGATGGACGGCGATATCGCCCGGCTGGGTGATATCTGCGATCTCGCCGATGAGTTCGATGCCATGGTGATGGTCGACGATTCCCATGCCACCGGGTATATCGGGGATACCGGAAGGGGGACTCCCGAGTATTGGGGTGTGGCCGACCGGGTGGATCTGGTCACCACGACGTTCGGCAAAGCGTGCGGAGGGGCGAGCGGAGGCTGTATCAGCGGTCGTCGGGAGTTGATCGATCTCTATCGGCAGCGTGCGAGGCCGTACCTGTTCTCGAATACGGTGGCTCCGGCGATTTGCGGCGGAACGATCAAGGTCATTGACATGCTGGAGGCGGGAAATCCGTATCGGGCGCTGACGATCGAGAACGCGCGGTATTTCCGAAGACGGATGGAACGCGCCGGATTCGATCTCGTCAAGGGTGAGACCGCCATCGTCCCCGTGATGCTGTACGACGAAGTGAAAGCGGTCGCCATGGCGGATGCGTTGCTCGATGAAGGCGTATATGTAATCGGGTTCTGCTATCCCGTTGTTCCGAAAGGCAGGGCGAGGATCCGAGTCCAGCTATCGGCCGCCCATGCCAAGGAGGATATCGACTACGCCGTGGACGCGTTCGTGAAAGTCGGGAAAAAAATGAGGGTGATCTCCTAGCGTGCGAAAAAGGCCATCGACACGTCCACGGCCGTTAGTTCGTATCCGAGAAAAGGCGTGAAGACAGATCCTCTCCATATGCTTTCAAGTCTGACAGAATCACTTTCTCCTGCGGGGTGGTCTCCACGCTCTCAAGTTTCTCAGCTATCTTTCGCTTGAAAAAGGCGAGGTTCACCTGTACGTCTCCGGGAGGATTGAGAATTCTGTTGGCGGCGAACGAGCGCCATTGTCTGGCTTCTGCGTCGGTCAGCGTTTCCGGCCAGTTCCTGCAGACATGTCTCCAGAGCATCTGCGGACATCGCTGATCCTCGAACTTCAGATTGAGCGTCAGTTTCTGTGCAGGATCGGCGTTGCGGATCAGCGTGAACTTGCGCTGGTCCGCATCCTGGAAGAAGCCGTCTGCATAGATTCTGAAATCTGGGTCGCGGACTTGTTCGTATTCATCGCGTTCCGCGGCATTGCGGAAAAAGACAGGGAGCATCGATTCCTTCGAAAGCCGCTCATAGCGGAACATGCAGGTGTCGTAGTCGATGCCGAGTTTGATGGCGAGGTTTCCGTTCAGTACCTTCAACGGACTGATGAACGGGCATTTGTTCATGGCTATCTTCAGAACGCCGGGGAGCCGCATGATGTCATCCTGATCGGCTCGCAGAAGCGTGGCGATGTCGTTTGACAGATCGAAGCAGATGATCGAATTCGGATTGTTCGGAATGGCGGTGATCGGCATTACGAGACGGGAACACCCGTTAGGAGATGTGCACTGGGAGGAAGTATAGAGCACCGGTTCGCCGAACGGGACCTGGAGCAGTTCCTTGACCTTTGCTTTCTTTCGAAACTCGAGAAAATAGGAAAAGAGCTTCGGTTGCTGTTCCTTGATCAACTTCGCTACCGCGATCGTCGCATTGACATCGGACAGCGCGTCATGAGCGCCTTCGTGCGATATTCCGTTCGCGGCGGTAAGCTCGGTGAGCTTGAAGGTCGGATTGCCGTTTTCTTTTTTCGGTGGCCAGGCGATTCCCTCCGGGCGTAGATCGTACGCCGCCCGTACCAGATCGATGATATCCCATCTGCTGTTGCCGTTCGCCCATTCCCGCTTGTACGGATCGATGAAGTTTCTGTAGAGCGCGTTTCTGACGAATTCATCGTCGAAGCGAATCGAATTGAAGCCTGCCACGCAAGTTCCCGGTTTTGAGAATTCCTGGTTGATGCGATCGATGAAGTCGCTTTCGCACATGCCTTTCCGCTGTACTTCCTGTGGCGTGATCCCTGTGACGAGACAGGATAACGGGTCAGGGAGGTAATCGTCGCTCAGCTTGCAGTACAGCAATACCGGCGCTCCGATCGGAACAAGATTCCTGTCGGTCCGCTGTCCTGCGAACTGCGCGATCCTGTCGTAATGGGGATTCAGGCCGAAAGTCTCGAGGTCGTACCAGAAAAAAGTTTCATTAGCGTTCATGGCAATATAGTACCATATCGGATGGGCAAGGGAAATCTCTAGCTGCCAAAAATCGTTATGCAGATGGTTTCCGCTTGTCTGTCCTGCCGTGTCGCGGGTATGATGGTTTTGTCCGCTACGTTTTTTGCGGAGCAGAAGGAGTTGCGATGCGAACGCTTCGGCTTATGATCACGCTCAATGCTGTGTGTCTTTTGTTGCCAGTCCAAATGATGGCATCAGATGTATATATTCCTACAACAGAAGATGTGTCGACATCGTTACAGGCTGTCATTGATGCGACGATGTCCGCTGTGGCGATATTCCTTGCGCCGTCTTCCCCGCCGCTTCCCGGTTGCGAGATCGAACGTTCCGACGACGGATCGCTACCCAGTGCGCTTCGGTTCACGGCGTCCGATCTTGCACGATATCTTCCGGTCCTGCGTCCAGATGGCGAGCACCGTGCTGGCAATTGGCTGCAGAAACTGCTGTCAAAGGCCACAGCCGCTGCGACCAGTCCATTGTCCTTCACCGCGGCAAGCCTATTGGCGAGCAACGCATGGGAGGACGGCGATGCGATCCTTGACGGAAGCATCACCCTCTGGTTCCCCCAAGGGACCACTGTCTCGTCCTTGATGACGCTGCTGTTCAGTCCTCGCCCGGAAGAACTCGTTTCCATCGCCACGGTCGATCTCCTGTTGTCCGGTTTGCGTTTCGGCGGGCCGGTGCATCTTACGGGAATCTTTTCCATGGAGGTCCCCCAGGCGGGGGTGCTGTTCATCACTCCGTCGGATCTCAAGGCGAACGGCTATGCCTGCCAGAGCGGAAGGATACGGATATCGGCGACGCCAAGCCTGTGACGCGGAAAGCTTAGAACGATTGTCTGTATCCGAAGAAGAAGCCGGCAAGCCCACCGAGGGGCCAGAGCGGAAGCGGGGTGATTCCTGCGACTGTTTCCATGGAGCCTTCCTCCGATCCTATTATGGCGTAGACCAATGGAATGACGGTACGGAAGAACAGGGATTTATCGCGGTCCGTCAGCGGGAATTCGAACATGACCTGAGGGCCGAGAGTGCTGAAGACGCAGGGTGCTTCCTCAGGGAACGAGGCGCCGAGAACGAATGAAACTCCTCCGCTGAAAATGAAGCTATCGCTTCGAGTGAATATCCTTCGATAGCCGGCTTCTACGCCGATCGCCGTGCCTAGATCCCTGAAATACGGCCAGCCGGTTTCAAGAGGGTCCATCGAGAGCTGATACATCAGCCCGCTGATTACGCTTGAATACATTGCCACGTCGCGTTCCGACTGTTCGCCTTCGAAGTGGAATCCTACCCCGGCTGCTACCGGAGCAATCGATACGGAGTATTTCGCCGCATGGACCGAAGCGGGGATCGTCGTCAGCAGGCAGACGATCGTAATGAACAACTTCGCAAGCCATGTCTGTCGTTTCACCATGGAAGTCTTCTCCTTATGTCAGGTATTGTATCCAACTGGTTTCGGAAAGTCCAACGGATATCGCCGGAAACAGCGAAACTAGACAATCGGAGGCTTTCCAACTAGAATGTACCCGTCAATCGAGGAAGAGAACAAAGGAGAATTGCGCCATGAGCGATGTCGTTTCACGTACCGAAGCGTTCCTGCGAAACTGGAAGATCACCCCGGACGCCGTGGATATGGAGCAGGTCTGCGACCGATTCCTGAAAGAAATGTCCGATGGTCTGGCAGGTCGGCAGGGAAGTTCGTTGCAGATGATCCCTACGTATGCAACTGAAAGCGATTCCATCGTGCCGGGAAGGAGCGTCATCGTCCTCGATGCCGGCGGTACCAATTTCCGTACTTGTCTGGTCACGTTCGATGAAAACTTCGTTCCCCATATTTCGGAATTCAAGAAAAGCGGGATGCCCGGGGTCAAGGAGGAAGTATCGGCGCGCCAGTTCTTTTCGTCGCTCGCCGACGACGTGGAGCGTTTGATCGACAGGAGCGACAGAATCGGTTTCTGCTTTTCCTATGCGGCGGACATCCTCCCGAACCATGACGGTGTTCCGCTGGTGTTCTCCAAGGAGGTGAAGGCTCCTGAAGTGATCGGCATGCCGGTCGGGGCTTCCTTGCTTGCGGAACTTGCCCGGAGGGGACATGACGTGTCGAACAAGACTGTGTCGGTGGTGAACGATACTGTGGCGACGTTGCTCGCCGGCAAGGCCGCCTCCGGAGCATCGGCGTGGGACGGTTTTATCGGGTTCATCCTGGGGACCGGGACCAATACGGCTTATTCGGAACTGAACAGCGAAATCACGAAAGTGGATTGTGGGAATGCGGGCAGCCAGATCATCAACGTGGAGTCCGGTTCATTCGATTTCCATCTCGGGGAGATGGATGAGAAGTTCTTCGCGTCGACGAAGAATCCTTCGGCATACCATTTCGAAAAAATGATCAGCGGCGCATATCTCGGTCCGTACAGCCATATGGTCATCAGGCAAGCTGTCGAGGAAGGCTTGTTCTCGAAGGAATTCGCAACACGGTTCGAGACGATCGAACCACTGACTACCACGACGATGAGCCATTATCTGGAGATGCCGCTGAACCTTGACTATGCGCTGGTCAAATGCGTCCATGGCAACGAGGAGGATGCCACGGCGCTCTGGATGATCCTTGATTCCTTCATAGCCAGGGCTGCGAAGCTTACGGCGGTGAATCTTTCCGCTGCGGTTCTCAAGTCCGGTAAGGGCTCCGATCCGCGACGACCGGTGTGCATCAATGCGGACGGCACGACATACTACAAGACCGAATACCTGAAGCAGTACACGGAATATTATCTGTACGAATTCCTGCAACGAGAAAAGAAGCGCTATGTGAAGTTCGTGCGGATCGACGATTCTCCCGTCCTCGGCGCCGCCATAGCCGGCCTGATCGGGTAAGGCGCATCAGGCTGCCGGCGGTCAGCGTCGAGTGGCTGCGGTATCGGCTTGCTCGATCATGCGTCTGTGCCATTCGAGCAGGTAGTCGTGCCGTTTTTGGCAGTCTCCCTTACAATCTACGAGTACCCGGAAGACCGGTTCGGTTCCGCTGCCGCGCATCCAGATGAAGTCGGTGGGTTCCCCGGTTGCGTTGTGGAATACGATCTTCAGACCGCCTTTGCCGGCTCCTGTACGGAACGTGGAGCCGACCCCCTCGCGGCAGACCGGTCCCTCCATCTGATATTCCTTCCATGAGACGATGCCCCATTTTTCTTCGAGCTCCGCCCGCATGCGATTCCAGTCCCTGGCGAATATCCGCTCGTACTCGCCCTTGAGCTTTCCTTGGTCGGTGCATGCCACGTGCATCTTTCCTCCCTGGGAGAACGCTCCTGTGGTCGTATAGACGGGAAGACTGTCAATGATAGCCTCGATCGACGTGTTTTGGATTTTCTTTGCTCTTGTTGCACGGAACCAGGTCATCATGATTGAATCATCTCCGGACGAAGACAGGAGTTTGACCAGCGACATGATCGTATTCATCGGGTCGCGGACTTTCGCCGGATACGTGATGTTTCCGCCATTCGAACCTTCTCCGAGAATCCTGACGACGGCTCCTTGGGAACGGAGGATTCCGGCAAGTTCGACGACATTCGCTTCGCCGACCTCCGCTCGGTGAACTTCCACGCCGAGAGCTTTGCAGATGTCGTCGATCCGCATCGAAGTCGGTCCGTTCACTGCGATCGCCAACCGGGTTCCTTTCTCGGTCTTGCGCCGCATGTCGGACAGCTCGATGACCGCGACCAGCGCAAACACTTCCTGTGCCTCCAGAATATGCGCCTTGCCGTCCGACTGTCTGATGTAGACCAGGTTGCCCCGGTCTCCGTCGTTGTCCGGTACATAGCCGATCTGCCAGAATGTATCCGAATGGTACAGTGTTTCCAGCGTGGTTCTGCAGAGTTCAAGATTTTCCCCTTCCGGAACGATCGGATGCACGATCTGACGGGGTTTCGCGTTCATGGCATGGACGCGGATTCCGAGGGACGTGAGGAACTGGATGTCGATCGAATCCCCTCTTGCGCTGCCGTTCAGTTCCGCTACGATACCGATGGGATTGTTCTCCGTGAAGGCCTTGATTTGAGCGACCAACGTCCGCTCGTCGTCCGCATCGGACGAACCCGCTGCGGTAGCCAGCACGAACTTCCCGTATCGTTGCAGCGAACGTTGCTTCTGGCTCGGCATCGCATCGAGCGTCCGTTCATAGGCGGCGCTGTCAAGCAGTGCGCTGAGGCGCCGGACATAGCCTTTCGCTCTTGGTTCGGAAACTAGAGCCCGCATGGTGTCCGCCAGAAGGGACGCTTCAGTGCCGGCATAGACTCCGCCGGCTTTCCCGAATTTGATGCCGTTGTGACCGATCGGGTTGTGGCTCGCAGAAATATAGAGGAACGCATCGGCTTCCTGCGGGTAGGCGGAGCTATCCGCCATGATCTCCGGTGCGGCCGCAATGAACAAATACCGTACGTTCGCGCCGCATGCGAGCAGGATCCGGTTGATGACATCTGCGAGAGCAGGACCGGTCGGACGTGCATCGATTCCTACTAGGATCGTGATAGGTCTTTGCGGTCTTTCGGGCAGTGCCGCCATGCCGTCGCCCCAGTCCGATTCCTCGATGCTTCGATGCGAAGCGCCCGGCAACCCCAGATGTCGTGCAAGCGATAGTGCGACATATGCGGCCAGCAAAGAGTCTTCGCGGGTAATCGCCTCTGTCGCGTCTTCTTCATCGCCGCTTGCGGCGAAGACTTTCCTCCAGCCTGAAGCTGAAAGGATCATCGAAGCGAATGCCTTTTGTAAGGAGTCCTGACTAGGGGATTGGAAGTCGAGCGGATCGACCGAGGGATCCGCCACGAACAGGTTCGTGCGTTGGTCGTACATTTTCATGCGAACACTATACCATGATGCTGGGCGTCCGCCAACTGTCCTTGCCTTTCTTGCCGTTGCACGTTACTCTTGGAGTGAAACCGGGGAGGGTGTACGCCATGTTCGCCAATTGCGCGGCTATCCATGATCTGTCCTGCTATGCGAAAAGCTCCTTGACCGTCGTTTCTCCGATTCTGGAGGCGATGGGAGTGGAAGCCTGTCCGGTCCCGACTGCATTGCTCTCGACGCAAACGGATGGGTTTCCCGATTATTCGTTCCAGGATCTCACCGACGACATGAAGGATGTCTTTGCGCATTGGAATCGGATCGGTCTTTCGTTCGATGCCGTGTATACCGGGTTTCTGGGGTCTTCCCGCCAGGTTTCCCTTGTTTCCGATTTCATCGAGTCGCAGCGACACGCTTCCCATCCTCTGGTGCTGGTCGATCCTGTGCTTGGCGACGGTGGCAGTCCATACGGTCCAATGGAGGATTCGCTGATCCAGCGGATGCGTTCGCTGGTCGCCCTCGCCGATGTCATTACGCCCAATACGACCGAGACCTCCTTGTTGCTCGGCCATGAGTGGTCGACTACCGATTCTGTCGATTCCGTCCGTTCCCGGGCGAAGGCGCTGGCTACCCTTGGGCCCCGGCGTGTCGTGATCACGAGCGTGTCGCTGGCGGACTCCGATGAACGTTGTTCCGTAGCATGGTATGATCAGGATCGGGAGGATTTCGGCGTGTTCTCACATGAACGCGTCCCGGTTTCCTATCCTGGATCCGGGGATTTGTTCGCAAGTCTGCTTTGCGGGCAGCTGCTGTGGGGCCTTCCGTTTCCCGATGCCGTCAGACAGGCCGCGCTGTGGGTAGCCCGTGCCGTCGAGCGGACCTCCGCTCTCGGCTATCCGTATCGTCACGGAGTCTGTCCATCTGCTGTGATTCCCGACGTCGTCTCCAGACGTCCTTGGTAGGTGGCCCCATGAGAGTCCTTGTCGTCGCATCGTCAGCTTCCGAATTGAGCGGGCTGGGCGTATTCTCCGACGGCGCTGATTTCATGCGGAGGATATTGCCGTGCGCTCTTGGCGAGATTGTCGGAGTCCCGGTGGGAGTCGGTCTTGTCCAGGCTGCGCTGGGGACCTGTTCCGCGATTCTCTCCTGGAAACCTGATCATGTTCTGTGCTTCGGGACGGCCGGCGCTGTCCGTTCCGATCTTGGTATCGGAGAACTCGTGGTCGCAGATGAAGTGGTACAGTTCAGCCTTGACCTCCGCAGGTTCGGCCTGGAACGGGGCAGTACGTTCGGTTCCGACGCCGGAGTTGTCGTGGGAAGTGTCCGGCCGATGCTCGATCTTCCGCAGTTGCCCGGTATCGTCAGAATCAATGGCGTGGTCGGTAGCTCCGATCTGTTCGTGACACGTCGCTGGCGCGAAGAGAATCCTTGGCTGGAGGAGGAGCTTCACGTAGCGGCCACCGATATGGAATCGTTCGCCGTGGCGGAGGCTTGCGGAAGATTTTCCATTCCATGCTGCGTAGCCCGTGTCGTGAGCGATACTGCGTCCGGACGGCGACCGAAGAACTACCGGCGGTTCCTCGACGAGATTGTGGCGGATTCGCTTGTATCGATCATCATGTCGGTGAAGGACCGATTCTAGACCGTTCCCAATGAGAAGTCTCCGATGATCTTGTATAGGTTGCCGTCCTTGACGATATCCAGCGTTCTGTTGGGGAAATAGGCCGGGAGCAGTTGTTTCAGATATTTGACGGCCGACGCCTCGATTTCGTCGACGTCTTCTTTTGCGACCCGCGAGAGCGTTACGATGTCGATATCCACGATGTATCCTCTTCCTGCATTGCTCCCGTAGCCCATTGTGAACTGCGTTCCGGTCGAGAAAAGCCCGTCATAGGCCACGCTTGCGGCCTTTCCTCGTTCCATCCGATTCGGATGCAACGGATATCGATTCCCATAGGTGTCTTCCAGATACCGGTCGAGATCGTCGCACATCGTACGAAGCGTGTCTTCGAGCTGGCGTTGCTTCGGATGCATGCTCATCCGTGTTTTCTCCTTCGGCTTCCGATCTTCGTCGTTTTTTCGAGCTGCCTGTTCGTGGATGACGGAAGTTGAGGAGGAGGCGTTACAGAAGTTTCCAGATTATATTCAAAATTATATTCCGAATCCGGAATGGATTTCTTGTTTGAATCTTCAAGTTGTTTCTGCGCGTCGATGCGTGGAAGGACGGATCCATCGAGTCCGGTCGTCGAAGGCTCGGTGTCGGGAGGAAGCCGGACTTGGTCGAAATTCGTTCTCTTCGAGAGCTGGATGGCGAAGCCCTGCAACGCTTCGTAGTTCTCCTGGAATATCCGCTCCGCACCGTGGCTCAGCTTGTCCATCGCTACTTCGCTCGTATCGTCCAGCCGCACGTGTTCCGCACCAAGTTCTCCATGGATCCTGATGTAGTCCAGGTCCGTGATGCTTGCGGCTATCATGTCGGACGTCTGCATCTGTGACTGCGCATATATCTTCTGAATGGGAGCGCCTTTCGCAGGGTCCACCCACCCGATGACTCCTCCGGCCTTTCCTGCATCGAAAGAAAATGTCGAAGACGCGGTGGAGAAGGAGAGGATATGGAATCGTTTTGCGTCGGGATAGAGGTGTTTCGCTTCATGGTATGCGTACAGCACTGGATTGTTCGCCACGACTCCGCCGTCGATCAGATTGAGAATTTTTCCTGTCTGGCGATCCTTGATGATTGCAGGAGAAAAAAATGTTGGTGCCGCGCTTGTGGCGCGTGCCGCCTCGCGCATGAGGAATCCGTGGCTGTCCCTGCTGGAAAGAAGAATCGGTGAAGCATGTTTCGTGTCGTAGGTCACGACCATGACCGGGATCGTGGCGTCCGACAGGGGTATGTCGTCGAACACCCGCCTGAGAAGCCGCATCAGCGGTTTTTCGTCATATTTGTCGGAAAAGATCGGGCCGAGAATCGACAATGGACGGGAGGGCCCTTTCGGGAAGATGTCCTTCCCGCTTTCCAGGTAGAGGTTCAGCAGCTGGTCGGGGTCGATGCCGTCAGGAATGACGCCGGCGACGACCGGGGGGGGATCTCCGAACAGGACACGCTTCCATGCAGGCGACGGTTCTGCTTTCTGAAAGACAGGTGTCGCCGCAGCCCCTTCCTTGCTGAGCCCGGATTTATCTGCGGGAGCCGCGAGCGCAAGCGCAAGCAGTCCGCCCGTCGATGTCCCGGCGATCAGGTCGAAATGTGCATAGAACGGTCTTTCGTCGCCAGCGTCCTGGAGCAACCGGGCGAGTTTCCCCAGTAGTACGGCGGGAACGACGCCTCGCATGCCGCCGCCATCGATACACAGTATGTACCGGTCGTCGCGTTCGTCGGCGATTTGTTGTTTTTTGCGCGTCCCCCATATGCTCATGACAACTAACATGATATATTTGCCTGCGAGGGTCAAGCAGGTTCGAACGCGCCTGTTGTACAAGGAGCGATTTTTTGCGATGAATGATTCGTCGATGTCCGCCTATGAAAGCTGCATGCTCTGTCCGAATAGTTGCCATGTCGATCGGACTTCCGGAGAAGTGGGCCGGTGCGGCGAGTCCGATCGGGTGCGGGTCGCATGGAGCGGCTTGCATCGGGGCGAGGAACCGCCGGTGACCGGCGAACGTGGGTCCGGAATGATTTTCTTTTGCGGCTGCCCGCTGCATTGCGCCTATTGTCAGAACCATCAGATTTCCGGCGGTGCGTTCGGGGGCGATCTGTCCGTCGGCATCGAGGTATCCATCGAGGAACTGGCGACGCTGATGCTCGAACTGCAACGTTTCGGAGCGAACAACCTGAATTTTGTGACGGGGACCCATTTCATCCCATCCATCGTCGCGGCGCTTCGGATCGCTCGGGAACGAGGGGTGATATTGCCGGTTGTCTGGAATTCCTCCGGCTATGAGTCAATCGAAGGGCTTGATATGATCGATCCGTTCGTAGATCTGTATCTCGTGGATGTCAAGACGTTGGATCGCGCCGTGGCGGGTAGATTCTGCGGGCTCGAGCGATATGCCGAAACCATCGAAGGGGTCATGGGATACTTGGTAAGCCATCATGACAAAACTTGCATCGATACCGATGGTCGTCTTTCCGGTATTCTCGTCCGGCATCTCATGTTCCCCGGTACCCTTGATGCGACCGTCAGATTCCTCCGTTGGTACGCCAGGACGCTGAAGTTGCATTGCTGGTTGTCCATGATGGTCCAGTTCGTCCCTCCGAAGCTCGATGTGTCGTTTCCCTCGCTTTCGGATTCCGAATACTCTCGTCTGATCGATCTGTTCAATGAACTGGAAATCGACGATGGATTCATCCAGGAACAGGGAGACGATATCAAGTGGATCCCTGATTTCACCCAAGACGAACCGTTCCCTGCGCCGTTCGCCGACGTTCTGCCATTCTTTTTGAACTTAAAGCACCGTAAATCTTATTAAGATACATAATTGTATATATTAGTAAGGATCGCTTATCAAATGATGGAATCCCTTTTCTGGAGTACGGATGCTTGAGGCGAGGTTGATTGAGCGCGACCATGCCGCTGGTGGAGCGGCGAGCTTCGCTTGCCGTTCCGGCCGGTTGGGATCGTTGGTTTGTAAGTGATCCTTACTCAGATGCGCCGCCGATGATCGTGCCCGTGAATTCTTCGCCCCGCAGGATCGCCATCGTGTTGCCGATGTTTCTTCCGTCGGCGCAAATGACAGTGACGCCCAGCTCGCTTGCACGCTTGCTCGCGATAGGGTCGAACGGCGTGTTCTTTCCAGGTGTCCAGGTGTCTCCGACCATTTTCCGGAAGTCAGCCCACGAAATGGCGTCCAGTGGTTTCGCGTTCTTGTCGGTGCGCGGATCGGCTGTATGGACTTTCGCGATGTTCGAGAGGTTCACGATTTTCCGGCCTCCGAATTTTTCCGCGAGATACACTGCGTCGGTGTCTGTCGAGAAGCCGGGTTTCCAGCCAGCTGCGACGAGGACCTGACCTGTGAAAGCGATCTCCGCCGTGGGGTCTGTCACCAGGTCGTCGCGACACAAGTCGCTGTAGATGGCCCGGAGCAGCTGACCGTTGAGATGCGTCGCCTTGATTCCGATCCAGTCCTGCTCCGATGCCGACGGTATCGGAGCGATGGCGCGGTACGCCTGCTGATATGTCCGGGCCGGAGCGCCCCCCCCGCATACCAGGATGACCTGTCGTTCGGCGTCCTCGGCCAAGTATTCCCTGAGCGCGATATCGAAATCTTTCAGGAATGCGATGTCGACGGTGTCCGGGGCAATGATCGATCCGCCGAGGGAAAGAATGGTGAGTTTGTCGTTCATGGTCGTCTCCTGAATCGTTTTTTTGGCTCCGCTGGGGAGCTGTGGGGAGAGCCTGCGGCCGTTTGGTCCGCATGATGGGCCTCCAGTTCCAAACCCGTCGGATAGTGTAGCAGAAAGCCGCGCTGTTCTCAATGCCTGGCGGTGTTTCCCGCCGATCGTGGCGATCGCTGAATCAACGCTGGGTATTTCGTCTCTATATCAATGCTGAAGGGTCCGGATAGTCGGAAACAACGGTGCGTCGCACCCGTTTCGATGCAACCGGATTCCGGTTCGAGTGAGGAGGACGACGAACGGTATGAACAATCTTAATTCCGTATTGATCGAAGGGAATCTGGTCAGGGATCCTGAGCGTTTCGACTATAACGGCGGGACGATGGCCAGATTCGGAATCGGTGTGAACCGATATTATCGCAACGCGGCGAAGGAGCCTGTGAAAGAGACTTCGTTCATTACCATCCAGGCGTGGGGAGCTCTTGCCGAAGGATGTTGCAAGTACTTGCGCAAGGGCAGGGGGGTGCGCGTGGTCGGAAGATTGAAACAAATCAGATGGCTTGAAAATGGATTAGCCCGAGATCGGCATGTTATAGTCGCAGAACATGTCGAATTCAAGCCGGAGCCCAAGGATCGGGATGATGTTTCTCTTTCCGATACTACCACCCATCGGACGGGTGCGGATACCTCATGCTCGACAACGGACAGGGATGCCTGCGAACCTGTCGTGCTGGAACAACCCCAGGAAGTGACGGATGCCCTGAGCGCTGAGGAAGCGCTCAGTCCTGAAGCACCGTCGGATTCCGACGAAGCTTCGGTACCGTTCTGAAATACCTCTCGGTGTCCGTCCGCAGCGTGGCGGTCGATGTGTCCGTCACGCTACGTGTCGGGATTCGCAGACCAATCGTCGTCGAGTGTCTTTCCGCTATATTTCTGACAGATTCCGTTCATCCGGTGCAGGTACATGTCTTCGTCCGGATAATAGCAGGTATCCTCTTCCGGCCGTGTTCCTACATCCAGGATGAGCAGGTTCTGAGAGCTCGAGTTGTAGAACGTATGGGTTATGCCTTTTCCGGCAGGTTTTGCGAAGAAGTCGCCGGTTCCTACTTGTAGTTCCTTGTCGTTCAGTCTCAAAGTCCCGTTCCCGGACAGGATGAAAAAGAACTCTTCCTGCCGGGAATGGCTGTGGTACTTCGTACTGTGTGCTCCCGGTGGCACGATGTCCAGATTCGCATAGAGCTGTTCGCTTCCGACGGATTTTCCGAGTTCCTTGGAGATAAGCCCAAAAGCGCCTTTCCAAATGAACTCATCCGCCACGGTATCCATCGAACCGATTCGTTTCATGTCTGTCGTGTTTGTCATTGTTTTGATTCGTCACCGTATTCGGTGCCTCTTGCCGCATATGGTAGTGCATCTGCAGTTCGTCAGCAAGCCGTATCGTCCGTATGCGCTTGCCGATGCGAATCAGCGTCAGTACATTTGTTGCGTATAGCTAATTTTTAATGACTGGAGGCATACTCATATGGACTATGGTCTTTCTGACAAGGTCGTTCTGATCACCGGAGCGACCGGAGGTATCGGGCAGGCGCTGGTACGGGCGTTCGCTCGGGAGGGTAGCCGTCTGGCTATCTCCTCGACGAAGCAGGAGAAGCTGGACAAGCTGATCCCGTCCCTTGGCCTTGCCGAAGATAGGATCGCCGGTTACGTCGTGGACGTGACTAAGGAAAACGATGTAAGGCGGTTCGTCGAACAGGCGGCGGAGCGCTATGGCAGGATCGACGTCATGGTGATCAACGCTGGGGTCGAGGGGGAGAACAGGCAGATTGTCGACAGCTCGGTCGCCGACTATCAGAAGGTGCTCGACGTGAACCTGTTCGCACCGATGCTGTGCATCAAATATGCCGCTCGCGAGATGCTCAAGAACAGGCATGGTGCCATCGTGACCGTTGCATCGAACGGTAGCTTCATCGCCGCTCCAGGGATGGGACCGTACATTGCATCCAAGCATGCGGTCGCAGGGCTGGTGAAAACGGCGGCTATGGAGCTCGGACCGCAGGGAATCCACTGCAACTATATCAGCCCCGGGGCCGTCGAGACTCCGATGATTCACCGCATCGAGAAGCGTACTCTCGGAGATTCCGCAAATGAGGAGGAGGGCGAAAAGCTATTCGCCTCGGCGTATCTGGACAAGCGGTATGCAAGGCCGGAGGAAGTCGCCGATCTCGCTTTGTTTCTCGCATCCGACGTCTCCGCCCATATCATGGGGTCGGGAATTCGCCTGGACGGCGGACTTGCCGCGCAGAGCCGTTGAAGCATTTCTGTCCCGATACAGAACGACACCCCCGTGCGATACACGGGGGTGTCCCATTGCTCAGGGCGGGGCGTTCGACTATTTTTTCTTCGTGAGCAGCAGCACCGCATTGAGCAGGATACCCCAGACGGCCGCAGTGGCGATGGCAGGGAGCTCGGCTCCGAAGACGGGGATCATCCCGTTGGGGAAGGCGAACGAGCCGCCGATGCCAATGACGAGAATCGTGGAGATGACGGCGAGCGAACGGTTGTCGAACAGATCCACTTTCTTGTCGACGATGATTCCGATGCCTTGGACGGCGATTACTCCGAACAGGTACATCGACAGACCTCCGATGACAGCCTGCGGGACCGTGTTCACCACGGCGGTGAACTTGCCGAGGAAGCTGAACAGAATGGCCAGAACGCCTGTCGCGATCAGCACCGGAACGGAGAATATCTTCGTAATGGCCATGGTGGAGATGTTTTCACCGTAGTTCGTTCCGGCAGGTCCTCCGAACAGCGAGCTGACGATATCCCCCAGACCGTCGCCGATCAGGTTCCTGCCGAGTTTATCGGCGATGGCAAACTTCTCGACTCCGCGTTTCTGCGCCAGATTGTTCACATAGATGTCGATCTGGTAGAGGTGTGCCGTCGACTCGGGAATGGTTGCGATGGCGATCGGCATGATGGCCAGCAGTGCGGAAAGTGACGGAACCGGCAGTGTGAAATGCGGAGTCTGGATGAACGATGCCGCATTGACGGCCGAGAAGTCGACCTTTCCGAGGATCAACGCTAGGAAATAGCCGGCGATCGTACCGAAGAGAATCGGTAGCTGCCCCGCAACTCCGCGGAGCGTGACGGAGAAGATGACGGTAGCCAGCAACGTGAAGATTCCGATCGTCCAGTCCGACGAGGCCTGGCTCAACGCTGTTCCGAACAGCGATACACCGATGACCATCGCGATCGGTCCTGTGACGGTGGGCGGCAGGAACTTCTCGATTTTGTTGAACCCGACCTTCACTACAAGCAATCCGATCAGCATGGATACGAAGCCCGACATGATGATTCCGAACTGGGCCTGTCCAATCAGAACATCCGGTGCCACTCCGTCGACGATATGGCCGCCGGTGATCGACACGATCGCTGCAATGTAGGAAAAGGAACTGCCGTAGTACAAGGGGATTTTGCCGCCTGTCGCCAATATGAAGCACAACGTCGCGAAGCCGCTGGCGAAGATGGTGGTTGAGACATGGAAGCCTGTCAGCAGTGCGACCAGCACCGTGGCGGGGAACATGACGATGAATTGCTGCAGGGCAAGCAGCACGAGTCGGATGAATCCAGGTGCTTCATCCGGTAGCAATCCGTCGACCGCTCCAGCTTTCTTGAAGCCTAATGCCGCCCAGAATCCGTTTCCCTTTCCGTTTCCGCTCATGATCTTTCTCCTTCCGCGTCAAGGTTGCCTTCCCCCGTTCTTCCCGAGACGTCTTGATAGTGTGTTTGTTGGAAATCTCTGGAATACTATCAGTGAGCGGGACGAGTATCAAGATGTCGAAGGCAAGGAGAGGAACGATATTGGGCCGTACGCTCATCTGGCGATGTCCGGCCTTGATAATCATAACACTTGGCAATCTTGACCAGAACTGCTCGAAATGCAACAATTTGCCGCATGAAACATAGTAGACGACCATCGGATTTCTTGATTGTATTGTGTATCTTGGCTGCTGTCTTTCTGCTCAGCGGATGCGTATCGGACAAGATGATCGCCAGAGCAGTCGCAAAGTATTTCGACAGCAACGAACCCACTGTGCTGGTCGACGGCTATGAGCGCATCCGTGCAGGTGTATCCGCTTGGGTCGACGTGCCGTACGGCGACACATCCAAGAGCGAGATTCTGGACGTCTACCGGCCGATGCATACCGATGCGAAACTTCCGTTGATCATCTGGGTCCATGGCGGCGCCTACATCGCAGGGTCGAAGGAACAGTCAGTCCCCTACGTGGTGATGCTTGCTGACAAAGGGTTCGTCACGGCCACGATCAACTACCAGGTGGCGCCAAAGGGAAAATACCCGTTGCCGGTCGAACAGACGGCGAAGGCCTATCGATATCTCATGGACAATGCCGAAGCATACGGCATCGATACTGATCTGGTGTTTCTCGCCGGAGATTCCGCCGGAGCTCAGATCGCTGCCCAGTTCCTAGTGGCTCAGACCTCTTTGGACTATGCGATGAAAGCCGGATTGCCGCAGGTGGTCGATGATCCGCGGACGCTGAGAGGCGCCTTGCTCTTTTGCGGCCCGTACGATATCACCAAGTTCGACAGCATGGGGGAGAACACCACGCTCTCGCGGGTGATGGAGGCGATAGCCCGCCTGTATCTGGGTGCGAAGGACTGGAGAAACTCGGAGCAAGCCCGCTTTGCATCAGTCATCGGATTCGTCACAGCCGATTTTCCTCCGACGTTCCTGACCGATGGGGATAGCTTCTCGTTCCTTGACCATGCGGAGGAATTGGATGCCAGACTGCGCTCCTTAGGAGTCGAATCCCAGCTGGTCGCGTATCCTGACGCGGGACTGGGCCATGAGTATCAGTTCTCAATGGATCTGCCTCAGGCGCTGGAGACGTTCGATGCCGTAGTATCGTTCGCAAAACGGTACGGCAGGTAATCAGTCCGCTCAACAGTCGTATCGGATTGCGGGATGGATGGCTGAATCGTGCCGTTCCTCAGAACCAGCCACTTTATTTTTTTCAACCGAAGCTGTATGATTGCCACTGTCATCATGGATGGATCCAGGGGGAAATGTATGAGTGAAATAATCATTACCGAAGATAATTTCGAAACAGAAGTATTGCGTTCCGACAAACCTGTCCTAGTTGATTTCTGGGCGGAATGGTGCGGCCCCTGCAAGATGATCGCGCCAGCGGTCGCCCAGGTCGCCGAGAAATATTCGGATCGGATCAAGGTGGCGAAAGTCAATGTCGACGAAGCAGCGCCCGTCGCTGCAAGATACAATGTCGTGAGCATTCCTACTCTCATGGTGTTCAAGAACGGCGAAGTCGTCGACCAGCGGATCGGAGCCGCCTCGTTGAATGTCATCGAAGGATTCATCGGTGCCTATATCTGACGGACCATCGTTTTACGAAGGGGCCGGAGCGGAAGTCGGCATGGCGTTCGTGTCGTGCCGTCTGTTTCTTCATTCCTAGGAGTATTTTTTGGAAACGGAACAGGAGCGCTCCATCGCGCTGACCCGGACATGGCTCGTCTGTCTGGTGGCCACCCTTTGCTGTCTGCTCTGGGGAAGCGCTTTCCCTGGCATCAAGATCGGCTACCGCCTGTTTGCGATCGCTACGGAAGACACTGCCTCGCAACTCCTGTTCGCCGGATGCCGGTTCGCACTCGCGGGTTGCATGACGATTGTCATCGGTAGCGTAGTCAGACAAAAGCCGTTGGTGCCTGCCCGGACCTCCTTGCCGCACGTCTTCATTTTGTCCGCCATTCAGACCGTCGTCCAGTATCTGTTCTTCTACCTCGGCCTGGCGAGGACCTCAGGTGTCAAGTCCTCGGTCATTGGTGCTTCCAATACGTTTTTTTCGATATTTCTCGCCAGTCTGGTCTTCCGTCAGGAACGACTGACCATGCGCAAGATCGCAGGATGTCTGCTCGGGTTCTCGGGTGTCGTACTGATCAATCTGACGGGCGACGGTATCGATCTTCACTTCGCTCCGACAGGGGAGGGGTTCATTCTACTATCCACCCTTGCATACGCGCTGTCTTCCGTATTGATTAAGCGGTTTTCGGCGAACGACGATCCGGTAACGCTCAGTGGCTATCAGTTCTTGCTCGGAGGAACCGCCCTCGCCGGTCTCGGTGCGGTTTTCGGCGGTCGACTTCGCCCTGCGGCCGATGGAGCATATCCGCTGCTCGTCTACCTCGCTTTCGTATCGGCGGTGGCATATACATTGTGGAGCATCCTCCTCAAATACAATCCGGTTTCAAAGGTGACGGTATTCGGCTTCATGAACCCGATGTTCGGCGTTCTGCTTTCCATTGTCTTTCTCGGTGAGGATTGGACCGCATTCGGTGTCCGCGGGCTTTTCGCATTGCTGTCCGTCTGTGTAGGAATCTATGTCGTCAACCGGACATCCGACGTTCGGAAAGACGGCGTTTCGCTTCTTCATCGCTCGTAGCGGCGGTCCGTGTTGGCTTCGCCGAACGTCGCGCCCCTGGTTTCCGTCACGAACCAATCAGAGGCGCAGTCCGTATCCGGTAGGCCGGGGACTCTCGCCATGGACCGGGTGGCTGAGGTATGCGTCGAGTCTATGCCGCACGATGCATCTGGAGCAGCCGTGTCCGCGCACTTCCAATATCCTGACGCGACAAGATGCCTGACCATCTCCTGTAATGGCTTGCTTCCGAAGCCATCGTATGTCGTCGTTTCTCTATTGGTATAGACGACTGCGTCGACAATGGCGGCTTGCGCAGCCGGGTTTTCCGTCAGAACGAGAGCACCGTTGTTCGCAGAAAGTCCCGGCGAACCGTCTACGGCGAATGAATAGGTATGGGTACCGTCTTCGTTGCATTCCGATTGGATCTTCGGGTGGCCCTTCCACCAGACGACGATGTAGTCTCCGGCGCAGACAGCCTGCGAAGGCAGGATGATCCTTGTATCCCAGGTGTCCAGAGGTCCGTTGGACAGGGTAGCTCCGGCTATATCTCCGTCGTCTGTCACCAGAAGTTCGGTTCTGTCTGGATTCGCATCGGTTCCTTTCGTGGTAAATTCGTTGATCTTCAGCCCCGCAAGGGTTTCGTTGCACCCCCAGCAGGGGACGGAGAACCATGTCGAGTTCCCCGCATCATCCCGGACTCTTCCTTCCACGACGAATCGTGCTCCCTTCGGAAGAAAGCGCTTTGTGGAAATCCGAATCGTAGCTCCATCTTCGGCGATCGCCTCCGGGCTTTCTCCATCGGCAAGCCAGCGGAACGAACCATCCTGTCGCACCGGCTCGTCGAACGTGCAGACGACGCACTGGGAGGATATCGATTCGACCGACAGCACGATCGGAGGATTGCGGTCTTTGCCGATGAACGCATCGTGCAACGGTCCGACATCGACATTGCATCCTGTCGTTCCCCAGAGAACCAGCAGACATGCCGTAGCGGCGCGCGTGAATTTCCGACAGGCTTTTCGTGCCATGGTACCGTCTCCTTGCGACCGACGATCCGGCGTCGGTCATCGTCCGTACCTATAATATGCTCAGACTGGTCGACGGTGATTCAACGTTTGGATCCGATGGAAACGGAAACGGCAGGAATGGGTACGAGGAAAAACAATTGACAGGGGAATGGCAAATTCCTAGACTGCAAGGAGTCCTGACGGTGGACGCGGAGGTGGTTATGTCGAAGTTGTGGCAGAAGGAATACAGTCTCGATTCCTTGATGGAAGAATTTACGGTCGGCAACGACTATATCATGGATCAGGAACTAGTGATCGCCGACTGCCTGGCTTCGGTCGCCCACGCCCGCGGGCTGGAACGGATCGGGATTCTCTCGCATGACGAGTTGTCCGCTTTGGAACAAGGACTGCGGGAGGTCATCATCCTGAAGCGGAACGGCGAGTTCCCCATATCAAGGCAGGACGAGGACTGTCATACGGCCATAGAAGGATATCTGACCGCCCATGTGGGTGAAGCCGGAAAGAAGATCCATACCGGCAGGAGCCGGAACGACCAGGTACAGACCGCATTGCGACTGTGGATGCGGGAATTCTCCGTGCGGATGGCGCTTGAGACGGTTGAATTTTCCCGACGTCTGCTTCAGTTCGCCCAGCGGCATGCCGAAGTCCCGATGCCAGGACGGACGCATATGCAGATCGCGATGCCTTCGTCCGTCGGGCTATGGGCGGCGGCATTCGCGGAAGAGCTGTACGACGAGGCGCAGCGGATCATGCAGCTGTCCTGGACGCTCGACCAGTCCCCATTGGGATCTGCGGCGAGCTACGGCGTGCCGCTCCCCCTCGCTCGGCGTTTCACCGCCGAGCAGATGGGGTTTACAAGGGTGCAGAACAATGTGCTGTACGCAAACAACAGTCGTGGAAAATTCGAGGCTATGCTCCTGGACAGTTGCGACTATATCGCGTTGTCGATCAGCAAAATCGCCCAGGATCTGATTCTGTTCACGTTGCCTGAATTCGGATATTTTTCGCTTCCCAAGGAACTATGCACCGGTTCTTCGATCATGCCGCAGAAAAAGAATCCTGACGGACTGGAACTCGCGCGTAGCCGCAGCGCCTTGGTCTCGTCCTGCGCGACACGGGTCAAGGACATCATCAGAAGCCTGCCGTCTGGATATAACCGTGATTTCCAGGACACCAAGGAGCCGTTGATGGTCGGCTCCAGGACGACGATGCAGCTGGTACGGATCATGACCAGGATGGTCGAGGGGTTGCAGGTGCACCCCGACCGGCTGACCGAAGCCTGCGTACCCGAGCTCTATGCCACCGATGTGGTGCTCGAACGGATCCAAAGCGGAGGTAATTTCCGCGACACCTACAAGGAAGTGGGACTCCATCTGGACGAAGTGGCGAAGAAGGATCCCGTCCGTACCCTTCTCAATCGCACCAGCGAAGGGACCACTGGCCGGCTGGGGCTTGAGGAAGCGGATCTGTTCGACAAGTTGCTCGCCGATAGCTGCCATGAGATCCTAGACGGCTGGAGCACCGTGTATGCTTCGCTTTCCGGACTCGAAGGACTGTGCGTCGTTTCGATCTGACCTTCTCGATGGAGCGCCCTATCTGCGGCGCTGAAGCATCGGAGTGTGCTTGACCGCTTGATGGTATGATTCTGCGATATTCGTGCAGTAATCGCCGATATGTTCGAGATGCCGCACCATTTCCAATGCGAGGAGCTCGACCTTGACATCGGCGACACCGTCGTTGAGGCGTTGCTGGATCACATCGCTCAACTCGTAGCGCCATTCATTGATTTTCTGTTCGAAGTCGTTTGCCCGCTGCATTTCCGCTTTCGTCAGCGTCTTGTCCATATGGTCGCGGATATAGTCGATGAATTCCTGGACGAGCGTTTCATAGTCCGCGAGCTTCTCCGCGATCTCGGACGAGAACTGCCATCCGTTCAGATACCGACGTTCACTGAGGATGATCAGGTTGTAGCAGCTGTCGGTGATCGATTCCAGCTCGTCGAGGACCCTGATCAGGCAGTTGATCGCCGATGCGTTGGTCGGTGTCTGGGAATCCTGCAGCATCCGGACACAGAAGTCGGACAGTTGCTCCTGCATCTGGTCCGCATATTCTTCCATGTGCTTGAGAGCCTTCACCTCATGTCCCATGTCTACGTTCGGGTTGTTGAACACCGTGCGGTATCTGGAGAACATGTTCGACGCCAGATCCGCCATCTTGCGGATTTCGTCCCTGACTGCGAGCATGTAGATTTCGGGAGTGTCCATGAACGTGCCGCCGACGTATTGGAAATGGTAGGTGTCTTCCTCGAACTCCTCTTTCGACGGAATGAATCGTTCGATCAGCTTGGCGAACGCTCCGACGAACGGGAAGAATATCAAGGTGTTGATGACATTGAATACGGTATGGAACATCGCCAGGAACATGGGTAGCGTCTGCTGGAGAGTGGTTCCCGTCATCGTGTAGATGTCTCCGGGAGTAATGCGGTTGACGAACCACATCAGCGGTTTGAAGAAGATGATGGCGAGGACGCTGCCGATCACATTGAACATGATATGGGCCCATGCGGCGCGCTTGGCCGCGGTACTGGCTCCGATCGACGCCAGATATGCGGTGATCGTCGTGCCGATGTTCTGCCCGAGGACGAGCGCCGCGGCCGTATTTACTCCAAGCCATCCTTGGTAGGCCATCGTGAGCGTGATGGCCATCGTCGCCGACGACGACTGGACGATCAACGTGATGCCCATTCCGATCAGTACGCACACCAGGATCATCCCCAGCGATCCGCTGTTGAAGCTCGCCAGCCAGGAAAGGATCTCCATGTTGCCGCCGATGTCGGGCATCGAGCCTTGGAGAAACTCGAGGCCGAGGAACAGCAGCCCGAACCCGAGGAAAATCTCGGCGACATCCTTCGTCTTCACGTTCTTTGCGAACATCATCGGAAGCGCGATGGCTACCGAGGCTAGGGCGAGGGACGAGATGTCCATCTTGAAGCCTACGATGGCGACGATCCATCCTGTGACCGTGGTTCCGATGTTCGCACCGAGAATGACCCCTATGGCGGGGACGAGGCCCATCAGCCCGGCGTTCACGAAGCTGACCACCATGACTGTCGTAGCCGACGAACTTTGGATCAGAACGGTGATCAACAGCCCTGTCAGCACCGCCATGAGTCTGTTCGACGTCATCAGGTTCAGGATGTTCTTCATCTTGTCGCCGGTGGCTTTCTGCAGTCCTTCGCTGAGGATTTTCATCCCGTAGAGGAACAGTCCGAGGCTGCCTGCGATTTTCAGAATGGTCAGGATGATATGCATAACGCGTCAAGCCTAGCAAAAATACATTCGTCGGGTAAAGGGTTTTTCCGTTCTTTACGGCATCTTGTCGTGAAGAAAGTCGGATTTTTCGTTTTCTGGAAGTCCCTTCGGTCGTTTTTTGCGGTCGCCGAGAATGCAGCGAAACCGCTTCGGGACCAATTGAACTTTCAAGACGCTTGTTGTATGGTAGCGGTATGAGCATCATCAAACCCCATAAGCTCGGTATCATCGCTGGTCCGGGCTCTGAGTATTTTACCAGCAAGGTAATCAAGCACCTGCGAAGGTTGTATGTGGAGCGATATGAAAAGCTCTCCGCAACCCTTGCGAAGCGACATGGCATGACAGAGGAAGAGATTCTCAAGACCGTCATGCTGCTGGATGACCTGAACAACAAGAAAATCCCTCGGAGCAAGTGTCCCAGTACGTTCCAGTGTCCGGATTTGACGATCGACGTGAAGTATACGCGTTTCGCAAATGGGGAAGTAAAGGCGGAAATTCTCAATCCGGTGCGCGGATTGCGGATTTTCATCGTATATGATGTATCCAACCAGTCTCCGATCCGCGTGGCTGGACTGGACGAGCCGATGAGTTTCTCGATCAACGACCATCTGATGTTCATGTTCACGACGGTCAATGCTCTCAAGCTCGCAGGAGCCGATTCCGTGACGTTGGTCCTGCCCACATACCCATATGCGCGCCAGCACAAGAAGAGCGGGCGCGAAGCGTTGACCGCGGCGATGTTCGGTCATTTCTGCGAGATGCTCGGGGTGGATCGGATCATTACGCTGGACATCCATAGCCGGGAGATCGAGAACAGCTTCAATACGCTGCACTTGGAGAATCTCCACGGTTCGTACCAGACGCTGATCCAGTTGCACAAGCTGATCGATTTCAGCGATCCCGACTTGGTGGTCGTCTCCCCCGATACCGGGGCGGTCAGCCGCAACAAGTTCTATGCCCAGGCGCTGCATCGGCCGTTGTCCATCCTCTATAAGGAACGGGATTATTCGATCGTCAGCAAGGATGCGAAGCACAGCAACATCAAGAGCGTCAACCTGTTGGGCGACGTCAAGGGCAAGACGGTGCTCATGTCCGACGATATGATCGCCACCGGCGGAACGATGATCATCGCCATGCGGGAGTTGATGAACTTCGGTGCGAAGCGGATCATCTGCATGGTGAGCCTTCCGTTCTTCAACGGGACCGCCATCGAGGATTTCGACGCCGCGTACAAGGAAGGCGTCTTCTATCGCATCATCGGTACCAATGCGGTCTACCACAGTCGGGAGCTTACCGACAAGGAATGGTTCGTTCAGGCGGATGTCACCGAGCTGTTCGCCCGGGTCATCAGCCGACTCCACCACGGGCGCCCGATCAGTCCGCTTCTTGACAATAGGAAATTCATCCAACGGCTTATTGACAACAGCCAGGCCAATCCCCAGGCTCCGTTGCCGGACGCCAGCGCTAGCGACCCGGACCGTGATTAGTCGTTCGACTAGGGCGGTGCCGGGTTACTCAAATCGGTTTCGTCCGTCGTCTGATGTCCGGGGCCGATAGTGCTGAGCGGGCTTGCGGAAGGTGTACGCTTCTGGGGCAGCGCGAGTATTCTCAACCAATTTGCCAGCAGGAGCTCACCATTATGAAAATGTCAGATCGAATCTCAGGTTTCCAATGTTCGCCCATCAGACGGCTTGTGCCGTATTCCCGCGACGCGAGGGCGCGCGGGGTCCATGTATACCATCTGAATATCGGCCAGCCGGACATCAAGACTCCTTCGCAGGTGCTGGAGGCGGTCTCGAAGTACAATGAACCGATCATCGCATACGGAAACAGCGAGGGAATGCCGGAGCTGAGGGAGTCGCTCCCTAGGTATTACCGGACGTTCGGAGTCGATGTATCCCCGGAGGATATCCTGATCACCACGGGAGGAAGCGAGGCGTTGCAGTTTACGTTCATGACGCTATGCGACCCCGGTGACGAGGTGATCATTCCCGAGCCGTACTATACGAACGTGGATTCGTTCGCAAGGATCGCGATGGTGAAGCTTGTTCCGATCACCAGCAAGATGGAGGATGGCTTCGCTTTGCCAGACGCCGCCCACTTCGAGGAGAAGATCACCGATCGCACCAAGGGCATTCTGCTGTGCAGCCCGAATAACCCGACCGGACATATCTATACTCCGGACGAACTGCGTCAGATTCTCGAACTGTGCGAGCGCCATGATATTTTCCTGATCGTCGACGAGGTGTACCGAGAATTCTGCTATGACGGCAAGGATTTCACCAGCGTGCTGGCGTTCCCCGAATATGCGGACCGTGTTGTCTGCGTCGATAGTTTTTCCAAGCGCTACAGCATGTGCGGTGCGAGGGTGGGGGCTTTGATCAGCCGCAATCCCGAAGTGCTTGAATCCGCGCTGAAGCTGTCGCAGGCCCGGCTATGCCCCCCGGATATCGAACAATATGCCGCATGCGCCGCGTTGCTGACTCCCCAGTCGTATCTGACCGAAGTGAAGGCCGAGTATGAACGGCGACGGGATTTCTTCGTCAAGGGGCTGCAGAGCATAGAAGGAGTCAAGTGCGTATCCCCCAAGGGGGCTTTCTATCTCGTCGCGGAACTTCCTGTCGACGACGCCGAGAAGTTCGCGATCTTCATGTTGAAGGACTTCGATCTGGACAAGAAGACGGTCATGTTCGCTCCCGCCGAGGACTTCTATGTGACGAAGGGCATCGGCAAGCGGCAGGCCCGTTTCGCCTATGTCCTAAATACGGAGGATCTTGGCAAGGCGATCGAATGCCTGCGTGCCGGACTGAAAGCGTATCAGAGGCATTGCAGGGTCGATTGAATAGGGTGTTTTCCGACCTTCGAAGCCTAGGCTACGGCAGGCTTCTTGGATATATACAAGGGCGTCGTCCGTGTTATGCATGGCGACGCCCTGCTTGTATGTAGCGATTGTTTTTTTTTGTTCGATGCTGTTATATTGTATATTATAGCGTAGAGCGTAACAAATCGTAAATTAGGATAATGACATGCCGATACCGAAGGACAGCCAGCCATTAGTGAGACAATCCGCACAGGAAATGGTATACGATGTGCTGTGCGACTGGATCGTCAGCGGCAAGCTGTTGCCGGGGGAAAAGGTCAACGATATTGAATTGTCGAAGCATTTCGGCGTGAGCAGGACTCCCGTACGAGAGGCTTTGCAGTTGTTGAAATCCCAGAAACTCATTCAGTTCATCCCCGGAAAGGCTACTGTCGTTGCCGAGGTCGACAAACAAGATATCGAGAAATGCTATCGGCCGTTGGCGGTAATCCAAGCATTGGCGGCAGAGCAAGCCTGTCCTCGTTTCACTGAGGAGGAACTGCAGGAATTGGATTCTCAGCTTGTGTCGTTGATCGATGCTGATGCGCGAGATGATCTGCATGCGGCCATCTCCAGCGACATGGCGTTTCATGATCTGATCATGAAAGTCGCGGACAATGAATACATGGCCGATTTTTCTCGTTCGATGATTCTGCATATCCAGCGGATCAAATACCACTATTTCTGTGTCGGGATGATGAGAAAGTCTTCGATTGAACAGCATGCGAAGATCCTTGATGCGTTTCGGGCCAAGGACGGAGTTCTCGCTGCTTCTCTGATGCGTGATCATTGGCTGTTTGTCATGGATCGATGTCTGACCGAGATCATGTAGGCTTATCACTCCATTACGTATCGATCCGGCCGTCGTCTTTCCCCTGAAAGACGGTTTTTGATGTACAGACATCTAAATATGTTGCAATAAGTTGCAAAAAAACTCTTGACAATTCGGAAGATGGATGACAGCATGTAGTAACTGAAATATGTAATATATTGCATATTGCATATTACTGCGTGAAAACACGAACAGCTTATGCCGGAGGAAGTATGTCGAGAGAGTCGGAACTGATTTCGTTGTGTCAGGATCTGGTCAGGATTCAAAGTCTGTCTGGTCAGGAGCAGAATGTGGCTCGCTTTATTGAGAAGACGATGAAACAGCTTGGCTTCGATGAAGTATCCATTGATGCGTTCGGGAGCGTGCTCGGCGTGCTCCATGGAAAACGGAGCGGCAAATCGATCCTGTTCGATGGGCATATCGACACCGTCGATGTCTCGGACGAGACGAAATGGTCGCACCCACCTTTCGGCGCCGAAATAGTGGATGGAAAGATCTATGGTAGGGGAACGTCGGACATGAAAGGTAGCGATGCCGCTATGATTCTTGCCTCGGCTTGGTTCGCCCATGATACCGGACGTGATTTCGCAGGCGACATATATGTGTCCTGTACCGTGCACGAAGAATGTTTCGAAGGAGTTTCTTCACGTGAAATCACCAAGCGTGTCGTTCCCGATTTCGTCATCATAGGAGAAGCGACGACAACGACGCTGAAGATCGGACAGCGGGGACGAGCGGAGATCGCCGTGGAGACCGAGGGAAAGTCGTGCCATTCATCGAATCCTGAAAAAGGGGTGAACGCCGTGTATCACATGCTCGAAGTGATCGAAGCGATCCGGAAGCTGCCGCAGAATGAGCATCCTCTTCTCGGAAAGGGGATTCTGGAGCTGACCGATATCATTTCATTCCCATATCCGGGCGCATCTGTCGTCCCCGAACGATGCAAGGTCACGTTCGATCGGCGGACTTTAGTCGGAGAAACGCCGGAATCTGTATTGGCACCGATCCGTCATGCGATCGACGATGTGAAGAAACGGATTCCCGGCCTCAAGGCCAGAGCCTATATCTCGCAAGGCAGTGAGAAATGCTGGACGGGAGAAACCATCGCCGCGCAAAGGTTCTTCCCCGCTTGGGTGATCGATGAGGATGCCCCGTTGGTGACGAAGGCGCTGGAAGGGTTGCGGTCGGTAGGCATCGACGCTCCGTTGTCGCACTTCGCATTCTGTACCAACGGGAGCCATTTCTGCGGTGAAAGAGGAATCCCCACGATCGGATTCGGGCCGTCCAGGGAGGATCTGGCGCACGTCGTTGACGAATATATCGAAATCGATCAACTGGTCAAGGCGCAGAAAGGTTTCTACGGAATTCTCGGAAAACTCATGAAATAGTTTTTTGCGACGTATCGTACAAAGGAGGAAGCATGGAACAGTTCTTGTCGAAGTTCGCCTCGTTTCTCTGGGGCGCTCCTGTACTTGTGCTCTTGTTCATCGTTGGCTTGATATATGCCATTCGGACACATTTTTTTCAGTTCCGCAAATTCGGGTACATCCTGAAGAATACCGGGGGTGAGATTTTCAAGAAAGGGAGTGTGAAGGGAGAGGGAACATTGACTCCGTTGCAGGCGGTTTCCACAGCGCTTTCCGGATGTGTCGGGACGGGAAATATCGCCGGTGTCGCTACTGCGATATTCATCGGAGGCCCCGGGGCTGTCTTCTGGATGTGGGTCATCTCTCTGTTTGGCATGCTGACCAAGTGCGTCGAAGTGACGCTTGCTCAGTATTATCGGATCCAAGGGGAGGACGGAATCTATTATGGTGGACCGATGTACTATATCGAGCGAGGGCTCGGAAAGCGATGGAAGCCACTTGCTGTGATCTTTGCCGTCACTATCGTGATCGGAGGATTGGGAACCGCCGCCTTTGTCCAGCCGTATGCGATATCAAGCGCACTGCATTCCGCCTACAATGTTCCAACATGGGGCACAGTGAGCATCGCGGCGCTTTGCTGCGGTCTCGTTCTGATCGGCGGTGTCAAGAGCATCGGAAAGTTCTGTGAAAAAATGACTCCGATCATGTGCGTGATATACGTACTTGGCGCTTTAGGCGTTCTGATCGTCAACTTCCGAAACATTCCCACCGCTTTCGCGATGATCTTCACCTATGCGTTCAAGCCGTTCGCGGCGGTGGGGGGCATGGCGGGAGGCACGATGGCGCTCGCTATGAGTCAGGGAGCCGCCAGGGGGACGTTCTCCAACGAGGCTGGATGCGGCACATCGCCGATCACTCATGCTACGGCCATCACTCCGCATCCGTTCAAAGAGGGAATGTATGGTTCGTTCGAAGTATTCATCGATACGTTGGTCGTCTGCACGATGACCGCTTTGGTCATCCTGTCCAGTGGAACCGACATCTGGCAGAGTGGGCTGAAGGATGTTCCGTTGACGATGGCTGCATTCGCGAGCGTTTATGGAAGAGGCGGGAATTTCCTCGTCACTCTTGGAATCGTGCTGTTCGCATTCTCCACGATGGTCGGATGGGAAGTGAACTATGAGTCGGCGTTCTTCTATATTTTCCCAAAAAAGACGAAGACCGCGAAGATACTTTTGCGTCTGGTATGGCTGATTCCCGCATTCCTTTCTCTAGGGAGGACTCCGGAGATCGTCTGGACGGTCGTTGATATTTCTTCCGGGTTGTGGTGCATTCCGAATGCCATTGCCTTGATTTTCCTGATCAGAATTTTCATGATGGTCTATGAGGATTTCGAGCGGAAGTATATCCTCAAGACCCAGGATCCGTCGGAACCTCTAGCTGTGGTCTGCAAGAAGTGATGTGCCACGGTCCATTGCGGTTCCAGATACTGCACACAGGTGGGTCGGTTGACGTCCGGCGCAGGAATTATCCTCCGGACGTCAGTTGCTGTGCGATAATGGCTTGTCCGATGAGCTGCAGAGTCAGTATGCCGCAAGGAGTATAGATGAAAGATGCGTTCTCAGAATCATTGGTTTCGAATGCTGCGGAAAGCGAAGCCCGAGAAAAGCTGAAGTTGTATGTTCCGTTGATCGGGCTGTGGGAATTTGATTGGACGGGAAACGTCGGAGGCAGGGAGATCACAGTTCCCGGGGAATGGATTTTCTCGTGGATTCTGGAAGGCCGCGCTATTCAGGATACGTGGATTTGTCCGGCTCGGAAATTACGGAATTCCGGCGACTATCCGCAAGGTGAATATGGTACGACCATCAGAGTCTTTGACGCTGTCCAGAACATGGTCAAGGTGTTTTGGTTCGGCCCTACGTCTTCGAACTTCAGTTTGTTCGAAGCACGCTGGCAGGACGGGAGAATCGTACAGGACGAAATCTTGGACGGTCATGGCCCTGCAACTCGTCGTGAAAGATGGATTTTCCGTGATATCTCTGAAGATTCGTTCGTTTGGGAGTCTTTGAAATCTTCCGATGGCGAGCAGTGGAACGTGACGCAGACGGTATTGGCCAGAAAAAAGTAAAGCCGTTTCGCATGATGGTTTCATTACGTGCGATATCGGAGTCTCATTCTCCGATGATCTTGATCAAGGCGTGCTTGTCACGTTTGCCGTCCAGTTCGTAGTAGAAAATCTGTTCCCATGTGCCGAAGTCCAGTTTGCCATCGGTAATCGCCACGACTACCTCCCGCCCCATGATGGTGCGCTTGAGATGGGCGTCGGCGTTGTCCTCGTAGCCATTGTGACGGTACTGGGCGTGGGGCTTCTCGGGCGCGAGCTTCTCCAGCCAGACCTCGAAGTCGTGGTGCAGCCCGCTTTCGTCGTCGTTGATGAACACGCTGGCGGTGATGTTCATCGCGTTGACCAGCACAAGCCCCTCCTTGACGCCGCTGTGCGCGACCGCGTCCTGTACGTCTGAAGTGATATTGACTAGTCCCCGGCGAGCGGGAATGTTGAACCACAGTTCCTTTCGATAGGATTTCATCATGACCTCCTGCCTGGCGTGAGATTGCATCGTATCCTACCATGATTTCCGATTGTTGCAGAATACCTACCGCTTCCATGAATGGAATTCGTTCATGATTCTTCTCCAGCTATCATTCGGATGATGATTTGTCCTTGCAGAAACTACTATACAAATGTTAACATCTAGGTATCTGGAGGACCTCATGGATACGCAGGAGAAACTCGATATACTCGCTCGGGACGCACAATACGACCTGTCGTGCGCCTGCTCTACCAACAAGCCCGAGGAGCATCGCAAGCGAAGCGTCGACGGAGACCGCTGGCTCTATCCGGTGACCGTAGCGAACGGAGGGTCGGGAATCATGCTCAAGACGCTCATGTCCAACGGCTGCGGAAACGACTGCAAATACTGTCCGTTGCGTTGTCAGCAGGATTTTCGTCGTGTCAGTCTGGAACCGTCGGAACTTGCCTCGTTCTTCATCGATTTCCAGCGCAAGCGGAATCTGATCGGCCTGTTTTTGAGTAGCGGTGTCGTCGGGAATCCCGATAGGACGATGGACAGGCTGATCGGGACGGCGGAGATCCTGCGTAAACGATATCGCTATCGTGGATACATCCATCTGAAGATCATTCCGGGCGCTTCGAAGGCTGCCATGGACAAAGCCATGTCGTATGCTTCAGCCGTTTCGCTGAACATCGAGACTCCCGGTGCAAGTCATTTCCAAAAGCTGACCGACCGCAAGCGATATGAGACGGACATCATGGAGCCGCTTCGATATATCGCCAGTCAGACGCAGCGCGGGGGACTGTTCCCAAGGATCCATACAAGTAGTCAGTTCATTGTCGGTGCTTCGGACGAAACGGACAGGGAGATACTCCAGTACGGCTGGCAGATGTACCGTTCCCTCGGTTTCGGTCGGCTGTACTATTCTGCGTATCAGAACGGTCTGGGCGACCCTTCGATCCCGGGAGAGCGACAGCTGGAACGGGAATTGATCGTGGAGGAGCAGCCGACGCTGTTCGAACTGCCCCCCGTCTACAAGCCGGTCGGAGCTCAGAAGCTGCTCGTACGTGAGCATCGTCTGTATCAGGCGGACTGGCTGTTCCGTCAATACCGTTTCAGGTATGACGACATGGTCTTCGATTCGGCAGGAAACCTCGACCTGACAAAAGACCCCAAGCAGCTGTGGGCTGAGCATCATCCGGAGTACTTCCCCGTCAACGTCAGGAGGGCTTCCCTGAACCAGTTGCTTCGCGTACCGGGCATCGGTCCGACGTTCGCCAGACGGATCGTGGACAATCGCAAGGGTGCCGTCCTTTCTACGCTGGAGGATCTGCGGTTGCCCCGTTCATACTTGGAAAAAGCCGCTCCCTATCTGGAGCTTTAGCCGAAACTCCAGATGGAACTCAAAAAAAGGCTTTACAGACGACCTGTTGCTGTGAGACGATGGGCCTCGCGATGAAATGCTATTGTCTGTTTTGCCGCGCAGGGGCGGAAGAGAAGTTTGTGAAAAGCCTCAGTTTTTTGTTGAAACGCGAATATGCGTCTTTTGATGACTTGTCCGTGATATTTCCCGTGCGCATCGTGCAAGAAAAAAGACAGGGAAAATGGCGGCCGAAAGTGCAACCGGTGCTTCCCGGGTATGTGTTCCTCTATCTCGATGACGACGATCCGTTTCCTAGCTTTCAGGCGCGGCAATGCGAAGGGTACTTCCGTGTGTTGAAATATCCGGACGGGCACATCGAACTGAAAGGGACTGATCTCCAATACGCAGAATGGATCCGTTCTAACAAAGGAACGCTTCAGCCCTCGAGGATATCGCTGGATCTGGGCAATCGGATCACCGTCATCAGCGGTCCGATGAAGGACATGCAGGGCAAAGTCGTCAAGCTGGACAGGCACAAGAAGCGGGTCATCGTGGCGTTTGAGTTCGCAGGCGAAGTCCGGCATGTGAATCTTTCCGTGGAGATTGTATCCAAAGGGGGATCCGGTCCCTAGAAAAGCTAGCAATCCGGAACGCTTGTCGATACAATGGGGACCATGTCGCCGTTGTATCTATCATTCTTCACCATCCAGGCTATCAATGCGGTCCTGAATCCGTTCCTGCAGGTCATGCTTCGCAATTCTGGATATTCCTATGAAATGATCGGAGGGCTCTACGCATTGTATGAGGCGTTCGGAATCGTAGGACCCTTGACGGTCGGCGCGGTGGCCGATAGAACCGGAAAATACAAAACTGCCTTGTTGGCCTGTACCGTCGGATGCGCCGCCGCCTGCATTCCTGTCGCTTTGGCGACTTCCCTGCCGTTTACGATCCTCGGACTGTTCTTCGTCGCATTCTGCATCAGAGCCATGTTTCCGCTTCAGGATACGATCGCGACGAACGTGCTGCACAACGATGCCGGCAAGTATACCCGAATGCGGGCGTTCGGAACATTGGGATATATCATATTCAATCTATTGCTCGCCGCGACGTCCTTTCCTCGCGTCGATTCGAATCGTTCGATTCTTCAGGCGCTGTTGATCGGATGCGGGATTTTCTTCGTTACGACGCTGGCCATGCCGCGAAGATTCGGAACGGAAGATACAGGTGCCTTGGCCGATCGCCGTATCAAGATGGAGCATGATCCGCAATCACGAGGCAAGTGGTTCGATGCTGCGTTCCTCATCGGCCTTGCCGCCATCGGGTTTAGCCGGATTTCGATGGCTGCAGTCACGAGCTTCCTGTCCTTGTACATGGTGGAGGAACTCGGAATCGACCAGGTCAGCTTCTTGACGGCCATCGGCGCCATCAGCGAAATCCTGATGATGCTGTATAGCGGCTATCTTCTTCAAAGGAAGCGGGTGGAACCGATCACGCTGATCATGCTTTCCGGAGTCGGAATGTTCGCCCGTTTACTGATCTACGCGTATTTCCCATCCTATGCCGGCGTGTTCTGCGGACAGCTACTGCATTCCCTTGGGTTCGGTGCCCTCCATCCGGCAGCGGTCCTGTTTGTTGCTCGCCGGGTGCGGAAGGTCCATAGGGGAGTGGGGATGTCGATGTATATCTCGTTGGCGACGTCGTTGCCGGCTGTGATCGGTTCGTCCCTCGGCGGAATCCTGACGTATCATTACGGCTATCGGACGATGTTCGTCGTTCTGGCGATGTTCAGCGCGATATCGGTAGGCATCTGCATCGGCTTTCGGAAGACGCTTACGCGACCGCCTCTGGAGACCTATGAAGTGTAATGACGATGTGGTCTCTTGGCCTGCGATGTGATATAGTTTCCACAAGGAGTCGAACCGAGTGATCACGAACCAGTCGTGGGACCTGCGTTCCATGCAGCATATTTCCGCGGAGAAACTACAACGAAACTTGCGGGAATTGATCCTATATCTTGATTTGGACACGGAAAATCTTGCGGAAATGGTCACTGCCTATCATCCGCTGGAACTGTTGAAGATGGCTTGCTGGGAATACCGAAGAATCGACCAGGTCTCGAAACCTGGAGATGTCTTTTCCCGTCTTGTCGCCATTTCGACGATCCATCTTCTGCTGTCGATCCTCGCCCGTTCGTCCGATCGGACGGTTTCGACGAACCGGGAACTCAAGACGAAGGACTGGAAGCGCATCGGCCAATTGACGGAAGACTACTGCAAGCGCCTGGTAAGATATGTCGACAACTACACGTTGCTGTGTTCCCGCCAGGGGAGGTTCGGAGACGAAACCTCCATACAGTCCCTGGAACTGATGGTCAATTTCCAGGAAGCCTGTTTGCGATGGTGTTTCCCCAAGGTGATCGAGCAAGAGTCCGTGGAAACAGGAATACAGGTCCTCCGCCGTCGTCTGCTTCCGTTCTCGGAAGCCATAGCGCATACGCTCGACTGCACGTTGGACGATCTGCTGTCCGCTTTTCGGACCATCTGCGTCAGCGCTTGTCAAGGCATCGATCTTCTGCGGGAAGATTGTGCAAAATTCAAGGATGTCAGCATGCCGCATGTGGAGCGTCTGCGTGCGCAGCTTGGCGATGGTCCGTCGATTGAGGCCTTGATGGATCAGGTCGTCAAGGAGCAGGGATGGGAACAGTGGGTGTCGGATCTCGTAGCGCGCCGCGATGAATTCGCCTTGTATGATGTCCTCGCTCTGACCTCGCTTCCTGCCTCCGTCTGTGAGCGGTTGTCGTTCACCATGCATGACGGGCAAAGCGACGATGCCGGTACTGTGGATCGGTTCGTTCTCCCTCCGTACCGTGGGAATGCAGGGAAGAAATTGTTCTTTTCGTTCAACGGATCCTATTATTGCTTCACTGGCTACACGTTGCTTTCCGATGCATACGAGGCCGTGAAGAATGCTGTACTGGAAAGTTTTCCCGGATATGCTGAAGAGTGGAACCGTCAGGAAACGACGGTACGTACGAACGCCTCGTTGGCAATGGTAGATCGGTTGCTCCCGGAACTGACGACCATCGGGCCTGATCCTGACGTGGAAAACGTGGCTAGCCCCATCGTCGTCAAGCAGGATTCCAGTTCTGTTCTCCTCGTGCAGGTATCGTCGAATACCGTTTATTCCTCTCCTCTCTCGGATCCGAAATCGATGGTCGTCGCCTTGCGTTCTTCGCTGGAAGCGAGAGAAAAATTTGCCGAAGCGCTGTCGGCATTGGATTCGGATCGGGTGAAAGCCGCTATGTATATCGATGTTTCCTGTGATGACGAACGCCAAACAACCTCCCTTGGTGCTGTCGATATCCTGGATATTTCTTTCGGAGCTTTGGTCGCTTTGTCCTCGCGATGGGACGGTTCGACCGTTTTGCATGGCTTGTTGTCGCTGCCTCAAGAGGAAACGACCGAAGTGCCCGCGGATGACGATACGGCGGATGAACTGAACGTTATTGCGGTTCGTGACTCGATCTGTGAACCGGAAATCCAACAGGAACCGGAAATCCAGCAGGAACCGGAAATCCAACAGGAACCGGAAATCCAACAGGAACCGGAAATCCAACAGGAACCGGAAATCCAACAGGAACCGGAAATCCAACAGGAACCGGAAAT
>Ga0172377_10000353_pt1 | contig 42761 bp, 34 predicted proteins | sample Pumphouse3metaG_FD_119749 | JGI IMG/M metagenome (GOLD analysis project Ga0172377, IMG submission 119749) | Leachate microbial communities from a municipal landfill in Southern Ontario, Canada - Pumphouse #3 metaG | ecosystem: Engineered > Solid waste > Landfill > Unclassified | place: Canada... | reverse complement strand
TAACAGAATAGAATTTTTTCCAAGTCCAGCCAGCCGTTGTTCGCATGCCGAATGCGAGAATTTCAGCGGCGCGTTCAAGTTCAAAGATCGGATCATATTCGGGGGGGGTATCGGCGAGCCATTGCTGAAAATGGGGTTGTTGTGTAAAGCGATCTTTGCCATTAAAAGAAGTTGCAGCCGGGCCGAGGCCAAGATAGGTTGCGCCGTGCCAGATATCCGTATTATGCCGACATGGGTGGTTGATTTTAGCAAAGTTTGCTATTTCGTATTGATGTAAATCGAATGCTGTAGTGATTTTGTTTGTCAGATGCCAAAAATTCAGGAAATCATCTTCGGAATTCGATTGTTGGAGTCGCAAGGCAAGAGGCGTCCCTTTTTGAAGCATCAGGGAATAGGCCGATAAATGGAGCAAGGGGAAGGATAGGGCGGTTTTGAGGTCATACTGCCATTCTTGGAGCGTTTCCTTGGGAATGTTATAAATAAGATCAAAATTAAGGTTTTGGATGTTGTATTGGGAAAGAGCCTGCATGATGTTATCGAGATTATGCAAGGTTCCTTGGCGTCCAAGAATAGTGCGCAATTTATTTTGGAAGCTTTGGATGCCGATGCTGATGCGGTTGACACCGGCTTCCGCGAGACAGGCAATTTTTTCAGGTGTCAAGGATTCTGGATTTGCTTCCATGGTCCATTCACACTGTGGCGTCAATGTAAAGTTTTGTTTTACAGCGGACAAAAGTTTACAAAGATTTTCAAGAGAAAGTGCGGAGGGGGTTCCGCCGCCGATAAAGATGCTTTGCAGCGGCTGTGTTTGAGAAGAATAAGAGTGGCATTGATCGCTGATTTTTTGGATATATTTTTGTTGATTTTCAAGGGATGCATTGGGGAGGGAATAGAATGCGCAGTAATCGCATTTATGGTGGCAGAAAGGCACGTGGATATAGAGTGATGTATAAGGTTTTATCATAAAAATGAAATTTTTGTGTTCGGATCAAAGAGGGTATTTCGGCGAGACAAGAAATTAGATTTTTTGTCCTAAAACAAAACGATCTTGATGGGTGTAGTCTTTGATACAGGAAATATTTTGGTAGTTGTTTTCCTTCATTTTTTCTTGCGTTTGCGCGCCTTGCAAATTACCGATTTCAAGGATTAGCCATCCTTTTGTTTCAAGGTAGTTTTGTGCGCCTTCAATTATTCTTTCCGTGATTGCCAGCCCCTTATTCATTGCTAGCAATGCGCTTTTTGGTTCGAAATCTTTAATTGTGTGAGGGAGGTTATAATAGTCTTCGGATGAAATATAGGGCGGATTGGCTGTAACAACCGAAAATTTATAGGGGGTGTTTTCTAAGGGATTAAATAAATCGCCGCAGAAAAGATAGACATTGTCTAGGTTATGTTTTTTTTGATTTATTTCAGCCCAGTGCAGTGCGTGAGGTGAAATATCGATTCCCACATGATTGGCTTTCGGAAGAAGGCGTGCCAAATTTAATAAAATGGCACCGCTTCCAGTACATAAATCTAGGATATTGCCATTCCCGGGGTATTTTTTTAGGGCTAAATCGATCAGAAGTTCTGTCTCAGGCCGCGGAATAAGAACGCCCGGACCAATTTCTAACTCAAGTTCATAGAACATTACGCTTCCGAGAATATACTGCAGGGGTTCTCCTGAAATTCGCCGTTTTAATAGGGGAATCAGAAAAATCATCAGGTTTTCTGGTGGATAACCTGGATTTTGCTTCTTTGCGTATTCTAAGAGCCAGCGGGCTTCCTGGTTGTTATTTTCGATATTTCCATTGGCTAATTTTTCTTCAATGAAATGTAAAATGGTAGAGTAAAGCATGATTGTTGTAAATTATTTCTAAAGAGGGGGGTTTTTATATTTTTTAGCGAAAATGTCTAAACTGGTAATAATGAGACCGGCAAGTAAGGGACCGTAAAGAATTCCAAGCAAGCCAAATGTTTTTAATCCGATAAGAATGGCAAAGAAAAGGACTCCGTAGGAAAGCTTTGTTTTGCCTCCGCACATCAAAAGCGGTCGGAAGAATCCGTCTATATTTGCAACTAGTAATCCCCATGCAAACATAAAGATGGCAAGGTTTGTTTTTCCGATGATTAAAAAGTAAATTGTTGCCGGGCCCCAGACTAAGGCTGTTCCAACAAAAGGAATTATGGCACAAAAAGCGGAAAGAATCCCTAAAAAGAAGGCTGGTAATCCCACAATAGAATAGCCGATCATTGCGACGAGACCCTGAATGCATGCTGTTCCAACAATACCTAAAAAAACGGTTCTGGATACGTCACGAAGCCGTTCTGTTATGGCATTATAATCTTTGTTTGAAAAGGGACCGACTTTACGAAAAAAATGATACAAAAAAGAGCCCTGATAAAACATGAAAAAGATGATGATTATAATAACAAATATATTAAAAAGGAAACTTCCAATTCCGGAAATGCTTTTCATGATAAAATAATGGGATAAATTTAGAACTCCTTTGGACAAATTGAAAAAGAAGAGTTCTGCCTTTTTAAGCAACTTTGTATAATTGATGGTGTCTTCTTCAGTTGGTTCTGAATTTACTGCTTGTGTTGGCGATGAGCTTTTTGTCTTGGTGTCCGGTGCATGCAGGCTTTCTTGCAGATTTTCGTTGTTTGTTTTTTGGGGGTTCGGTGAGTCTGTGTTTTCTTTTGTTTGAGCGATTGGAATGACAAGCGTTTTATCCGTATCCTGTGGGACCAAAGAGTTCATGTAGAGGTCGAGTGAATTTAATAAATCAGGCGAATCCAAATATTTTTCTAAATTTATTAAAATGGTTTTCCCAATGGTTGAATTTTCGACTTTTTCGAGAAAACGGTGTGTTTTTTCTTGTTGGTAGAAGCGGGTTATTGTTGTGCGGAAGTCCTTGCTTTGTAATTTTTGGATGCTGTAATCGAGGGTGTGTTTCCCTTCGTAAACGGCGGTTTGTATTAGAAAAACGATAGGAGCCGCCACAAGGATAACGACAAGTGCGGTTGAAAATAAGGCCGTAATGCGTTTCCGATTTTCAATACGCATTTTGTAACGGTCAATGGTGGAAACGCTTAATAATTTATGAATAAAATGATAGGCACCTGGTGTAGGCAAAAGAAACAGCTTAAGCCCTCCAAGGAAAAAACTCTTTGCCTTTCGCCAAATTTTTGAACAGAATTTGGCGAATTTGCGATGCCTGAGATAATGGCACACTCTTTTAAAGGAAAAAAATATTTTTCGATGAATAGGATATAGAATACTTGCCAGCAACATGCCGAGTAAAAAGCTGTTCAGAAAAGAGTATGCAAAAAACAAAACACCAATAGCTAATAAAATCAGCAGGCTTAGAAATGCAATCTTTGACGTTGAATTAGTTCTTTGGGACATTTTAAATCGATCTAGAGCTTATAAAATTGTTTGATAATATTCCAGCCATCCTCAGCAGAATCACAGATATGAATAAGTTCAAGATCTTCTTTTGTAATTAAACCGCGTTCAACAAAAAAGTCCCAGCGGATGATTTTGTGCCAGTATTCATGGCCAAAGAGGATTACCGGAATTTGGGGTATCTTTTTGGTCTGTATCAGTGTTAAAGCTTCAAAAAGCTCGTCCATTGTACCAAAGCCGCCTGGAAAGCATCCGAGGGCTTTGGCCCGAGACATAAAATGCATTTTGCGCATATTGAAATAATGGAAATTAAAAAGAAGATTTTTTGTAATATACGGATTGGGGTGTTGTTCAAACGGCAGGGTGATATTAAGGCCAATCGTAACGCTGCCGCTTTCTTTGGCCCCTCGATTACCTGCTTCCATAATTCCACCGCCACCACCAGTGACAACAATAAAATCGTAGCCGTCGTTGCTGTTTTGGTCATAGTTGCCGACAATCGTGCCAAATTCTCTCGCCATGGTATAATACTTGCTTTCTTTCATTCTTGTTTTGGCGAGTTTTAATTGTTGTTTTAATGCGCTGGAGTCTGGGTTTTCCTGTAGGGCATTTTTGGCATTTATGAGATTCGTTTCGGCTTCTTCGTGAGAAAGTGTTCGAGCACTTCCAAAGACTACAATAGTAGAATTGATATGGTAATGCTGCATCGCCATTTCTGGTTTTAAGTATTCGGCTTGGAGGCGAATAGCGCGACTATAACTGCTATGGAGAAATCCAAGATCTTCATAAGCTTTTGTTTCACTTGATGAATCTTTTAAAAAAGGCTCTAATTTTGTATTCAGCATGGGATAAAAATCTTTCTATTTCGAAAAGTCTTATAAATTAGGTTTAGCAGTATTTTATAAGAGCTTGTTGAATTATAAAATTAATTGGAATTTAATTTATTGTCCGGGTGTGTTATTTCGGCGGGGTTTGATTCGGGTTTGTAGGCATTTGCATATTGGTTTGATTCGGGTTTGTAGGCATTTGCATATTGGTTTGATTCGGGTTTGTGGGCATTTGCATATTGGGAGGGATATCATCTCCCGGCAGACCATTTTGCATAGAAGTGCCATCTTTTGTCATTTCAGCGGCTTGTTTTTCTTTGAGGATAGCATCTGCTACGGATTGCGGCATCCATTCTTCTTTGCCTTCCTTGCTTTTTGCGAGGATGAATTTAGCAGCGGCCATGCGTTTTGGGGTTTCGATAGCGCGTAGTTTCTTTTTGGCTTCTGTTTTTAGATAATTTTTAATGTTATTCAGGAGGGTATATTTATCGATCCAAAATTCTTGTTTGGATGTTTTGATAGAAGCGCCATCTTTTTTAGGGTTCGGAACATAACTTCCATTGAGGAACGCTGGGGGAAGGAGTTGAATGCGCAAGTCATTCCGATAGCCTTCTTTTTTAGCATCGTAAATTTCTTCCTGCTGGCGTTGATAGATATCAATTAATTTTTTATTCGCGGCTTCGTAGAAACGCGCTTCGTCGTCTTTGGATAAATCGAGTCGTGCTACATAGTAATGGCCAATACGAATGCGTTCAGAGTTCCGCGCTATATAAATTCCTTTGACGATCGTATCGGTTCCATAACCACCGCGGCGATGTACTTCAACTTTATCTTTGAATTTATACATGGTGTATTTCTCTTTTGCTGCGATGGCAAATTCTTTTTTCTTTTCATCTGGATATTCTGTTTCGACACGCTTGTCAATTTGTTGATTGATTTCTGTTTCAATATTTGTAATGCTTTTGGGTGCTTTTTGGATCGTATCGGACCAGTCCGTGCCCTTTAATAATTTGAAATTACCTAATGTTTTGTGGTTTTCATTGCGTAAAATTAATCGCGTAATAATTTTAGCTGTTATGTCATTGGTGATTTTTTTATCGACAACCTTTTGAATGTAGCTTTCAATGTCTTTAAAAATTTGGTCTCGTTCTTGTTTCCAGGAATCATCGGTTTTGTTAGCGGAGTCTTCTAGAAGCAAATCATCTCCGAGTTCGAGTAATTCATCTTCCTTTGCTTGAGCTTTTAGAATTAAAACCGGCGAAAATAGGAGCGTGAAAAAAATTACGCCTGCTATAAGCAAATAGGGTCGTGTATAAAATTTGAAGAATTTAAAATCGATCATCGTGAATTGTTCCTTGTTTTTAAGATTTCTTAACATAAAAAATTAAAATCTTTGGCGTAGCTTTTCAAAAAAACTAGCTTTGCGCCATGTTTTTGTATTTCTATCAAAAATAAAGCCATTTTTGGGAAGGCGTTCTTTTTGGTATTTTTTAATTTTTTCCTGCTCTAACTCTAGCTTTTTCTGCAAAAATTTTGTCTGAAAGTTTTTTGCTGTTGTTTGCCATTCTTGCTGATTTTTATCTGTGGGTGTTTTTTCTTTATTGTCATAGAATTCTTCGTTGTCTTCTTTTGTTTTTCGCACATAGCCCTCCTGTTTCATTTTGGGGGGCAACAGACGTCGAAGAAGTAAGTTCGTGTATTTTTCCCGCAAGTCCGTGTTTTTTGTTTTTTGCTGGAAGATGTATTGATTTTGCAATTGTTTTGTTTTTAATGGGTCAAAAGAATCTTGATCTTTAGGGTAGAGATCTTTCAAGCGCACCCATGTGGAATCAATAATGACTCTTTCGCTATCAAAGCGCTGAATAATACCGCGGACTTTGGGTCTAGCTTTGTTCTTTGTATCTAGAATGACAGTATCACCGTTCTTATATAATCGATATTTTTTTTCGGCTTCTTTCTTTAGTTCTTGATAAGTGATAAGTGGAATTTTTTTATCAACTTCTGTTGCTATCTTTTTTTGGAGTTCTTCTTTTATCTCTTGGGGCGTTCGTGTCGGTTCGGCAATTGGATACTGTAGGCCAAGTTCTTTCGCATACCATTCAGGAGTTAAATCTTTTTCTAATTCTTGCTGCACGGCAGCCTTGATTTCTTCCTGCAAATCTTCCAATGATTTTTTTTCAGCAGAACACAGCGAAAAATTTAGAAAAAGGAATAACAGATAGAATGATATTATTATTTTAATTTTGGTTGAAACAAATATCATAATTTTAAAAGCTTTGAGCTAAAAAATGGCAATCGATAAATTGTAAGGGAATTTATCACGGTAATACCTAAATTATAAGTCTTATTGTCATATTTGCAATATTCTATTTGTGAAATAATAAAAAAAAGTTGAATCTTATTGATAAAATGACAGGAGGAGGATTTTTAGGGCGTACGATTCTTTTTCTTGTATTATATTATAGGACTCTTGTTTTGCGTAAAAAAGACAGCTTTTGGTTCGTTCTTTATAGAAGGAAAACATCTTTTTTAGTATTTTAATTATAAGGATAAAAAAATGCCCAATAAAATTTTGAAGTCTGATCATGGTTTAATCGTAGGAAATAATCCGATTATTCCTTTTATCGAAGGGGATGGAACAGGTCCGGACATTTGGCGTGCAGCTGTTATGGTATTTAATGGTGCTGTAGCAAAAGCTTATAATGGTGAACGCAAAATTGAATGGAAAGAGGTTTTTGCTGGTGAAAAAGCGTATAAAGCAACTGGAGAATGGTTGCCGTCCGAAACGCTGGATGCTTTTAAAGAATATCTCGTAGGTATCAAAGGCCCCCTGACAACGCCAATTGGCGGTGGAATGCGCAGTTTGAATGTGGCGATTCGTCAAGCTTGTGATTTGTATGTTTGTCTTCGCCCGGTGCGCTGGTTTGATGGCGTACCATCTCCTGTAAAACATCCTGAACTTGTGAATATGGTAATTTTTCGGGAAAATACAGAGGATATTTATGCCGGAATTGAATTTATGCGTGGAACGGACGATGTTCAGGAATTGCTTGAGTTCATTAAGACAAAATACCCGGAACGTTATGGAAAAATCCGCTTTCCCGGAAGTTGCGGTGTTGGAATAAAGGCGGTATCGGAAGAAGGTACGAAGCGTTTAGTGCGTTCGGCTATTGAATACGCAATTGATAATGATCGTGATTCTGTTACTTTGGTTCACAAAGGCAATATCATGAAATACACCGAGGGTGCATTTCGCGATTGGGGATATGATTGCGCATGCAAAGAATTTGGTGCGACTCCGATTGACGGCGGGCCGTGGTGCGAGATGAAAAATCCGAAGAATGGTAAAAAAATGATTATTAAGGATGTTCTTGCGGATGCCTTTTTGCAGCAGATTTTGACGCGTCCGGCAGAATACAGCGTGATTGCTACTCTGAATTTGAATGGTGATTACATTTCAGATGCACTTGCAGCCTGTGTTGGTGGAATCGGTATCGCTCCTGGTGGTAACATTAATTATTCTACAGGGACGGCCGTTTTTGAAGCAACTCATGGCACAGCACCGAAATATGCTGGAAAAGACAAAGTAAACCCTGGTAGTTTAATTCTATCTGGTGAGATGATGTTCCGTTATCTTGGCTGGAACGAAGCAGCTGATATTATTATAAATGCGATGAATAAAACGATTGCAGATCGTACTGTGACTTATGATTTTGCTCGCCAAATGGAAAACGCCAAAAAAGTTTCTTGCTCTGAGTTTGGCCGTTTGCTTGTTCAAAATATGTAACGAGTTGGCGTTCTTTCTGGACTGCGGTATATTTTTTTTGACTTTTGCCGCTCCAGAAGGATGGGTTTCCTTTCATTTTATGCCAAAAAGCGAAATATCGTTATTTTGAATAATTTTTATATTCCGTTTCTTCGTTTAGGCCTTTTGAAAAAATATCGTTGGCGTAAATTTATTGCGTTTCGATAGGGGTTTTAAAGAAGACTAGAAAGTTCATCATGAGTTTTGATAACAGTAAAATAGCAAAATGTGAAAAGTTGCTGCGTGCAAAAAATCGATGTGATGAAGTAAAATTCGGTTTGTTGTCGCGTTTTGCGGAACTTCCGGCTAGCGTCGAATTGATGAAAATGAATTTGAAGGAAAAATGCCCGGAAGAGTATGCTCTCGTATCACGTACTGAAACAGAAGACGGTTTTTTTTCAGATTCATTGGAATCTTCTTTTGATTCGGAAGCGGAGCTCAGCCCAGAAGAAAACAGCCTCGTTGATGATTTAATGGAACACCAGAATTTTGGCTCAATGGAATTGCCGAAATATGCGAAGATGCTGGAGTCTTTTGATGCCCGTGGTCGTCGCATCGCGTCTGTGTTATTTCAGTCTGTGTTAGATTGGAGCAATATCAACAGCATTCTGTTAACCGATAAATTTCGGTTATCGGGCATTCGGATACTTTTTTTGTTTTCGCGTGCGATGGCATTCCTTAATGATTCCATGACAGACGGCGTTAGCATGGAATTACCACGGGCGTTGGTTTACGGTCGCCGCAGTTTGTTTTTTACCAACCTGGCGATTGGTGAAATCAAGAAGTTAAGCGAGGTATGTCCACCGGTAAAAGGAATCATAACTGCGCGAATGAAAGAACTCTATCTTGTGGCCGATGAACTGCAGGATCATCTTATCAGTATTTATAAAATTGGCGAATCGGGAGAATCCTTTTGAATGAAATTTCTCTCAGTTTAAAAGAGCGGACTTTTTTTATTATGACAGCATCTGGTGAAGACAGTGATCTTTCAAAGTTGGAAATCACTTCACAAGATGCGTCTTTGGTCTTTCATTTTTATGGAAATTGGAGTTTAACGGGCAAGCGCAAAACACCGAAGAAGATCATTCTTTTGTCTGGATGCAAGGTTCGCTTGGATTGTTCTGAATTAAAGTCCTGGGACAGTTTGTTTTTAACGGTTGTTCTTCTCATTCGAAAACAAGTACAACGTGTCTCTGGTACTTTTTCGGAGGAGGGGCTTCCTACCGGTGTGCGTAAAATGCTTGCTTTGGCAGAACAGGGGGACCCTCTCATTGAACAAAAGGTATCCGCTAAAAACAGTGGAATCTTTTATGCTAAATTTTCTGCATTGTTGTCTCATTTATGGGATCAATGCAGTTTTTTTGGTGAGGTTCTGTTGTCTCTGCTACGTTTTTTTTGCGGTGTATCCATAACTCGGAAAATAGATATTTTGCATCAGACTCTTAATTGTGGGCCAAGTGCACTGGGAATTATTTCCTTAATCAGTTTTTTAATGGGAATGATTTTAGCATTCCTTGGTGCGATTCCTTTAAAAATGTTCAATGCTGAAATATTTATTACGGGTCTTTTGGGAATTGGAATTTTGCGATTAATCGGGCCCTTGATGGTTGGCATTGTTATGGCGGGGCGTACGGGATCGTCTTTTGCCGCTGAACTTGGTACAATGCAGGTTAATGAAGAATTAGATGCCATGAAGACTTTTGGCATTTCGCAGGTTGAATTTTTAATTGTTCCGCGTTGTCTGGCGTTGATGATAATGGTGCCGCTATTGGGAATTTATGCTGACGTGGTTGGTATTTTGGGCGGGATGGTAGTCGGCGTTTTCTATATGGATTTGAATTGTGTTGAATTTATGGATGAATTATGGGAATTAACGAGATTATCCGATTTATATGTTGGTCTTTTTACTTGCTTTGTTTTTGGCTTTTTAGTATCTCTATACGGTTGTTTTCATGGAATCCACTGTGGACGAGATGCGGGGGCGGTAGGAACTGCGGTGACTTCAGCTGTTGTAAATAGTATTGTTGCTATTGTTGTTGCCACCGCTATTATTACGATCATTTCCGTACACTTGAAAATTTAAGCAGGGAAAAATAGAGTGAAGCAATTAAATTGTCAGATGGAATTTCCTCTGCAAATAAAAAATTTAACATTACAGTATGGCTCACGTATTATTCAACGGGATCTTTCGTTTGATGTGAAATGCGGCGAGATTTTTGTTGTAATGGGCGGCAGTGGCTGTGGCAAAAGTACGCTTTTGCGTCATCTGATTGGGTTGCTTCGGCCGAAGGTCGGCGAGATTTTTGTTTTAGGTAAAGAGATTTGGAAAATAGCGCCGGAAGAACGCCTAAAGCAAATGCGACAAATCGGAATTGTGTACCAGAAGGGTGGCTTATGGAGCACAATGACGCTATTTGAGAATATTGCATTGTTGCTGCGGATGTACAGCCCTTGTTCGGAACCCGAGATTCAGCAGTTATGCGAATTGAAACTTTCTCTGGTTGGATTAAGTGGATATGGCAATTTTTATCCGTCTGAAATTAGTGGCGGCATGCAGCGTCGTGCGGCTTTGGCGCGTGCCATTGCTCTGGAGCCGAAGTTGTTGTTTTTAGATGAGCCGTCTTCTGGACTTGATCCTGTAAGTGCTCATCGTTTGGATGAATTAATTTTACAATTAAGAGATATGCTTGGAGCGACTATTGTGGTTATCACGCATGATTTGGATAGTATTTTTACCATTGCGGATCGTGCTGTTTATTTAGATCATGTAAAAAAAACGATTACTGCGTGTGGGACTTTATCGGAATTGAAAAACAGGACAGATCATGCGGATTTGCATGATTTTTTAACGCGTGGGAAAAATATGAATGTAGGAGAAAAAGAGAATGAATAAGAAATTAAATGCTAGCTTAGTGGGCATTTTTACCATTATAGGAATTTTCTTTTTCTGTGTGTTTCTTTTGTTTTTAGGGAAAGGTAGTATTTCTCCGAAATTAGAATATACTCTTTATTTTCATAAATCGGTAAAAGGGCTGTCTGTTGGCGCGCCGGTTATGTTTCGCGGCGTTGCGATTGGGACTGTGTCGAATATTTGTCTTGCAAAATGCTGTAAAAATGATCCGACTTGTGAGAGGGCTGAAGAAACAATAAGTTGGCCAATTCAGGTAAAAATTAATATCGATCCTTTTGCTTTTGAATCCGAGTGCGACTTAAGTTTTTGGAATGAAATACAACAATGGGTGCTGAAAAGAAAGAATGCTGCTTTTCTTTCGGAAAATAATTTATTGCATGATCTGATGATCAATCATGGGCTGCGTGCAAAATCACAGTTTTTAAGCTTGATGACTGGGAAACTCTATATCGAGTTAGACTTTTTTGAAGAAACGACAGCAACCCCTGCTGAATTAGCCGACATTGAAAAAAACATAATTCCTATCTATCACTCTGCTTTTGAAAAAATGTTTTCACCGATGTCGAGTTCTAATATGAATGATTATGTGGAAAATTTTCATCTTGTAATGGATCAGTTGTCTGCTTTTGTAAAGGATGGTCGTTTTAAAAAGTTACTAAACAATAGCTCTGAAGTTTTTGCTGATGCGCGTGGGGTTCTTGAGAATGGCCAAAAAGCCATTCAGACATTGTCTGAAAAAGCTTCTGATATGATGACAAAATCAAATGAATTAATGGAACAGATCAAAGACGAAATATCGTCTTTGAATAAAGTTTGCAAAGATGGTGTTGTGGATATTCGCACTCAGACAACACAGATGGAACAAAATGTGAGTGCAACTGCAGATGCATCTCGAAAACTTGTGGAACAGTTAAATGGCTATCTTTCTAAAAATGACCATAATATTGATCTGTTTCTTGAAAAGGGGGCGCAGAGTGTCGTTTTGATGGAGAAAAACTTGCAGGAAAGTAAGACCTTGATTTTACAGTTGCAGGACTATGTTGATAAAGATGCACCGATGCAGCAAGATCTCAAGGAGACCTTAAATGAACTGGAAACTGCTGCAATTTCACTGAAGACTTTTTTTGAAATGCTGCAATGCAATCCTGAAGTTTTGCTAAAGGGAAAAGGGAAGTAAAAAATGAAGAAGAAGATTTTTTTGAAATTATCGATATTAAGTATATTTTGTTTGGTTGTTTCGGGTTGTCTTTTTCGGAGTGCGCCAGTGCTGTATTATAAATTATCTGCGGGTACATTGGGAAAGTTGCCTGGCCCGGTTCCGGAAATCGGTTCTGTTACGGTAGAAATCCCAGCGTATTTAAAACGTCAGCAATTGGTCTTTCAGCGTGATAAGCATGAAATTGGTTTTTTGGAAAAGGACCGCTGGGGCTGTATGCTACGCAAGGATATGGCCGATGTGCTACAGTATGATTTTGAACAACAGACGAACTGTAAAGATCTTAAGGATGTAAAACAAGGCCATGATTCTGCTCTTGGCGAGGTTCAGCTTCGCTATGTTTTCCGTTCCTTTTCAGGGGATCTAAACGGTAATTTTAGGGTTGATGGAATTTGCTATATTGTGCAAAATCCTTTAAAAATACACCGTTCTTTTTGCTTTCGTTTTGTGTTGCCTTTTACAGTAAAAAAGGTGCCGTCTTTAGTGGAAGCGCATAATTTAGCGCTGGCTAGAATCGCTGGTGAAACAGTGGATTATTTAGCTCAGCAAAGTTGGAAGTAAAAATGAGCATCCATGGGAAATATGATATCTGAAATATCAGGAGTTTTGTCAATGAAAAAAATAGTACTGTGCTGTTTATGGATATGTTTTATTCAATTATCTCTTATAGCAGAAGAATCGACGACAAAGGATGTAAAGCAGTTTTCTTTTGACACTGAAATAGCTGCGGAAGACCCCATAAATATGCACTGGCGTCAGGGGTTATTGGCGTTAAAAGATCATTTATATGCAAATGCCGAAAACAATTTTTTGAAATATCGGGTTTTGGTATTGCAGAATTCGGTAGACTATGCGAAAGGCACAGCAAAATTAGCCCAGACTTATATCTCCTGGGGAAAGTTTGATGATGCATTGCGCGTTTTGAAAGAATTGGAATCTCAGCAGGTGGTGCTTCCGCTCAAGGTGGAAGCCGAATTGATTTATTTAACTGGTTTTGTCTTTTGGAAAGAGAAAAAATGGGAGCCGTGCCTTGAAGTTTTGCTGCCTATATTAAATCCTTCTTTTCAAAAGTCTGAATTTACCGATCAAATAGTTCTGTTGGCTTCCGATTGCTATGCCGAATTGAAACAATGGAAAAAAATGACTTGGCTTTTGGAACGGTACCTTGCTGAAATAAAGCGGGATAGCAAGGTGGATTTAGCTGTCCGTCTGCAGTTGGTGCGCGGATATTTGGCGCAGGAAAATTATTTGGTTGCACAGCGTTTTTTGGCAAGTGTAGCTGGAAATGTCTCCGTAGAGCATCAGCAGGAATATGAAGTCTATATGTGTATGGTATTAACGGGCCGCAAACAGTATAAGGATGCTCTTGCCCGTTATCAGAAGTTATTGGAACAAACATTGGAAAGTGATCGAATCCCATTATGGTCTAAAATGTGCTCTCAATTATCAGAATTGGCGAAGGCTGAAAAAGACTTGCTGCAAGCCGGTCAGTTATTATCAACCGCGCTGCTGATAAAACCAAATCCCGATAGAGCTTCGCAGTTACTGGCGTTGTCGCAAATCAATGAAGATATGCAAAAAAATGCTGAAGCTATTCAGCTGTTAAAGCAATGGCGTTTGGATTTTCCGAAAGATGAGCGGTATGCTTCTGTAACAATGCACTTAGGAGAAATGATGCGTCGCACTTCTAATTGGATGCAGGCGGCGGAACTTTTTGGTGAACTGATACAGCTATCAACGCTGGATATTTCGGCGCGCCTGCAAGCTGCGCTTTTGCGGGCAGATTCGTTAGAACAGGATGGCCATTTTTCAGAGGCCGCCAACGGTTATGTTAGCGCTGCCGAATTGGCCGGAAAAGATAAAAACCATGCGGCGGAAATATTAAGTCGTGCTGCTGAAGTATATATAAAGGCTTCGGAGAAAGAAAAAGGCGTGCAGTTATATCAAAAAATAGCGGATTCTTATCGAGAATTTCCAGTGGGAAAGAATGCGCGATTTAATGAAGCACAGATTCTTTTGGAATTAAAGCACTATGCGAAAGCAAAGGCAGTTTTTGCAAAATTTATTCAAGAAGAGCCGAATCATCCGAAAATTTGGGAAGGTAAATTGCAATATGGTACTGCGTGGGAATTTTTGGCCCAAACGCCGGCGGAAAAAAAAGAATTGATCAACTATGATTTGGAAATTGCGAAAGATTGTCAAATAGAGATGTTTTCTCTGCAGGGATATTTTGCGGCTTATGAAGTGGCTGAAAAAAGTGGTTTCTTGGCAATGGCAACCGATATTCTACAACAAATTACAAAACGATATCCAAATACAAGCTCGCTGCATTTAGTGATGTATAAATGCATAACACTCTTGTTTCGACAAGGGAAAAATGAACAAGCATTAAAACAGTCCGAGGTGTTTCTCAGCCGTTTTTCTCAGACATCTCGGGCACCGGAAGTCTATATGCTGTTGGGAGATTTTTATCAATCTAGCGGAAAATATGAAGAAGCGATGGGATGTTACAGCAAAATCAAAAAACCGGAATTTGACACACTGCTAGAGCCGGAAGCACAATATGAATGCGCACGATGCTATCTTAGTCTGAATAAACCCAATAGCGCCCAAGAAATTTTGTTGCAGATCCTAGCGGTAAAAGAAGCAGGAAAAGCAGTGCTGACCGATGAGTTTTTGGGGCGTGTGGAACTGCATCTTGGGGAGGCTTATGCGCTGGCTGCAAAATTGGAACTCGCACGGCAGCATTTTGCTCTTGCCCGAAATTATGCCCAAGACAGCGAACTGGGTTTTGTGGCGCTGGGACGCCAGGGTGAAATATTAATGGAAATGGCGACAATTAATCCCGTTTTATGGGATAAAGCGATCGAGTGTTTTAAGATTCTTTTAACACTAGGTTCGGCAGTGCCTCAGCAGCTTCAGGAAAAGGCGCGTTATGAATTAGCGAAATGCCAGGAAGGGAAAGGAAATAAAGAGCAGGCGATGTTTCAATATCAGGAGCTCTATCTGGAATATCTCGCGGATAAAAACGCCGGAAAAAATCGGAGTTGGAAATATTATTATCTCAGTATTTTAGAAATGACAAATATATTGTCCAGCAATGGAGATAATGATTCTATGCGTCGGGCGGCGCGTTTGTATGAGGAGCTGGGAGTGTCAAATCTTCCGCGAGCTGCGGAAGCCGTAGAAAAAGCAGCGCTGATTCGTAAGAATTATTCGTTAGGTGATAAAAAATAAACAAAAAAGAATAAGAGAAAAAATGTCTAAAATTTTAATAAAAAGAATCGTATTGTCCTTTGTTTTATTTGCTGCAACTGGAGTGGTCTTTTCGTCCTCGGATGATGCCTCTAAAGTACTGTACGGCGATGCCATTGTTGCTATTGTTGACAATGTTCCAATTACAGGATATGCCCTGATGCAGGAATTAAAAATATCTGGAAAAATGGATATGCTGAATAATGTCCCTGCACAAGATCAGCAAAAATATAAAAAGTTGCTCCAGAATCAAATTTTAACAAAAATGATCGAGCGTAAAATTTTATATAAAGAATTTCAAGAATTGGAAGCAAAAGTGCCTGTTCAGATGATCCAGGAAAAATTGGATAAGATGGTCTTGCTGAAAGCCAATGGAAATTTGGAGCGTTTTGAAAAAATTCTTTATGAAAACAATATGAGCATTAATGAAATAAAAAAGAAAATAACGGAGGATTTAGCATCCAGTATGTTGCTGTACGATCGTGTACAACGAGATATTCAGGTTTCAGAACCAGAAATACAGGCGTATTATAAAGCTCATAAGAGTGACTTCTATCGCGTTACTCAGTATCGTCTGGAAGCCATCCTTTTGAAAAAGAATGGTCGCTTTACTGGAAAATTACCAGAGACGTGGAAAAAAATAAGACAAGAGCTCGCATCTGGAAAAAGTTTTTCGTCTCTAGCTAAAGAGTATTCTGAAGACGAGAGTGCAAAAAATGGCGGCGATATGGGATGGCAAAAAGACTTGAATAAAAAGATTATGGAGGTCGTTAAGTCTTTGAAAAAAGGCGAAATCTCTAAAACGCCACTGGTTTTGGGGCAGGGCGAATATATTCTTCGTATGGCTGATAAAATGAATGGCGGAATTGTAAAATTGGATGAAGGTTCTGTTCATGATAATATCTTGCACTATTTGAAGACGCAAAAAGAAGAAAAACGCTATACAGAATTTATGGAACCGCTGCTGAAAAAGTATGGCGTAAAAAGAATGGGTGCATATTAAAGGTTTTTTAAGGGAAAACAGTAGCAATTTTTTTTTGGTAATCCTTACTGGAATCATTTGTTAAAAAAACAAGGATAAAACAACGGATCTAAATTTTTCTTGTTTTTTAAATGCGGAGTTTTATTTTATATCTATCGTTTGATATCTGCAAAAGAAGAATTTTTGTTTTTAAAAGTCCGATGAAATTTAACCGTTTTTTCCCTGAGTCCAACGTATAAGTCTATATTGTGAATGATAATCAAAATTGGCACCATCGTTGCAGAAAAGGGAAAAGCGTATTTTGCGCTATGTAAAATCCTGAAAAATAACTGTAACGATTTGCTCTCTTGCTAAATGCTATTGTAATGACAAACTTGGTGTCCATTAGAGTTGTTATTGATATCTATATTTTATATCATCGAAATAATAAAAACGATTTTCTTCGGCAGTTTCATCGCAATACTGATTATCTACTGCATCCTATTAAAACTTTTTTGTTCTGCATGTCCAAGTCTTTTTTTTTGTCTTTTTCTGATATTATTCACAATATAGTGCAGAAATAAATAAGAATTATCGCATATTCTATTACAAATAATGCATTTTTAAAAAAAGCAAATGATTGAGTGGCAGTCGTTCGTCATTATCTTTATGTGGTTTCTTTTAATGAGAAGTAATCCTTTTACGAAGGTTTGTGTTTTTCCTTGAAACGCATGAGTTAAAGAACGTAAATTGAGGCAACCTCCATGAAATTATATCAACAACGTTAGTATTATTGCAAGAATAGCATACGTTTTGTATATTTAGGCATTAGATATTTGGGAAAATGGACTGTTTTTTTGATTTATTCCTGTTTTATTTCAGTGGAAAAGTATTTTGTTTTTTGGGGCGTTGTTGGAGAAGTTTATTAAATATCTCTAAAAATATGATTTCAAAAAATGTTTTTTGTTTTTTGTTATCTTTTTATTTTGAAAAAAAATTTCTTTCGGTGTTGATTTGTTATGATGTTGATTTAAGTTATAAACATTTACATTTATATATGAAGAAAAATATAGGATTTGGAAGCTCCAAAGAATATCAGTATTTTTTTAAACTTCCTGAAAAATTATTATGTTAAATCAGCTCAATCAACATACCGTAGAAAAAATTGGCGGTTCTTCTATGTCACGTTTCGGTGAAGTTATGCGAAATGTGATTATTGGAAAACGCAAGGACAAAGAACTTTATAATCGTATTTTTATTGTTTCTGCATATGGGGGGATTACCAACCTTCTTCTTGAAGGTAAAAAGAATGGCACCCCAGGAGTTTATAGTAAATTTGCAAATGACGATGATAGCTGGGAAGATACCCTGGAAAAAGTCCGCCATAAAATGTTTGAATATAATCATTCTTTTGTGTCCATCGGACTACAGGAAGACGAGGCTAATAATTTTGTGAATGAGCGTTTGGATGGTATCCGAGAATGCTTGTGTGATTTATGTAATTTACGACGATATGGACATATTAATGCAAAAAATTATCTGCCCTCTACTCGTGAAATGCTAAGCGCAGTCGGCGAAGCACAAAGTGCTTTCAATTCTGCAAAAATTTTACAGCGTAATGGCATTAATGCTAAATTTATTGATTTGACTGGTTGGAAAAAAGACGAGATGCCGACGTTTGAGGAGGCTATCAATACGGCCTTTTCTGGTATGGATTTTTCAAAAGTAATGCCGATTGTCACGGGTTATGTGAAATATGATGAAGGAATTATGACTCGCTTTGATCGTGGTTACAGTGAAATTACGTTTAGTAAAATTGCTGTTCTTACGCGTGCTCGCGAAGGTATTATTCACAAAGAGTATCATTTATGTACGGGCGATCCGGTGCTGATTGGTGAAGACAAGGTTAAAGTGATTGGGCATACTAATTTCGATATTGCGGATCAGTTATCTGATTTAGATATGGAGGCTATTCATTCCAAGGCATCGAAAGAAATGGAATATTGTGGCATTCCGATTCGGATTAAGAATGCGTTTGAGCCCGAGCATCCCGGGACACTGATCGCTTGTGATTATATCTCACCGGTTCCGCGTGTTGAAATGATTTGCGGGCGCAGTGATATCATTGCAGTTGAAGTAATGGATCCAGAAATGGTTGCTGAAGTTGGATATGATTATAATTTAATGAAGTATTTTTGTGATGCGAAAATCAGCTATGTAGCAAAAACAACGAATGCAAATACCATTACCAATTTTGTGCCGCAGAAGAAGCGCGGGCTTGATGTCTGTGTAGATAATATCCGGCGCGGCTTTCCGGGCGCCGTGGTGCGGTGTTTTCCCGTGGCGATTGTTGCGGTAATTGGAACGAATATGCGAATTCCCGGTTTTTTATCTAAAGCGGCATTGGCATTGCAGAAGGCGAATGTGAATATTTTAGCGTTGAGTCAGTCAACGCGACAGGTAAATATGCAGTTTGTTATTGATCGTGCTGATTTTCAAAAGGCGCAAAAAGTTCTTCATGCAGTATTTGTAGAAGAAAAATAATTTTTATGACAGAACTTTTTCTTGATAATCATTTATTAGCGCTGGATTGTCCTGGTGGATTGTTAACACAGCCTTCTGGAACAACTGAGGACAGTCTGGAATGCCAGGGGAAGAGTTATCTAAAAGAGAAATTTCAGAAACCGGGCGCTGTTTTTTTAGAGGCAGTGCATCGGATTGATCGGCCGGTTTGTGGAGTGGTTCTTTTTGCACGTACGAGTAAAGCGCTGTCTCGTTTGAATCAAAGTTCTCGGGATCATTTGATTACAAAAATTTATCATGCGTGGATTGAGGGTTCGTTACCACAGGCTGATGGTCGATTGGAAGACTGGCTGATACATGATGATTTTCGGGCACGGAAGGTTCCAGCAAAAACGAATGGCGCAAGAGCCTGTTCGTTGCAGTATCATACATTACAAAAAAAAGGCAATTTTACGCTGCTCGAAGTTTTTTTAGAGACGGGGCGTTATCATCAGATTCGTTGTCAGTTTGCGGCAATCGGGCATCCGATTTTCGGTGATCAAAAATACGGTTCGAAAAGAATTTATAAAGTTGGCTGTATTGCGTTACAGCATTATAGAATGATTTTTCCGCATCCGGTGTCTAAAAAAAGAATAACAGTGACTTCAACACAAGAGATGAATATTTCAATCTGAAATATTCATTATTTTTTTTCATTAGAATAAATTATGGTAAAAGAAATGAGTACAACAACATTATCGGAATTACAGGCAGATCAGCAGCAGTATGTGTTAAATACGTATGCTCCTAAAACGGTGTTAGTCAGAGGTCAAGGATGCTATGTTTGGGATATCGAAGGAAATCGCTATTTGGATTTCGGCATGGGAATCAGTGTTTGTAATTTAGGGCATTGTCATCCAGCGATTACTGCTGCAATCCAGAAACAGTCTCAAAAGCTAGTCCATTGTTCGAATATATATATAAATGAAAATCAACCGCGTTTGGCCGCAGAGCTTATTAAGCGTTCGTTTCCCGGCAAAGTGTTTTTCTGTAACAGTGGCGCGGAGGCAAATGAGGGGCAAATTAAATTTGCGCGGTTATGGGGGAGCAAGCATGGCGGTAAATATGAAATTATTTGTGCACAACACAGCTTCCACGGCCGAACTCTTGCAACTTTAGCGGCTACTGGTAAGATGAAAATTCGCGAAGGATTTCAGCCGGATATGCCGGGATTTGTATTTGCTGAGTATAACAACGTAAAGGCTTTTGAAGAGGCCATTACCGATAAGACTGCGGCTATTTTAATCGAACCCGTACAAGGAGAAGGCGGTATACAGCCCGCCACGCTGGAGTTTATGCAGGGGTTGCGTAAGCTTTGTGATAAGCATAAAATATTGCTGATGCTTGATGAGGTACAATGCGGCATGGGGCGTACTGGCAAACTGTTCGCTCATCAGAATTTTGATATCATTCCGGATTCTATGAGTATCGCAAAAGCGATCGCCAATGGTTTCCCAATGGGGGGCTTTATTGTTCGTAATCCTTACAGCGAGGTTTTTACTCCGGGGTCTCACGGGAGTACTTTTGGCGGAACGCCTCTTGGCAGTGCCATTGCATTGGCGGTGCTGGAAACGATGGATCATGAAAAAGTGCTGGATAATGTGCAAGTCGCCTCCGTTGATTTTTGGAATCGGCTCGTTCAACTTCAAGCGCACCATTCGATTGTTGCTAATTTTCGCAGTCTTGGGTTAATGATTGGTATCGATGTTGGAAAATTTCAAAAAGAAGTTGCTCAAGAGTGTATGAAGCGGAAGTTGGTTGTGCTGACTGCTGGAGAACACGATGTTCGGTTGCTGCCGTGCTTGAAAATAACTCCGGAAGAAATTGAATATGGTATGAAAATATTAGACGAGGCAATTACTGCTGTTGAGGCAACTCTATCTTAAAAAATAACACATATTGAGAATTAAATGATGGCAAATACTTTCCAGAATTTAAAAATTTTTTCAAAAATCAGGTCCAAAAAGCCGATTCGTGTTTTGGCATTTGGGGCTTCGAATACGCAGCGTTATATGACTGGGATGCATTGGTTTGACTATGTAGAACTCGGGTTTAAACAAAAATATAGCGGTAATGTAGGACAATTTATCAATTCCGGGGTATCGGGCAATACAACGGAGGATTTACTGTACCGATATGAACATGATGCCGGAGATTATAATCCAGAATTGACCATCTTAACAATCGGTGGAAATGATTGCAACCCGGACCGGCATATTTCTGCGGAACAATTTCGGAAAAATTTATTAGAGCTTTATGATCGTTTAACAAAGCAGGGTGGAGAGGTTCTTTTTCAGACTTATTATGCGAGTGATTTAGAGCAAATGATTCCGGAGCGTGCTACGGCAATGGTGCGAAATATGGCAATAGTACGCGAAACCGCAAAGGACTTGAAGGCGTCGTTACATGACAACGATCTTCGTTGGGCATTGTTACGTGAGCATAATATTAAATTATATCGTACTTTAATGCGAGATGCCATGCATGTCAATTCATTAGGCAATATGGCCATTGGTTTGGATTTAATGCGAAAATTTGGCTTGGAACCAGCAGAGTCTGATTTGAACTATTTAGCTCCTGGTCTTTTTGTGCAACGCGTGTTGGATGATTTTGAAAAAGAATTTGGTGAAGTTGAATAATAAATAAAAATGGTTTTGAATTTATTGTTTATTATATAAAAATTCAGAACCGTTTTTTTTGTTCCATAGATTTTGATATTATCCGAGTGCTATCGAAAATATTATTTTATCACGAAGCAATTCATGCACACTTAATGATTTTTCGTCAGCGAGGCCATAGGAAGCGGGGAAACCGCCACGTGGGAGCGAGATGGAACCAGGGTTCATGATAATAGTATGATCGGTTCGTCGCTTTAATTCTGGAATATGAGTATGACCATGAACGAGAATTGTAAAAGAAGCAAGAGGCGGAAGGTGGTATTCATTCCAATAATGACCATGGGTCAGAAAAAAAATCTGATGATTGGCGTTGAGGATTTTATATTCATCTAGCATCGGAAACTCGAGCAATGTTTGATCCATTTCAGAATCACAGTTTCCTCGAACCGCAGTCAGGTTTTTTTTTAGGGAATTAAGAATGGCTGCGGTAGTGCTGGAATTTTGGCTGTTTCCGTAGTGTGCCAAGGCATCCCCAAGAAGTACTAATTGATCGGGTTTATGCACCTTTATTTTTTCGATGAGTTTCTGTACATTGTTTGCATATCCGTGTACATCGGAAAAGAAAAGTATTTTCATGGCTTCTTCTGCAGGGGTCAAAGATTCATAGAAAAGAGTATTTTATCGCTGATTAATTCATGAATATTTATCGCGTTCTTGTCTGCGATAGCATAGGACGCAGGGAAGCCGCCTTTGGGAAGAGAAACAGAACCGGGATTCAGAACGATAAGGTTATTCGGTAATCGCTTTAATACTGGAGTATGAGTATGACCATGTGCAAGAATGGTGATATTGCTTAGCGGCGGAAGATGATTCTCGTTCCAGACATGGCCGTGTGTAAGGAAAAACGTCTGCAGATTGGCACTGATGAGAATATAATCACCGAGCATCGGGAATTCCAGCATCATCTGATCGACTTCACCATCACAGTTTCCGCGGACGGCAAGAATTTTAGTTTTCAAAGAATTAAAAAGCGGGATTGCTTCTTTGGGACAGTATTCTTTTTTGATGATATTACGTGGGCCATGATAAAGTGCATCCCCGAGAAAGGCTAGTTGATCAGGCTGGTGTAGATTGATTTTTTCTAAAATAATTTTGAGACAGGCGGCGTCGCCGTGGGCATCGGAAAAGAAAAGAATTTTCATGGTATGATCCGTATTTGTAAGGTTGCAACAGTGGATTATTTTTTGGGATTGTTGAGCTCTTGTAATAAGCAATACTATAAGGCAAAAAAAAACTTTTTGTCTTTTTACATCTAATTTTTTGAGATTCATCGTGTTGGAATGTTAATTCCTTTTCGGATTATTATATTATAATGATTCCCTTGAAAGATAATTGAAAACAAAAGGGACATTAATAAAGGATTATTTCATGGAAACTCTTTCGCCGGTCTTGCAAAAGCAAGGTCGCAATTATTTTTTGCTTTTTAATCGATTTAATGGCGTTTCGGTAGCTTGTCTTTTTGAAAATATTTTTATTTTATATTCTTTGAAGATTGGCTTGCCCGTTTATTTAACGGGAATTTTAGCCTCTTTTACTTTTTTAACGATGCCATTTATGTTTTTAGGAAAACAGTTCGTTGCAAAAATAGGCGCTGCTAAAACAATTTATGTGACTTGGATAATGCGTAATACCGTGATGCTTATTGCTGCTTTTGCGCCGATAGCCGCAATGTTTAATGCACCCAAAGTAGTTGTTTATGCGATGGTTTTAGTTCCCTGTTTTTTGTTTTTTTCCTGTCGAAGTATTGGAATGATTGGTTTTCGGCCCCTGCAGGGAGAAATTACCACAAAGCAAACGCGGGGACGCTTTGTTTCTCAGGCAACTTTAAATACGGATGCATTTTATTTTATTGCAATGATTTTACAAATTATATTTGTGATGCTGTTTCCAACAATTATTACCTTCCAATTAATTATTATAGTTGGTTGTTTATTTGGTTTTATTGCGGGGGCTGTTATGGGAAAAGTGCCAGAAAGCGACACACCACGTCTTTCCGCACGTCAACCGATTTTTCAAGCGACAAAGTTGTTGTTAAAGCAGTCACGTTTTCGGAAGCTTTTATATGCCCAAAGTGCGGGACAGGCCATTATTATGCTGGTGATTCCCATTTCGATGATTGCTCTTAAAAAAGGATATCAGGTCTCCGATGGTATGGCGCTTTGTTTTGCCGTTATTCAAATATTGGGTGGTATAACAATGGCTTTTGTGAATGGCATTGTTTCAGATCGCACGGGGTCGCGGCCGTTATTACTTTTATATGCCTTTGGCATGATGTGTATTTGCGGAATGTGGGTTACTGCCCCTGTTTCTTTTTCGTGGACATATATGATTATTTTATTCTTTATAGGCGGTTGTTGTCTTTCTGGTATCGGAATCTCATTTGCTCATTATTTTCTTAATATTGCCAAGGATAAAGATCTCGTTGGTGGAAATCTACTGCTTTGTGCGGTTGCCGGTATTACGGCGGGAATTACGGGCAGTGTGCTTGTTTCAATGACCTTAAAAACACTTGGCAATTATTATCTGAAAAATAGTCTATCTCTTTATAAAACTTATTTTGGGCTCGCTGGAATTGTGACCATACTGTTAGCGTTGATTATCATTCGTTTAAAGCCCTTGCGGGACTGGAAAATTAAAAAAGTTATTGAGCTGTTTTTCTCTCCGCGTGATATGTATGCGTTATTTGATTTATATCGTATGGAAGAATTGGACAGCATGGAACAAGATCGCTCTAATGTGAATCATTTGGCAAAATTGAAGTCTGAAATATCGGAAAGCACGATGCTGGATTTTTTGGCTTCGCCAAGCATAACACTGCGTTGGCAGGCGCTGCGTGGTTTGCGCGCTTTGAATACGCTTGGATTAGAAACCGAGGATGCTATTATTCAGGAAATAGAAAAAGGTATTTACACGACAGCATATCTGGCAGCTGATATCGCGGGGGAAAAACATATCGTGAAAGCAATCCCGGTATTGCGTAAAAGCCTTGACTCTCTCGATTTTCTTTTGAAAAGCAAGGCGATGCTGGCATTAGGACGATTGGATGATCGAGAATCCTTGCCGAAAATTCGGGATCTGTTTTATAAATCGGATAATCCGCGAATGTTGATTCACGGTGCGAATGCTTTTAGTGAATATGGTGATGATTGTCTTATACAGGATATCCTACAAAAGTTTTTTGCTTCGTTTCAGCCAGCTGCAATTCGAAATGAACTGCTGTTGGCGGCCGCTAAAATAGCCGGCTGCCCTAATACTTTTTACCAGTTCATAAAAAGCCTTTATCATGATCGTACCGCAGCTATAAATCTGCTCCAAGACTGGAAAATAAACAAACTTGAAAACAAGAAAGAAATACTGCAGATTTTAAATGATGCGTGTAAAAACGACATCAAGATGGAAGGCGAAAACCAAAAACAGATATTGGCAATGTTTGCTTTTGATCCAAAAATCCAACGGGTACTTACCACTATTATGCAGTCGGCAAAACAAAAAGATCTGACGCCGGAATTACTGGCATTTCTGATCTCTTTAGCTGCTACTCTACAAAAAAAGTTTCTTGATAGCGCTAGAAAAAATGAGTAAAAAACCTCATAATAATATAGTATGGCAGGTTCTATCTATTTTGATAAAGGAACGGACAGCTTTATAAATCCGCATAATGAATAGAGTTCGAAAATATTTTGTGTCTGATACGAATGCAATTTTCGTCTTCTGTTTTATAGGCTTAAAAACAGGAATCGATATTATTCTGAAACCGCAATCCTTTTTATAAAAACAGTTACGGTTTTGAATTAACGAAGGCTAATAGTTTATTTTAAACAGGCGATATCCTGATTCGGAACCCAAGCGCTTTGTCCGTCTGGAAGTTGTATTTCACTCCAGCCGGTACGTTTTTCGAGCAGGATGAATTCAGTACCTGTGTGCAAGGGATCCGTGAAGCTTGGTGCATAACTATTGCCGTCGCCTTTGCGGGCAATAACTTCTTTGGCGATGATAACGCCTGGATTTTCACGAATTTGCTGACGGGCTGTTATTAGTAGGGACAGAGTGGATGAAATCAAAAAAAAGAGGGTCATGATGCAGGTGATTTTGAGTCCAAATGGATGTTTCCAAAGCAGGGTTAAGGCCTGAATCCAAAAAAGCAGAAAAAGAATCAAAAAGAGGATCTGGCGTGTCGATGGTGTAAAATCATAATGCCAAAAGAAAATTGTTTTTAATATTTTTGTTTTTTCTTGCTCGTGAAATTTATCGAGTCTTTGTCGTCTGGCATACTCGAGATTTTGCAGCAATTGCACGTCATTAGGGTTGTATTGAAGAGAATGCCGATAGGCAAGAATAGCGCGGCCGAGGTCATTCATTTTAAAATAAATATTGCCGAGGTTGTAATAAATTTTACCATTTTGAAATTTTGAAGAAAGAAGCACTTTTTCGTATCGGGCGGCAGCACGCTGGCAGAGATCGTAGGCTTTTGCGGGGTCTTTCATTAAAATTTCATTTGCTTCATGAAAATATTTTTCGGCTTCTCCCAAAAGGATCGCGGAATCATTCCGTGAAAGAGTATCGGCATGACACATCCAAAAAAGAGATAAACTGAAGAAGAGATAAAAAATTGATTTAAACATATATAAAAACCTATGACCATTTTTCCCACTGTTTTATAGCGGTAATAACTTCTTTTAATTGTAATTCGGTGACGGGATGGGCAGTGCCGGCAAAGCGGCTAATTTCGCATTGCTCCAAAATTTTAACTAAAGTCGGGAGTACTTTTTCAGTTAAACGAGGCTTGGTGACAGCCGCATTTTTTAAGTCTTGTGCGGAAATGGTTCCTGCACTCATGGAAAGACGAACCGAAAAATAATTTTGCAATATGTTGTAAATATCAGAGATGGTATTTTCTTTATAACATTGAACGCGCTTCAGTTGTTTTATGCAAGAATTGCCCGCTTGCTGAATTTGGTGTCCATGCTGATTTAAATGACGATAGCGGTAAATTCTGATTGCCGAAAAGAGCAGAATCCAAAGCAGCACTGGAAAAATTAAAAGGGCGGCAATCAGTGGCTGTAGAAGCCATTGGAAGAAGCCACTGCTGCGTTTATAAAGAAGTTCTTTCGTATCATAGTTGTGAGCAATGCCGAGGGTTGTTGCTTGAATTTCATTGCTGTTGTTGCTGATTGTTGCCTCTGTTGGAATTCGTTGAATTCCCTGGATGTCTTTAGTCGTAACTTCTCGGGCGGCTGCCACTTTAATCGGAATGGCCTCGGAGGACGCAATTTCGTATTTTCCTGTTTGGGAATTGAAGTAAGAAATTTCAATAGGGGGAATTTCTGTCACATCTGGTGCATTTGCGCGCAAAGTGCGCTGAAATACTTTTGTATCGTTCTCAATAATGCCTGGCTCTTCGGAAGAAATTTTAAAATGTTTGGATAGATTTTCTTGGCTTTCCAAGGATGGCAACTGAAGATTTTCCATGAATTTTGGGCCGGATAATTTTAATGTTAAAATAATGGGCTCACCGACATTTACTTCTTTCGGGGTTGCGGAAGTACTAATTTTGCAGGTGCCGATAATACAGCTGAAATTGGATGGCTTTCCAGTAACGGGCAGGGGGAGTACTTTTAGAATAATAGATTTGCTGCTGACGGTTATTTTTTTTGTGGCTGTTTGGTGATTCCCAAAAAAACTGTCAAAGTCGTCAAAAGGCGACGAGCGTCTTCGTTGTTTTTGCTTGTCAGCAATTTCGCAAGTTACCGAAGACTCATCAATAGAATAAGTGCCGGCCTTGGTCGGAATAAACGGATACCTAAACAAAACACAATTCAAGGACTGATTTCGAGCGCGAGCGCGCCCCTGCTTACCGATTAGTTGCTGATTCTGTAGGTTGGGAATCTTTAAGTATTGCTGTTGCTGCTGCGAATTGATCTCTGGTGTATAGTCCGGGAAAAAGAAGTTATCCTGTTTGAAAATTGGAAGATCAAAAGAAAAACCGTAAATTTGCCGATCAAAATACCACTGCCACGTTATCATTACGGGTTCACCGACATAACATTTTTGCACTGAGGTGCTCATCTCTAAAAAAATACCACTGATTTCTTCGGCTTTTGTTACATGGATCGGTATGGCTGGAATTCCGTGGCGTTTGTTGTCAATCACAATGGAAACCGATGGAATCTGTAGTGAGCCGAGGCGTTTAGGGGTCAGGGTATAATTAAAAACAGTCTGAATCGTATGACTGCTACTGCGTTGCCCATTAATGATCGAAATATTACTGCTGGAACTCCGTAGCGGAGGCTGCGCCTGAACGATGAAGTCCGGCATCGTCGGCAATTTTGGGGGATTGACTTCCTTATCATATTTGACGATGATCTGATAGGTGAAACTCTGGTGTAGGGTTACCGATTGTGTCTCTACACCATATTGGATGTTCGGAGTTTCAGCAGCCGAAAGGGCAAGAGGCAGAAAGAAAAACGTGCCTATAATAACTAGAATAAATTTTTTTAACATGACGATAAATATAGATTGAAATGATTTTAGTTTTTGTATGTTCCGTAATGTATTGCAAGATAACAGAAGTGTCTGTTTTTCGCTGATTTTTGAATACTCTTACCAATTTTTATCTACAGGGCGCGGTGATGGCCCGCGTTGGGATTGTCTTTTGCGTTGATTTTTTCGTTCTTCATTGAGAATATTTTGTGGATCATCATTGAGTTGCAGTTGATCCTGTGGTTTTTGTTGCTGAGGCGATTCCGATTCCGGTTCCTGTTTTTGTTGCTGGGCCTGTTGTTTCTTTGCTGTTTCTTTCGAATCTTGTTTCGAGTCCTGTTTTTGCTGCTGAGCCTGTTTGGCCTGTTTTTCTTTTTGAGCTTCCTGCTGCTGTTTTTGCTGCTCCTGCTCCTGTTGTTTTTGTAGTTCGTCTTTCGCGTCTTTTAGGTTTTTAGCAGCTTCTTCTTGATGTTTTTCGGCATTTTCATAATCTTTTTTGTCGAGATCTTTTTGAGCTTGCTGTTGGTTTTTCTGAGCTTCTTCTAATTTCTTTTGGACATTGTCATCTGGAGTCTGTGCTTGTTGTTTCTGCTGTTCAGAAACTTCTTTTGTATCCTGATTTAATTTCTGCTGCTGGCTTTGCATTTGCTGCTGAGTCTGTTCCGAAGAGTCCTGCTTTTGCTGCGCTTGCTGACTTTGTTGGGCGGCTTGTTTTTGCTCTTTGGAAAGCTTATCCAGCTTTTTGATTTGTTCTTGCCGCTGTTTCTGCATTTGCTGCTGTTTCTGCATTTGCTTTTTCTGGTCATTTAAAAACTTTTTTAAAATCAACCGAACGGTGTCTACATTTTTTCGGGCGACTTCCAAATCCGGATTAAGGCGCAGAACATCCTCATATTCTCGAATACTCTTTTCACATGCCTCAATGGATTTTTTCAAATCGCTATCTTTTTGGCGTTGTCCTAGACGATAATAAGTATCCCCAAGAGCAAGACGGCATTTAGCTTCAAAAGGCGGATTTGGCTTTTTTAAATCTCTTGTCGAATCTAAGGCTTTTTCCAACGCTTTTTCCGCATCCGTAAATTTTTCTTGTCGATAAAGAGCAATGCCGCGATTATAGTGTAGATAAGGGGATTCTGGATTTGTAATGGAAGCCTCCTGATAGGCTTTTAGGGCCTCTGGATAGTTTTCCTGCAAAAACAATTTATTGCCCTGCTTGAGGCTGTCTTCCGAAGCGTGGGCTGCAAAAATGCCAAAACACAGGATCAATAGGACCGCTTTTAGAACTGTTTTCTTTCGGTCATAAATCAAAATGGAAAGGGCAAGGAAAATCATGCCGGTAAGTAAAAAAATCTGAAATTTTTCTTCATAGCGTTCAATTGTCTGGGATTCGATTTCGCGCTTTGCGGCATTGGCTATCAGGCTATGATAAATAGTGCCTAAATTTATGTTTCCCGTAGCTACCGGAAGATAACGACCGCCATTCGTTGCGTTGACCATGGAACGAAGGGTATCGGAATCAAGCCGAGATCGAACAATTTCACCGTGATATTGAACCATTTCACGATGGCCATTTTCATCTTTTACCATAATAGGGGTGCCAGTACTATCGTTGCCCAATCCAATAGCTATTAAACGAACACCCTTTGCGCCGATTTTTTTTGCGGCTTCCAGAGGAAAACTTTCGTGGTCTTCGCCATCTGTAATAAGAATGATGTCTTTGTATTGTCGCTGCTCATTGTCAAACATTTCATTATCTGCTTTGCGAAGGGCATCGCCGATAAGGGTGCCGCCACGTGAAACACTATCGGTATCTACATCGGATAACATCATGCGGAAAAAACCGTAATCTTGGGTAAGTGGGCAGCGAATTACAGCATTTCCAGCAAAGACAATAAGCCCGACGCGATCCCCTTCGAGAATATCAATACAGTCATCAATTGCAAGTTTTGCGCGTTCGAGTCGGCTGGGTTTAAGATCATCGGCAAGCATACTCCTTGAAACATCAAGAATAAAAATGATATCGCGTCCCTCGCGTTTGATATTTCGCGGCACGGGATTCCAAGCCGGTCTTGCCATGGCAAGAATAACAAAAAGGATGCCCAAAACAAAAAACATTGCTTTTAGAAAACGGCGTGTGGGACTGAGATTTGCGGTTAGTTTAGCAAGCATTGCGGTGCTTGCAAACATTTTTAGAGTCTGTTTCTTTTTCCAGGCCGCATAAACAAAGATCAGTATGATAATCGGCAAAAGCCAAAGAGCATAAAACATACTGATATTATACCAAGTTGCATTCATAAAATAGTAATTCTTTCGCTGAAGTTAAGGTTATTAAGGAATTCTTCTAAAAATCGTCGCATTAAGAAGAATATACAAAGTTAAAAGAATGAGGGCAACCGCTGCAAAATGCAGAAAAACTTCTTTGTAGTCAACAAAACGCATGGTTTCGACTTCGCTTTTTTCAAGTTCATCAATTTCTCGGTAAACAGAAATAAGGCTTTTGGAATCGGTTGCCATTCGGAATAAACCGCCGGTTTCTTTCGCTAGGTTTTTTAACGGCGTGGTTTCAATGTCCTGAGCGTTCCCGGCAACTTTATAATTTCCAAAGATGGTGCTGATCACATTGACGTTTTCACCGCCGCCTACAGCAATTGCATAGACTTTGATGCCCCACTTTTTGGCTAACTCTGTGGCTTCTTGAATATCGCGCTTGCCGCAATTATTAATACCATCGGTAAGAAGAATAATCACTTTACTCTGGATCTTATAAGCATCTGGATTTTTTTGGGTCTGTTTTGCTAATGTTTTCTCTGCTGTCTGAAGACGCGCGGCTGCTAAAGCGAGTGCATCGCCAATCGCAGTGCCGTCTTCACTGCGTAACTTGACAATTTTAACCGAGTCTAAAAAAGGCTTGAGAATGCCGTGTTCTAATGTCAGCGGACAAATTGTGTCTGCGTATCGAGCAAAAGAAACCATGCCGATTAAATCATTTGGACGGCCTTTGAGGCCAATCTGTTTGGAACCATAAATAAAACTTGTGAAAACTCTTTTAACGGCATCCAAACGATTCATGCGCTGGCTTTGATATTCCATTTCCTGGGACATGGAACCGGAACGATCAAGAACCATCTCAATCGCGATACCCTTGCTGGCATCCCGTACGCGCTCACGCCCCGTTTGCGGGCGAGCAAGTGCAATGCAAAGAAAAGCCCATGCCAAAAACAGACATAATGACGGAATCCAAAGGAGGCGCTGTCGGAGCGATTTTTGAACTTTCTTTGCATTATGCAGGGATGAAAATCCGAGAGCAACGCGGGTATGTTTACGCCAGATTTTCCAAAGAAATAAGAAAAGGGGCAGCAGGATTGTCAGCAATGCCCATGGAGTTTCAAAATGTATGATCATGATACAACAACCTCTTGTGTTTCAGCGATGAAATTTTTACAAGCATCGAACGTTTTTTGAATTTCCGAATCATCGGGTTGGTGTTCGGCAAATTTTACTAAGTCGCAGTGTTCCAAAAAATGTGCGAGGAGTTTTTTTTGTTGTTTTATAAATGTTTGTGCTGTTGTGAGTTTTTGTAAAAATTCTTGTGTCGTGTATTCTGGTGCTTTGATTTCAAAGCGGTTTTCAATATATGTTCGAAGGATATCTGAAATACGACTGTAGAATTCTTTTGTGCGGTTTTGTTCAATCAGGTCTTCGTCCAAAAGTTTTTTTAGGGCAGCCAATGCAATAATATGCGCGGGGATTTTGGGTGGTGGGGACTGTTTTTTACGGCGATAATAGTGTATAAGCAGAATGATAATGACGATTAAAAGAAGGGTGCCTAGCGTTTCAAAGATCCAGTATAACTTTCGTTTTGCGAAGGGGTTTAATGATTCTTCCGGAAGTAGGGCTGTTTTATCATCGATATCAAGTTTTGTCCAAAAATCTTTTGGTGGAAGTGAGACTTCAATATTAAAGGGTTCTGTTTCAAGTTCATATTTTTTAGAAGGCGAGGCTTTTTCCTGAAATATTGCTTTGATGGGTGGAATTTTGTGAATATCGCTTAACAGGGGGTCTAAAAGATAGGTCCGTTTGTAAAGAATCTTTTTCTCCGATGTAAGAAGCGGTTCTTGGGTATGATAATCGAGTACGCCAAAGGCTTCCAGTCCTTCTCCAAATGGCGGAAATTGAAAAGAATATTTTTCGGGTGCTTCCGCCTCTATAATCATGGTAAGTTTATCTCGCAAGTCAATTTTGTCTTTGTTGACTTTAATACGAAATGTCATCGGCCCGCGAACAATTTCAGCTTTTGTGATATCGCTGGGAATCGCAGCATTTTTTTCGTTAACCTGCTTTGACTTTTTACAGCCCGCTATAAAAACAAGGGCCGAAACAAATAGCGTTAAGATGGTGAATCGGACGTTTTTCATAATTCTACAGTATCTGTTGCTTTTTGGGATTTTTTAGGTTCGGACTGGTTCTTTTTCTGTGGAATCGATTTTTCTTTTGTGGTTGGTTTAGGCTGTATTTGTGGCGTGGCCGGTTGGGGCGTTTTGGCGGATGATGGCTGTTGCTCTTTGGGTTTCGGCAAAACGGAAGTATGAAAGACCACGTCGTATTTATCAATTAGAGACTTGAAGTATTTTTGTTGGGCGTCTTGTCTTTTTTGTGCAGATAATTTTGATGTGATTTGTTGTTGGACCTCATTGAACGGCTGCTGTTTTTCATCTTTTTTGAATTCCGCCTTATGATTATTGTAGTATAGTTGTGCTTCTGCCTCGGAAGACTCGGGGGTTCCGACGGCTTTTTCCATAACCATACTAGTTAAGAATTGTTTCTCAATACTTTGACATTTGCGTTGAAATTCTTTGCTGTCGGCAAGTTTTTGCTCGCGTGCTTCGCGCATCAGTAATTCTTGAAAAATAAATTGCTGAAAATAATTCAGGAAATTTTCGCCTTTGCTGAACATTTTCATTAATTGTTTTTTACGTTGGATGGCTTCTGCGGGTGGAAGATTACTCATGGATTCATCTAACTCATTTTCAATGGATGCCTCCCAGTCTTTCTTGGTGATTTTCCATGGACCAATTTCAGCTAGGACTTTTCCCGAAGAATTGTTATGATCGGTTTGGATATCGGTTCGATTTTGCACATCTCGCCGTATTGCCGCAAAATGCCCGAGTTGCTCCAGGCATTCTTGGGTCCGCCGCGCAATTTCATTTTCAATGGAATCCACTTTTTGGATCGCTTGGGATTTTGCATAATAGGCAATAGCATCCTGATATAAACGCCCTTTTTGAGAAATCATACCAACCCGATACCATAATTTGGCTTCTTTTTCAGGGAGGGGGTCCGTACGCTGGATGTATTCTTTCCAATAATCAGCGGCCTGTTTGGGTAAATCGAGGTCTTCCATCTGCTGCGCTAATGTCAAAAGTTGCTCCTGAGACAAAGAACCCGATGTACTGGAAGAGTTTGGCAAACGATTCGGGCGGACAAAATAAAAGACCGCGGCAAATCCAATAATTTGCAATAGCAGTATCATTTTTAACAATGTTTGTTTTGGGGGTTTCTGTTTTGGAAGAACATCATTTATATTAAGATTTAAATCGGACATTATTATTTTCCCTTCTATTAAAATAAGAATCGATAATCGAAGTAGCAGCGCTACGAAAATTTATAGATGCATGGTGTTGCTTTTTAAACGCTCATGCCGTCGAAAAAAAGCAGTGAGGGACTTCTGATAATCAATGTTGGTCTGCAGTACAAGCTGATCAATTCCCATCGAATGCAGAGAATTCTTAAGAGAATCCTGCTGTTCAAAAGCGGCTAAACTGTAGTTGCGCCGAACAGTCGTGCTCCCAGTGTCTACGAGAATACACTCACCAGTCTCAGCATCTTCCAATTCTAATAATCCGACATCTGGAAAACTGAGCTCGCGCGGATCGGTAACCGTTGCCGCAATTAAATCATGGCGCCTGCCAGCTAAACGAAGCGACTTCTCATATCCCTCGCCTAGAAAATCTGAAATCAAAAAAACGACCGCACGCTTGCGCTGAACCTTGCTGAGAAAATCAAGCGCAGCACCAATGTTGGTCTTGCGTCCCTGCGGTGTGAACCCTAAAACTTCTCGAATAATACGCATTGAATGCGTAAGACCTTTGGCCGGCGGAATATATTTTTCAATCTGATCTGTAAATAAAATAAGCCCGACTTTGTCATTGCTCTTTACGGCTGAAAAAGACATGAGCGCACAAAGCTCGGCGGCAAGATCATTCTTCGGCTGATCCCCAGAACCGAAACGCCCTGATGCGGATAAATCAACCATTAGCATTATCGTTAGTTCGCGCTCTTCATGAAAACGCTTTACATACGGATGCCCCTGCCGCGCGGTTACATTCCAGTCAATGGAACTGACTTCATCTCCAGGCTGGTATTCTCGAACTTCATCAAATTCCATCCCGGCACCACGAAAGGCACTCTTGTATTCCCCCGCTAAAACATCATTGACAGACTTGTTCGTGCGTATTTGAATGTGACGAATTTTTTTTGCTAACTCTTTTGGTATCATAAGACAGACTTCTATAAAAAGTGTTAATAGTAAAAATAGACTTCAGGGTACTTTTTATGGAACTTTAACGGTGTTCAGCAAGGTCTGAACAATGTCTTCGGAGGTCTTTTCTTCGGCTTCTGCTTCATACGTAAGAATGACACGATGACGCAATACATCCATTGCAACCGATTTTACATCCTGTGGCGTAACATAGCCACGGCCTTCCAGAAGGGCCTGACCTTTGGCGGCCATCGTTAAATATATGGTTGCACGCGGTGACGCACCATATTGAATAAAATCTTTTATTTCACCTAATTCGTATTGTTCTGGATGGCGCGTTGCATCAACAAGCGACACAATATATTCTTCAATCTTTTGATCCATAAATATTTCATCGGCTAGTTCGCGCAGTCGTTTGATATCCTCGGGTAAAACAATCGGACTAACGGAATATTTTGGAGATGAATTTCCCATTTTACGAAGAATTTTAAGCTCTTCTTCTTTGCTGGGGTAAGTCACTTTCAGTTTGAACATAAAACGATCGACCTGAGCTTCTGGTAAAGGGTAGGTGCCTTCCTGTTCAACTGGATTTTGTGTTGCCAGAACTAAAAACGGATCCTGCAATTTGAATGTCTGATCCCCAATCGTGATTTGACGTTCCTGCATCGCTTCCAAAAGTGCACTCTGAACTTTTGCGGGCGCACGGTTAATTTCATCGGCTAAAATAATATTAGCAAAAATAGGGCCTTTTTTTGTGGTGAAATCTCCCGTTTTCGGGTTATAAACGAGTGTACCCACAACATCGGCTGGTAGTAAATCAGGCGTAAATTGTATTCGATGGAAGCTTGCCTGAATGGCATTGGCTAAAGTGGTAACAGTCAGCGTTTTAGCAAGTCCAGGCACGCCTTCAATTAACACGTGGCTGTTGCATAAAAGCGCTAGTAGCAAACGGTTAATGAGCGCTTCCTGGCCAATAATTACATGCCCTATTTCCTGGCGTATGCATTCAATTGCCTGTGCTTCCTGCTGTACGCGGTTATTAATTTGCTTTACATCGACAACCGATTTTTCCCAATTATCATTGGACGTCATTACGGATCTCCTCTTTTGTTTCGATAGGATACTAAAAAATAAATGAATTGTTTTTTTTGACAGAAAAGGAATGAAGGAGTTCCAGAAAATACATTTTTTTTCGTTTTTTTGGGTATTTTTTTTAGGTGGGTGGAATGGGAAAAGATGTTTCAAGTTTTTAAAAGCAACAGTATCCTCCTTTTAAAAAAATACATCAATAAAAGGAGATCGTACTTGTATGAAAAGGATTATCAAAGAACAGTGGCTTTTTCTAAAAAAAAAGCACCATCTCAATAAAATGAGATAGCGCTTTTTTTAAGATAGAAGAGAATTATTTTTCTGCTTCTGCTGGAGCATATTTTTTAATGGTTTTGCTGGGTTCTTTTAATAATTCACGGATTTTATCCGGTTGCATTGCATCGACTTCTTCTTGAGGAACACCCAAGCCAACTAAACGACGATGCTGCACTAAACAATGACGACGCTTTGCGGCACCATCTTTTTTGGGACGGACATCATTTTTGTTACGGAATGTACTAGTTGCCATTTTATTACTCCAGTTTTAACGATTTTAACGATATTTTTATAAACTATAGGTCGATTTAATATGCAAAATGTGAAATACTAAATATATTTCATAAATCGCAGTTTTCAACTTTTAAATAGGATATTCATGAGAAACGATCTAAAAACAATAGAAATACTTGCACCCGCAGGCAGTCCAGATGCACTTCGTGCCGCAATGGAAGCAGGTGCAAATGCAGTTTACTTTGGCTTGAAAAAATTAAATGCCAGACAGGGCGCTACAAATTTTGACCCCGATCATTTGGGGGAGACCGTGAAATTTATTCATTCTTGTCATGCGAAAGCTTATTTGACTCTTAATATTGATCTTAATCAGCGGGAGCTCGGCTTGGCTGCACGAACCCTGCAATTAGCTCAAAAAGCCGAAGTGGATGCGGTCCTTATCAAAGATTCTGCTTTGCTTGCGATGATGCCCTTTTTCCCTAAGTTAAACTTTCATTTTAGTACCCAGGCTGGCATTAGCTCTTCTGCAGGTGCTCAGGCTGCAAAAGAGCTTGGGTTGTCGCGTGTTGTGCTGGCACGCGAACTCTCAAAGGAAGAAATACAGGCGGCAAATTCAATCAAGGATATGGAAATTGAATTATTTGTACAGGGCGCTATGTGTTTCAGTTGTTCGGGGCGTTGTTTGATGTCTAGTTGGATTGGCGGACGAAGCGGAAATCGCGGTGCTTGTGCAAGTCCCTGTCGTTTTGTTTGGAAGAACAAGGCACTGCCGGACGATTCTCGTCCGTTTTCGATGCATGATCTTTGTTCTATACAGCAGGTGTCTGAATTTAAAGAAATGGCTATTGCGTCCCTTAAAATTGAGGGCCGATTAAAATCTCCTGCGTGGGTTCATCAGGCGGTATCGCTTTATCGGTCTGCAATCGATAAAACGGATCCAATACCTGTGTTGTATAAGAAGGCTCAAACACTTGGGTTTTATACCGGTCGTCAGGTAACGGATGCGTATTATCAGGGTATTCATACTGGTTTAACAGGGGAGTCGGCTCGTTTAGCTAATTCGGAGTTGAGCGTATCGGAATTAAAAAAGCCGGATGTTCCCTCAAAAAAGTCAATCGTAACTGCGCATTTTATTTTTGATGACAAGGGTGGATTGGTGATAACTTGGCAATGGCAGGAGGAGAAAGCAAGCGTACGAATTCCGCCCCAAAAAATTTCGCATGTAAAACGGGCAATATCTCTGGGGGATATTTTTGCTAAATTATCGTTGCCGGACAACTCTCTGCCGGTGAATATTGAATTACCCAACGAATTTCAGAAAAAACTCTTTCCCAAGCGAATCGCATCGGTGATTGAGTCTAGCTTGGCGGATTTTATTCATTTGATGCAAAAAGACAAAGACGGAATGGTGCGAATATCAATTCCGGACAAGATCCGGCAATTGGTGACTCCACCAAAAGTTACTGCAAATACAAAGAATGCTAAAACGATCGGGAACCCTGTGGAATATTTGCGTCTCGAACTGTCGGAAACAAAATTATTATCGAGCATACCAGAGTCTTATCGCGTTATCTTTGCATGGTATCCGCTCAATAAAAAAGAAAATCAGCAGCAGCAAAAATGGCTGGCTGACAATAGGCAAAAAATTTATGCTGTGGCTTTGCCCGCGGTTTTGTACGAAGAAGATCTTCCGGCGGTAGAATCTATTTTGGAGTTTGCCGAGAAATCTTCTTTCATTATTGAAGTTAATTCTTGGGATGCATGGTATTTGGTAAAGAAGAAGAACCTTTCTTTTATGGCGGGCCCTGGATTGGCTGTACTTAATTCTTTAGCAGCGGATATGTTGTATAAAGTGGGCTGTAAGAGCGTGGCGGTTTCTCCTGAAATTGATCAGGCGCAACTGGAAGCTCTTTGCGAATATGGGACTGTTCCGCTGATGCTCACTGTTTTTTCTCGGCCGATGCTGTTTCAAACCAGGGTACAAGATTCGGTGCCATGTCCTTCAACGGTTGAAGATGGACGCAACATTCGTATGATTTCGCAGCAAGTCGGCACGCTTGTTGTTTTTCGACCGATCATTCCTATGGATTGGCGCGATATTCGCAATAAAAAGATACAAGTCCATGGAATGATCCTTGATTTATGCGGTGCTCAAAATCCGGAAGATGATCTAAAGACAAAAAACAAGACACCATTTCGATTCAATTATGATCGCCAACTAAGATAATTTCAGTGTCTGTACGATTGAACAATCAACGCTTTTTGCTTTTTCTTTGTTTTATTTTTTGTTCTTGTACTCCCTAAAAAAATAATTGTATTTTCCCGTTTCGATCTTTACAGATTTTGTTGGTGTATTAAAGTAAGAGGGATGATCATTGCTTCTTTTTTCCCAGCATTCTAAAAAAGCTGTTTCTTTATGTCCTCTTTATTATCATCAAAATCTAAAATGCCCATTTTTCGTTCTCAGGATGTGAGCCGGAATCCGGGCGTTTATGTTTTTCGTAATAATGCCGGTGTTGTTATCTATGTTGGAAAAGCTCGCAATTTGCGGAATCGCATGCGGTCTTATTTTATGCCGTCTACAGCTACGAAAAGTGATCCACGTCGACGCGCTCTGATTCACAGTATTGCGTCTTATGAAACATTTGAAGTATCCAGCGAATCGGAAGCGCTGCTGTTGGAGTCCCAATTTATTAAACAGTACAATCCGCGATATAATGTTGTGTTGCGGGATGATAAACGCTACTTAAACGTCTATGTTGATTTATCGGTAACCTATCCCCGCTTTGAATTCGGCCGGATCAAAAAGGATGACGGACGCGTTTATTTCGGGCCGTTTCCGCATGCTGCAGATTTACGCGCGGCAATTCGGATGCTGGAAATTCGTTATGGAATTCGTAATTGTGTTTGTGCGGAGCCGGATCAAGAAACGCGTCTTCATTGTATGGAACATGTTATTCATGATTGCGCTCAGCCATGCGTCGGCAAAATTTCACCCGAAAATTATATGGAACGAATGGAAAAAGCCATGTCGGTATTGCGCGGTGAAAATGAGGGCTTGGAGCTGCTGAAAGAACTACACGAAAAAATGCATGAGAAAGCATTGGCACTGTTATTTGAGGAGGCAGCCGCATTACGGGATATTATAGAATCGCTCAAAACGGTGATCGAACCGACGCGCCGTTTTATAAATCAGACTATTGTGCGGCGTCAGGCTGTTATCAATGAAGAAGGCATGAAGAGCCTGCAAAAATCATTGCATCTTGATTCTTTGCCAAGTCATATGGAATGTTTTGATATGTCTAATATTTCTGGAACATTGGCCGTTGGCAGCATGGTTTGTTTTCGAAACGGTAAACCGGCAACGAATGAATACCGGCGTTATCGGATTCGTAATGAGAAAGCCGCCGATGATACCGCCTTTATGTACGAAGTGATCCTGCGGCGCTATTCACGCGTATTGCGTGAAAAACAGGCGTTCCCTAGTCTTATTATAGTGGATGGCGGATTAGGACAAGTTCATGCAGCAATGGCGGTTTTAGAAAAACTTGGGAAAAGCGAAGTGCCTCTGATCGGGATTGCCAAAGAAGACGAGTTACTGGTCCTTCCGGGACGCGCCGATTTTTTAAAATTACCACGAACCGATCCGGGGTTGAAAATGGTGCAGGCTATCCGTGATGAATCGCATCGTTTTGCAAATGGTTATCATCGGGAACTGCGCAATAAACGCATTAGCGATTCTATGATTTCAGAAATCCCGGGCATCGGCGCTAAAAAATGCATCGCGCTGCTAAAAACATTTGGGTCTGCTAAAAATATAGCCGGAAAAACAGCAACAGAACTCGCAAATGGCTTGAATGGTCTGGGCAAAATTACGGCAGAAAAAATTCTTGATTATTTGAAAAAACATGGCTTATAAAAAAAACGGCATATCAAGGAAGTTGATGAATGAAAAGAACGATTGACAAACAATATGATGTTGTGGTTGTTGGCGGGGGCGTAGCCGGCGCAGTTGCAGCAATCCAGGCAGGAAGAGCAGGGGCTAATACGCTTTTGATCGAAAAGAATGCCGGCTGTGGCGGAACAACAACTTCTAGCGGCGTTTCTTTTCCGGGGCTATTTCATTATCGCGGGCATCAAATTATTCGTGGAATAGGTTGGGAATGGGTTGAAGACTGCGTTGAATTAATGGGCACAAAACTTCCAGATTTTTCAAAACAGCTGGTGGATCCGACGCATTGGCATTTTCAAATTCAGTTAAATCCGGCTCTTTTTATGGCAATCTGTGATGAAAAATTAGTTTCTGCAAATGTGGATACGTGTTATCATACGATGCTGGGCGCAGCGTGTAATCAGGAAAATCGCTGGAATTTAACGATCTGTGGCCGAGAAGGGCTTCGTGCTGTTTCAGCGAGTGTTCTAATTGATGCTACTGGCGATGCAACAGCTTCTGAGATGGCTGGTGCCGTTGTTTCTCGTTCTAAAGTTTTACAACCCGGAACGATGGTTTATCATTTAAGAGGCTATTCGTGGGAAGATATAGATCCGAAACAGCTTTCTGCCGCGATTGAATCAGCGGTAACAAAAGGGGAACTGTATTATGATGATATTGGCTGGAATCATACGGGGATATCGTTTAATATGTGGCAAAATTACGGCGGTAACAGTAATCATATTTTGGTCCGTAATCCACAGACATCAGCTGGCCGCAGTGATCTGGAACAACGGGCGCGTTTTGCCATGCTGCGTTTTCTGCGTTTCAGCCATAAACAGCCTGGATTAGAAAATCTTGAAATAGATTCGATTTCCAGCGAGTGCGGAGTGCGTGAAAGCGGTGTGGTAGAAGGAGACATAACGATAACGGCAGAGGATTATACCCAGTGTAGAATATGGCCGGATTCGATGGCTTTTTCTTACTATCCAGTCGATCTGCATTCTTTTTCAACAAAAGGGGTTCAGCCAAAACCATTTACCCAAAGTCATGCACCAACAATACCGCTCGGGGCTTTGTTACCGAAAAACACTAAAAATCTGATCGTAGCCGGGCGTATTATTTCAAGTGATCGTTTGGCAAATTCTGGCTTGCGGGTGCAGGCTAGTTGTATGGCAATGGGGCAAGTTGCTGGAATGGCAGCAGCCATGGCGGTAAAGAAAAATTGCGGGATTCGTGAGTTGGAGTCCTCCGAGATTCGCACAAATTTAAAGAAATTTGATGCGATTTGTCCAAAGATATAAATAGTTGATTTAGGTTAAAAGAGGTCAATGAAATACTTATTAGCATTAGATTCATATAAAAACTGCATGGACAGTTTATCGGTAGCTCAAGCAGTTGCTCGCGGGATTCAGCAAAAGGATGCGAATGCGATTGTTGATATTTTACCCGTTGCCGATGGCGGTGAGGGCAGTGTGCATGCGGTTTGCTATCAAAATTCACAGGCTCAGCTTTGCCAAGAGAGCGTTTCCGGGCCGATGGGAAAGACACATTTTGCCGAATATGCATGGTTTGAGAAAACCCAAATGGCATGGATTGAATTGGCCAATATTTGTGGAATTGAATTATTGCCGGGGAAGCATTTAGATGTGATGCGTGCTTCTAGTTTTGGGGTGGGCGAGATGTTGTTGAAGCTCTATCATCGCGGTATCTATCATTTTGGTATTGGTATTGGTGGCTCTGCCAGCTGTGATGGCGGGGTTGGATTGTTACAGGCTTTGGGAGCGCAATTTTACAATAAAGAGCATCAGCTGATTGCCGTGCCAGCTGGTGGCGGAGATCTAAAAAAAATCGAATTTTGTGATTTAACAAATCTTCAGGAATTTATTCAAAAAACAAACATAACCATTTTTAGTGATGTGACTAACCCGCTTTTGGGATTGGATGGTACTGCAGCCGTTTTTGCTCCGCAAAAGGGCGCAGATGCAAAAAAAATTGTTGAATTGGAAGATGGGTTAAGTCATTATTACAACATTTTGAAATTTCATAAAAAATCATTAGAATGCACTATTGGCGGTGATGGTGCTGCCGGCGGCGTGGGTTTTGCATTGCGGGGTATTCTAAATGGCAAAATTGTTTCGGGGGCCAGCGAAATTCTATCTCTTGCACAATTTCAGCAGCGGTTATTATCGGCAGATTGTGTTATTACTGGCGAGGGGCGCTCTGATAGCCAAACACTGCACGGAAAATTACCCGTTGTGATTGCCGAAAAAGCTAGAGAGCAGAATAAGATTGTTATTCTGCTCTCTGGAGCTGTGCTTGATATGGACCAGCTTTTACCGAAGTTTGATGCGGTTTTTAGTATCGCTTCTGGCCCCGGATCCCTCGAAGATGCCCTCGCAAATACCGCTGAAAATCTGTATGCCTATGGACTAAATATCGCTTCCTTATTGACATCCTCTAAACTACCAATAGAGAAAAAATAATTTTTAGAAAACAAAATCAGCATTTTTCTTGAAAGAGCCTAATTATTAAATCGGACTAAATTCTGTTGAATTTTAAATAGTCTGGTATTGTTTTTTTGATAGAAGGCCTGTTTGTCGGAGC
>Ga0172377_10000344_pt1 | contig 43056 bp, 36 predicted proteins | sample Pumphouse3metaG_FD_119749 | JGI IMG/M metagenome (GOLD analysis project Ga0172377, IMG submission 119749) | Leachate microbial communities from a municipal landfill in Southern Ontario, Canada - Pumphouse #3 metaG | ecosystem: Engineered > Solid waste > Landfill > Unclassified | place: Canada... | reverse complement strand
TGTCGAAAAAAAACTAGTTAATGTCCGTATAATTGTTGAAGACGTGGCCAAAGTTTTGCCTTTGTGCCGCGATGAGATGTTACAGGTGGTATATTTAAACTTTTCTGATCCGTGGCCAAAAAAAAGACATGAGAAAAGGCGCCTCACATTTCCATCAAAGTTGTTAGAATATACTCGTATACTTAATAAGGGTGGATATGTTTATTTTAAAAGCGATAATGAAACCTTATACGAGTATTCGCTAACCACTTTTCAGGACAGCCCCCTGGAAATAATTATCTACACTGATAATTACTCACAACTAGACGACAATGATGCGATGAGCGAGTATGAAAAACAGTTTCGCAGTGAAGGCAAAAACATCAATCGCATCGTCGCAAGGAGAAAATAATTATGAAATTAACGAACCGACAATTATCTTTACTAGAAATCTCAACGCAACTGATTTCGGTGTCTGGAGCCGAAGATGAAGTGTGCGCCTTTCTAAAGAAAGAATTTGAAAATAAAGGCTTACAATTAGTAAGCGATAATCTCGGAAGTTTGTATGCTTACAAAAAATCGAAAACCGACGACGCTCCCAAAGTAATGATATCGGCTCATATGGACGAAATCGGTTTTATGCTGCTTTATATTCTTGATAATGGATTAATAAAAACCGCATCACTCGGTGGTCACAGTAAAGAAACACTTGCCGCTCATCGCGTTTGTTTAAAAACTAGAGGGGGAACTAAATATTATGGAGCAATAAGTTCAATCCCCCCTCATCTAAAAAAAGAAAAAGACGAGAAAGAAGAACGCTACATCGAAGAACTTCTTTTTGATTTTGGCTTCACTTCAAAAGATGAAGCAATAAATGCCGGAGTCGCCATAGGCGATTCGATTGTTGTTTTGGGTGATTTCAAAGTTCTCAATAACGGTCAAAGACTGCTGGCAAAAGCTTTTGATAATCGCTATGGTGTCGCTTTAATACTTGATATTCTCGACGAATTAGTCAATGAAAATCTTCCTTATGATTTATATATTGGTGCGAGTGTTCAAGAAGAAGTCGGACTTCGCGGTGCCCAAACAGCGGCGCAATTGATAAAGCCAGATTTTGCAATTGTTTTGGATTGTTCGCCGGCGCGAGATTTCGGTGAGAAAAAAGATGAATATGGACATCTCGGAGAAGGGGTTCTGATTCGCTATTTCGACCGTTCCATGATTGCTTTTCCTGAACTACTGGATATGCAAATAAATGCATGTCAGGAAGCAGGAGTAAAATATCAATATTTCGATTCCCCAGGTGGCACTGATGCCGGCATTATTCATAAGGCTAACACAGGCACATTAACCTTGACACATTGCATCTGCGCGCGAGGGATTCATTCACCGAGCTCGATTATTGATGTCGATGATTATTTAGCAGCCAGAAAGTCTCTCCTTCATATTTTGCATAATTTTGATAATGAAAAACTGTTGAGTTTGAAAGAGATGAGACGTTAGTATGTATCGGCTATTTTATGATTATCACGCGATTGGTGATATCTTGATGATTGTTTTTAACAATCAAAAAAGAACAGACCGCGCCGAAAAAAGAAATGAAATTGCACTAATTTATAGTGGTGATGAATTAATTGGAATCAATATCTTCAACATCTCCCAAATCGTGCGTATAAAGGCTAAAGGAATGATTGTAAATCCGGCACAAGAGTTCTTGCAAGTCATTAATCATATCTTAAAAAACGCAGAAGTTGATCCGCTTCCTGAACAAACTAACTCAGGTTTTATTGTCGGACAAGTACTTGAAATTATTAATAATGACGAAAAAGATTTTCGCATTGCTAAAGTCGATATTGGATCACGCGTTATTTATACCAAAATCGCTCATTTAGAAGTCATAGAAAATGCCTTAGTTGTTATCGCTCTTGCTGATACGATCCTTTTTAATGGTCAAACGGTGAATGTTGAAACAATTGATGGCATGTATTTTGAAGGCAAAATCGCTACATTCAAAGATTTAAATATCGATGCTTCAAATGAGGAAGATAAAGTTTTTATTATTGAAGAATTCATGGAAATCGGCCAAGATTTCTTTGCGAAGGAGTAAATTATGGAATTGGAAGTCATTTTAAAAAAACAAGGCAAAATCTCACGTCTTACCAACAAAACATTTTGTTTTGACGAACGTTTAAGAAGTGGTTTTTATGCCGCTAATTACTTTTTAAAAGCCCGTGACATCGTTAAGCAATTTAATTCTGATCACATCGTTACAATGCAATTCTTTCAAAGAACAGAAGAAGCGATGGTATGTGGAATTGACGAAGTCATTGCTCTTCTTCATACCTTTGCCCTCGAACCGCAAAGCTTAATTGTCGAAGCTTTGCAGGACGGTGATATTGTGGCGGCGAACGAGCCAGTTTTAAAAATTACCGGTAAATATGAAAACTTTGGTTTTCTTGAAAGCATGATTGACGGAATTTTAGCGAGGCGAAGCAGCGTCGCGACGAACGTAAACCGTGTCGTTAGCAAGTTAAACGGCACGCCTTGCTTTTCAATGGCTGATCGCCAAGATGACTATTTAACGCAAGTAGGAGATGGCTATGCAACTTATGTCGCTGGTATTAATAAAGTAAGCACAGATGCGCAAGGTTACTGGTGGGGCGGAAAAGGTATGGGCACGATGCCACATGCATTAATTCAGGTGTGTGGTGGAGACATCATTCAAGCCGCAACCTTGTATCACAAGGCTTTTCCGGAAGAAAAAGTTACAGCTTTAATCGATTATAACAATAATGTCGTCCATGATTCTTTGCTTTTGGCGCGTTACTTAAAAGATGACTTAAAGGCCGTGAGAGTCGATACTTCTAAAGCCCTTATCGATCATTACTTTGATGGCAAAGATACATCTGGATTTAACGCTCATGGAGTGTGTAAAGAATTAATTTTTGCTCTGCGGAAGGCGCTTGATGACGAAGGATTTAACTATGTTAAAATAATTGTTTCTAGCAGTTTTGATGTAACAAAAATTACCGAATGGGTCAAACTAGGCGTTCCTGTCGATATGTATGGAGTAGGGACGGCTTTTGTTAATAACACAACGGTAGGATTTACTGGCGATTTAGTTCGCCTTGATGGCCGCCCGGAAGCCAAGGAGGGCCGCCGTGATATTCCTTCTACTCGTCTACAAAAAGTCACCTATCCGATTTACTAATTCGTTGTTTATGAAAATATCATTATTGATTATGAAAATATTTTCATATACTATGAAGAGGTTATGGGAGATAAGAAGATGGATTATTTAAAAGATCGCGTGACGATTTATGAGGTTGCGAAAGTAAGCGGCGTCTCGTTAGCGACTGTTTCGCGTGTGATTAATAAACAAGGTAACGTTACCGAACAAACTCGGCTTAAAGTTGAAGCCACCATTCAAAAACTGGGTTATAAACCTAGTGGTTTAGCACGGGCCCTAGCGACTAATGTGACGACAAACGTTGGTATCGTTATTCCTTCCGCTAATTATGTTTATATTTCGAACTTACTTAATGGAATTACGGAAGTAGCGAAAGAAAAAGGCTTCGTGTTGACTCTTTTTGTGACTTCTTATTCAAGAAGTGACGCGATAGCCATGGTCGAAAAAGTTATTACTTCTCACGTTGACGGAGTCATTATTTTTGATGATCAACTCGATCGAGAAGATATCGAAAAAATCAATTCCTATTCAGTACCCACGATTGTTATAAATAATAAAATTACCGGCAACCGAATTGGTTGTATAAACTTTGGTTATGAACATGCCGTTAAACGCATGTTGAAGGCTCGCTATGAGAAAAATGACATGAAACCTGCCGTCTTCCTCCATGTTCACAATGCCGGCCGCCTTCTGGCGCGAATTGAAAAGACTTTCATTGATTTTCATAACGATATCAAAGTGCCATATCGCATTTTTAACGTCGACGACTCTTCAGAGAGAACTTATCTCGATTTTATGGAGTATTTTAAAAAGCATCGCAAAGGTTTTTTTATTGCCTATCGCGATTCAATTGGGGCAGCAATCATCAATGCCGCGACCGACTCAGGCTTGAAGGTTCCGGAAGATGTCGAAGTTGTGTCTATCATCGGCACGAAATATGCTGATATTATCCGTCCAAACCTTTCAAGCTTCTACATTAACATGCAAGAAGTCGGAAAACGGGCGATGTACATGTTAATTGATTTATCAAACGGCGAATTAAATGAAAAAGCTTATAAGTTTGAATCAACATACACGGCGCGCAAGAGCACGAAGGAGTAGCGCAAATGATTAATATTATTGATGAACTAAATTATCGCGGTTTAATCAAAAATTATTCTGATGAAAAGGAACTTCGTGAACTTCTTTCGACACCGCAAACAATTTATTGTGGTTTTGACCCGAGCGCAGTCTCAATGCATATAGGTAATTTTGTCATGATTTCGCTTTTGATGCGCCTTCAAAGAGCGGGGCACCGCGTCATTCCCGTCGTCGGTGGAGCAACTGGCATGATTGGTGATCCTTCTGGTAAATCTAAAGAACGCAATTTATTAGAAGGAAATGAACTTAAAAAGAACACTGAAGCCATTCGCTCACAATTAGCGAGATTTATTAATCTCGAAGATGCTAAACGTGGTCTAATTGTCAACAACTATGATTGGTTAAGCAAATTAAGCATGCTTGATTACCTTCGTGATTATGGAAAATATTTCCCGATTAATTATTTATTAAATAAAGAGATTATCGCGAGTCGACTCGAAAATGGTATTTCATATACCGAATTTTCTTATAACCTTCTTCAGGCAATTGATTTTTTAACGTTATATCGTTTACATAACTGCCGCATTCAAGTCGGGGGCAGCGATCAATGGGGCAATTTAACAAGCGGTCTTGAATTAATTCGTAAAGTCGAAGGCAGTGAAGTTAAAGTCGGCGTGATGACCAGCCATTTAATCGTCGATTCCACGGGACGGAAGTTTGGAAAATCTGAAGGTGGAGCATTGTATCTTGATCCCGAAATCACGAGTCCTTACAAACTATACCAGTATTTTATTAACGTCAGTGATGTTGACGCCATCCGCTATTTAAAGGTTTTCACCTTTTTAAGCAAAGAGGAAATTGAAAGCGTCGCTGGGGAGCACGAACAGAATCCCAGTTTACGTCTGGCGCAAAAAACATTAGCTATTGAAGTCGTTAAAATTATTCATGGTCAAGATGACGCTGAAGAAGCCATAAAAATGAGCGAATCACTATTTTCTGGCGATTTTGTCAGCATGAGCGAGAAAAAATTGATTGATGTTTTGGGCGATTTAGAAGTTAAAACAAGTTTGAATATAATTCTTGAAGACGCCTTGTTGTTAGCTAAAGCCGCTTCTTCAAAACGCGAAGCCCGCGAATTTCTTAAGGGTGGAAGTATTTCTTTAAACGGGGAAAAAGTTAGCGATGGTAGCTTAAAGTTGACAAGCGACCGCGCGCTTCATGGAAAATATTTTGTCTTGCGGCGTGGTAAGAAAAATTACTATTTAATAAACATTCGCTAAGCAAATTATTGCATTAAAAAAGACCCGTTTGGGTCTTTTGTTTTTTTCATACTCTTTAGAGTAAGCGGTTGTAGTATTCGATGATTTGCGCTTCGTTAATATCAGCCGGTAGCTCGTTACGTTCAGGGGCGCGTTGGAAGATACCTTCCAATTTTACCGCATCGACTTTGACATATCCGACCGATGATGGCTTGCCTTCAAGCGACTCTTTAATGACTTTTAAGTCTTTGCTTGATTCGCGAATGCCAATAACATCATTGACTGAGCATAGATATGACGAGATGTCGACTTTTTTACCATTAACGGTAACGTGACCATGGTTGACGAGTTGCTTGGCGCCGCGACGCGTTCTTGAAAAGCCCATTCTAAAGACGAGGTTATCAAGTCTTGATTCTAAAATGCGGAAGAAAGCAATGCCCGTAACTTCGCTTGACTTCGTTGCAATAGCAAAGAGGCGGCGAAATTGACGTTCATTAACTCCGTACATGTGACGAAGCTTTTGTTTTTCAACTAATTGTTTTCCATATTCAGAAGGTTTTCTTTTGCGAGCATTTCCGTGTTGACCGGGACCATAAGGTCTTTTTCTTAATTCTTCGCCTGTTTCAAGCGTCGAAAAACCAAGACGGCGTGAGCGTTTGTAATCCGAACCAGTGAATCTCATGTTATATTCTCCTTTCCCTTATATTTCGCAATATAAAGCAAGAGGTGTAAATTCCATCCTTCGGATGTCGCGGATATAATTTCACCGTTGAGCTTTGGCTACTTTATTACATTTGTTCCTGACATCGGACAAGGCGTATTTACATGCTGCATTACATGCAACGATTACTATAAAGGAAAGATGGCATTTAGTCAACAAAAAGTAATGCGCACTATCTGCCCCATTAATAATTATTATTAAGAATGCTATTTCGCTTTATAATTTGTGTTGCTGTTAAATGGGAAAAAGACAAACTTATCAAGCAAACGAAAAAGTATAAATGATTTTTGAATTAGTGATAGATGGATGCTATAATTCTTTACAAGGTAAAAATCATGATAGAAGTCCCAACCATCATTTTATTAGGAACGACTGGAATAGTCTTGATCGCAATTGGGGCAGCTCTTGTTTTAGGCACAGTTCTCTTTTTGCTTTATAAATTTGTAATTGTCCGTCATGTTGCTCGCAAACAAGTACGCGAACTCGAGAGGCGTTTTGAATATCTTCACGCCTTACTTATCGGTCAGGATGCACAATATGTTAAGCGTTTGGAAATCATATCGCGAACCAATCTTCTTTATGTCGAATTGCATACACAATATTTAAAGCGCTTTAAAGAAATTCGCGATCGTTTTGATGCGCAAGCGCAAAATACCATTAATAGTCTTAAAGATTTGGTTGATGAAGGTAAATATAAAGCCCTCAAAGTTGCTTATCCGGAAGGAAAAGGCATCATTGAAACGTATGAAAAACACGTAAATACCCTTAATAGCGATTTGATCTCGGTTGTCAAACCGGAAGAAGAAGCTCGCCAAGCCTCTCTTTCTTTGAAAGAGGAATTAAGAAGAATCAAACAGGATTACTATACAAAGCAAGGCGATTTGCAGTTAGTAATTTCGTCTTTTGACGCTGTTTATGAGTATATCGATAGTCTATTTGATGAGTTCGAGCAATTTGTTGAATCCGCTCAGTATGATGATGCCAATACTTTGCTGCCTAAGATTGCAAAAGCGATTAAAGAAGTTGGCCGAGTCTTAACTAAACTCCCTAACTTGTGTGCGCTTGTGACAATGGTGATACCTGACAAAATCGCTTCTTTAATGAATGCTTATGAAGAAATGATTGATGCCAAATATCCTCTTCATCACCTTATTGTTAAAAACAACATTTATGATATGAACCGCGAACTTGATATTTTAACAAAGAAAATAAGAAGTTTTGAGCTTAATAATGTCAATAACGCTTTAGATAACATCATTGCCCGCATCGACGAATACTTTATTTTATTTGAAGAAGAAAAGAAGGCGCGCGTTATTTTTGATGCTGAATGTGAAGACATATATGTAGTTGTAAATACCTTAGAAAAGAAATTCATTAAGTTATGTAATACCATACCTGAGGTTAAGAAGATTTATGTAATTAGTTCGGGATACGCTAACCGCGTGAATGAGATTCAAAGCGAAATTAATAAAGTAGGAGCAACCAAAAGATCACTCGATACCTTTATTCACTCTTCGACAAAGCAACCATACTCAATCTTGGTCGGCAAAATGCACGAACTTCGCGATGAATCAAATCTTGCCCTTTCGATGATGGAAGATTTTCAAGTATATCTCGATTCATTAAAAGAAACGGCGGAAGGAGCCTTTGAACTCATTTATGATTTTTACCATCGTGTGAAAAAAGCTGAAAAAATCGTTCGTGATATCTCGCTTGAGAAATTTAGTGAAAAATATGGCGAGTCACTCGACAAAATATATGGGGCCTTAAATACAATTAACGAAATTCTTAATGTTCTTCCGATTGATATCGGAACGGTTGTTAAAAATATCGAGTGGCTTAGTGAAGAAGGCGATAAAGTTATTAATGAAATTGAAAGCGATAATAACATGATGTCACTTGCCGAGTCGGCAATTTTATACGCCAATCGCGATCGTCAGCATTTAAGCGATATTCACCATTTAGTTTTACAAAGCGAGGCTCATTTTTATGAGGCTAATTTTGAAAAAGCTTATGTCGATACTAGTAACGCCTTGCGAAAACTACGTCAAGGCGGCGTAAGTAATTAGCGTCAGATTCTTATAAAAGGCAATAAATGATTTATTTAGATAACGCAGCCACGACCCAACCAAGGCGTGAGCTCCTTGATATTTTTCAAAAAATTGAAGACGAGTTTTTCGCTAACGTAAATAGTAATCATCAGGCTGGTCGAGATGCTGAAAAATATGTAAATAAAGCTCGGAAGATCGTACTTGATTGTCTTGGAGTTGAACAAACCCATCGGGTTGTTTTTTGCTCCTCTGCCACCGAGGCCAATAATTTAGCAATTAAAGGATATGCCTTAAGGCATTCCAAACGTGGAAGGCACATTATTATCAGCAATATCGAACACCCATCCGTCATTGAATGTGCGAAACAATTACGTGACCTTTTTGACTTTGAATTAACGATTTTAAGCGCTAATCATAAGGGCGTGATCCGTCCCGATGATGTTCGGCAGGCTTTAACCAAAAACACTCTTCTCGTTTCGATTATGGCAGTCAATAACGAGATTGGAAGTATTAATTCCATTAAAGAAATAGCTACGATTATACATCAACATTCACGAGCGGTTTTCCACGTTGATGCAAGTCAGGCTATCGGTAAAGTAACATTACCTTTTGACGAAATAGATATGTTTTCGATATCCGGTCATAAAATTAATGGACTTAAAGGCAGCGGTGCGCTTGTGATGAACAAGAACATCGAGTTGATTCCTCTTTTTAGTGGTGGTGAACAAGAATATGGCTTTCGTAGTTCAACCATAAGTCCGGCGCTTGCATACACATTAGCGTTAGCAATTAAAGAATCACTGCAAAGCGAAAAGAAAAACACCGGTTCAGTTGCGGCGTTGAATTCATTACTTAGAAGCCATTTATCTAAAAGCGAAAATATTGTGCTAAATAGTCCCGAGAAAGGATCAAATTACATTCTTAATGTCTCAGTCATTGATAAAAAAGCTAGTGTCATCGTTGAGGCATTGTCAAATCAGGGCATCATGATTTCTTCGGTCAGTGCCTGTCATGCAAAAGCGGCATCGATATCATATGTTGTGCGCGCAATCGGACGAAGCGAGGATTTAGCTAGAAATACTTTGCGCATCAGCTTTGATCACCAGACAACCATTGAGGAAGTACAAACATTCATTCAAGTTTTTGATGAGATAATGGAGAGAATTCGATCATGATTTATGATCGAATAATGGTTCGCTACGGCGAACTATCGACCAAAGGTCGAAATAAGATGGATTTTGTCAAACTTCTCGCGGTTAACATTCGCAAGAAATTGACCGAGAATTTTTCTGAAGTTAAACTCGAAACGAGATTTGATCATATTTATGTTCTCGTCGCGGATTATGATCCGTATTTGATAATAAAAGAACTTCAGGAAGTAAGCGGAATCAACTCACTTACGTTAGTGAGCAAAATCGAGAAAGATATCGAGCAAATTAAAAAGTGTGCTTTAGAAATGGTAGTTAATGAAGAAGCTTCAACTTTTAAAGTGCGCTCAAAAAGAAGCGATAAGACCTTTTCTATTATTAGCGATGAAATAAATCGCATCGTCGCTAAAGAGATTCTTTCTAACACAAAACTAAAAGTCGATGTAAAAAAACCTGAATTAACAATTGGAATTGAAGTGCGGCAGGAAGGTGCCTATTTGTTTTTAGAAACCTTTAAAGGGGCAGGCGGCTATCCACTGGGAATTGCCGGGAAAATATTGATGATGATGTCTGGGGGAATTGATTCTCCTGTTGCGGCATATCTTTTAATGAAACGGGGCGTTTCGCTTGAATGCATTCATTTTGCCTCGCCTCCATACACAAGTGGTGGGGTTATCGATAAGATTAATGACTTGTTAAAATTACTTGCCCATTATCAGGAAAGCATTCGCCTTCATGTCGTACCATTTACGAAACTTCAGGAAGCGATTTATGATCACGTTGATGAAAGCTATGCCATTACAGTCATGCGGCGGATGATGTATCGAATTAGTACTGATATCGCTAATATTAGAAAGTGCCAGGCGATTGCCAATGGCGAATCGATTGGCCAAGTCGCAAGTCAGACGCTCCGCTCAATGCGCGTTATAAATGAAGTGACAAATATGCCAGTTATTCGCCCTCTTGTAACTTATGATAAAAACGATATAATTCGAATTGCCAAGCAAATCAAAACATATGAGATTTCGATTCGGCCTTATGAAGATTGTTGCACAATATTTCGCCCACAAAATCCGCGAACGAAACCTAATTATAAATCTACTTTATGGTTAGAAAATCAATTTGATTTCGAAGGATTGATAGTTGAAGCGATAAATTCGACAGAATCAATCATTATATCTGCAAATAGCGAAGAATTATAGACATTTTTGCTTCAAATCGACAATATAAAAAGACTACATATTTGTAGCCTTTTTAAACTTTTTGTTAATTACTTTGCGCTAGCTTTTTTGCTCAACTCAACAAGTTGTTTGAAGGCATCAAAATCATTAATTGCTAGTTCGGAAAGCATCTTGCGGTTAATCTCGACATTTGCAAGTGATAAACCATTAATGAAACGCGAATATGAGATGTCGCATAATCTACAAGCGGCGTTAATCCGTTTGATCCAAAGTTTGCGATAATCTCTTTTAATTTTCCGGCGATCGATATAGGCATACATCAACGAATGCATGACTTGTTCTTTGGCCGTTTTGAAAAGCAGATGCTTACTTCCGAAGTAACCCTTTGCTCTTTTTAATACTTTTTTACGTCTAGCACGTGTGACGGTGCCACCTTTTACTCTTGCCATTCAGGGCACCTCCTATTTGATGATGAGAAATTTAATGCGTTTGTAGTCGCTATTCGACACAAGCTTCGCCTTTCTCAAGTGGCGCTTTTGTTTGGTTGATTTACGTGGGGCTAAGTGTGAAGTATAAGCCGAATGCCGTTTCACCTTGCCGCTGCCAGTCACTTTAATGCGTTTCATTAAAGCTCTTTTGCTCTTCATTTTTGGCATGTTGTTTTCTCCTATTTTTTGATTTTCGAAGCGAGAATCGCATTCATCCAACGACCTTCGAGTTCTCCTTCTTTTTCGACAGTAGCATATTCTTGAACCAGTTCAATGAACCGATCAAGGACTTCTTTTCCAACTTCGGGATGAGCTAGTTGACGGCCGCGGAAGCGGACACCAACTTTAACTTTGTTGCCATCTTGTAAAAAGCCAATGGCACCTTTAACTTTGACCATCAAATCATGAACACCGATTTGTGGTGTTAGTTGTACTTCCTTGATTTCAATAATCTTTTGATTCTTCCGACTTTCCTTGGCTCTTTTTTGCGCCTCAAAGCGGTATTTTCCGTAATTAAGTATCTTACATACCGGCGGATTTGCGCTTGGTGCAACACAGAGTAAGTCAAGTTCGTAGCGGCTGGCCATGTCGTTGGCGGCTCTTGAACTCATTTTGCCAAGAGACTCACCTTCAGGACCAATGACGAGTACTTCGGAAAAGCGAATACGTTCATTGACGAGGTCGTGGTTTACCTCCGGACGTCTTTGTCCAGGGTTCATTGGTAATTTAGCTATGGTCGATCAACTCCTTTGTTTATTGTAAATAAAACGGACGCTTTGGAGCGCCCGTTATTTCAAAACTTTCGTTTTTGTAGCATATACCAATTAACGTTGTTAATCTGGTGAGAAGCAGGCGCATCTTCTTTCTACGTTTTTAATCTACGCCGGTAAGTTTAACATTGCAAAGCAAAGGTGTCAAGCATTATTAATAATGGCGTTTAGACTCAATCTCATCAATGATAAGGCGACTGAAATCAGCTTGTGAAATCGTGACTTGTTTTTCCTGACCAAAGAGACGATAAGTGAGGGTTTTATCGCGTAATTCATTATCGCCAATAACGACGGTGTAAGGAATTTTTTTAACTTGTGAATTGCGTAAGCGGAAACCGACTTTTTCTTCAGAGTCATCAACGCTGACCCTAATACCATGATTCCTTAAAGAAACCGCTACCTCATGAGCATGAGCGGAATGGAGGGCATTATTGACTGGAATTAGATTAACCTGTACTGGTGCAAGCCAGGTCGGGAAAGCACCTCCGTAATGTTCGATTAAAATGCCAATAAAACGTTCGAGACTGCCAAATAAGGCGCGGTGGAGCATGATCGGACGTACTTTTTCACCGCGAGAATCAATATAAGAAATATCAAAGCGTTCAGGAAGATTCATATCAAATTGAATCGTTCCGCATTGCCAAATGCGGCCCATCGAATCTTTGAGCTTGAAATCAAGTTTTGGTCCGTAGAAAGCACCGTCTCCTTCATTGACGATATAGTCGCGACCAATCGCTTTGCACGCTTCAGCTAAGGCCTTTTCAGAGCGATTCCAATTTTCAATTGAACCAATATACTTCTTTTCTGGTCGAGTGCTTAATTCGATATGGTAACTGAGTCCAAAGATTGAATAGACTTCATCAAAGAGTTTTAACATTTTTACGACTTCATCAACTGATTGATCTTCACGACAATAAATATGAGCATCATCTTGGGTAAAGGTTCGGACTCTAAATAAACCTGAAAGCGCTCCGCTAGCTTCATGGCGGTGGACTAATCCGAGTTCTCCAACGCGAAGAGGGAGATCCTTGTAGGAATGTAATTCGTACTTATATACCAAAAGGCCACCCGGACAGTTCATTGGTTTAATGGCAAATTCACGGTCGTCTATTTGACTGAAATACATATTTTCGCGATAGTTCTCATAGTGACCGCTCGTGATCCAAAGCTCTTTAGAAAGCATAATTGGAGTTTTGATGAAAACATATCCTTCTTGTTCGTGTTTTTTATACCAGAAGTTCTCAAGTTCGTTTCTTAAAATCATGCCGTTGGGAAGCCAAAACGGAAATCCGGGACCATATTCGGAAACCATGAAGAGTCCTAACTCTTTTCCTAAGCGGCGGTGGTCGCGCTTTTTGCGCTCTTCAAGAATAAGGAGATGACTTTCAAGTTCTTCTTTCTTAAAGAAGGAAGTCCCATAAATTCTTGTTAACTGCTTATTATCGGAATTTCCTCGCCAATAAGCACCGGCAAGACTAATTAATTTGAAATGGCGAATAAAACTCGTATTTGGAAGATGAGGACCCATACATAAATCAAAAAAGTCACCTTGATCATAAATTGAAATGTCTTGGCCTATTTCTTTGATGAGTTCAATTTTATAAGGATTATTCTCAAACAGTTTTAGCGCTTCTTGATAAGAAACATCGCGTCGAATTATCCGATGATTTTCTTTAGCGATTTTTCGCATTTCATTTTCAATCGTAATTAAATCTGAGTCAGTGATTGCGCTCGGAAAATCAATGTCGTAATAAAAGCCTTCATCAATACTTGGTCCAAAGCCGATGTGGGCCTGAGGGTATAGACGCATGATGGCGTGTGCCAAAAGGTGCGAAGTTGAATGATTTAATAATTCAAAGGCTTCTTTATCGCTTTCTAAAACAACTTCAAAATGACCATCATTTGCAATACGAGCATGCAAATCGAAAAGTTTGCCATTTAAACGATAAGCAAGCGCTTTTTTGGCTAAGCTAATACTAATTTTGCTGGCTGCATCATAGCCCGTTTGGCCATCTTCAACGACAAGATTGTCGCCGCTTGGAAGAATTAATTTCATAAATCTTTCTCCTTTTTAAATAAAAAACGCCCATCTTAAGGACGCTTTCACGTGGTACCACCCTAATTCATATCTTCGATATGCACTTGATTCTCTTAACGCGAGTCACGTCCAATTTATCATCGGATGCTCAGAAGTGGTTTCGCTTCTCTTTCCAGAAACCTTTCACCAAATGATTTCTTCTCTACTTGGAAAGATGAATACGACGTGTCTTCATCATTGCGAATACAAGTATATTAACTAATGGAAATTAAGTCAATTATTTAACATGGCAAAGCCATAACTTGCCGCACCAATCGTGCCGGCATTTTGAAAGAAATAACACTCTTGAAGATTTTTATCGATATGGCGTTTGGTCAAATCTTTCCAAAAGACGTCTTTGGAGTTAAACACACCGCCCGTAATTGTAATAATATCGGGATGAAAATTTATTTTTATATAGTTTAAAAAATCGCTAAGAATAAACAGCCATTCTTTGTAAACGATTAAAGCCTTTTTATCTTTGGCAACGACTAATTCAAAAAAATGAAGACTATTTCGTATTTCCAAATCGTACATTTTGGCTAAATTCGTTAAACCCGTGCCGCTAGCGAAATACTCATAGAATTTGTATTCGCCCTTATATAAATAAGGGGTATGACCGATTTCGATTGGCGTTTCTTTGAAACTCTTATCAACGACCAATGCGCCGCCCAATCCAGTTGATATCGTGATAAAAAAGACACGGCTATAATTTTTTCCGCTTCCTAAAGCGGCTTCGGCAAAACAAGCCATTTCGGCATCGTTTCGTATAAAGACTGGCAAGCCAAATTCTTTTCGCAAAATATCACCTAAAGGAATATCTTTGATGTGGATGTTAGGCAAATCAATAATATAGCCATCGCCTTTAATTGGACCAGGGATTCCAAGTGAAAGGCCAACAATGTCCTTGAAAGTGCCACCTAAATCCTTAATTGCTCCGATAATCGATGTAACAAATTCATCTTTTTTATAGAGAATGGTGCGCCGAGAGACGCTCCTGACGATTTCGAAGTCTTCATTGACGAGCGCAAAGCGCGAATTGGTTCCACCGATGTCGGCGCTGATAATTAGTCTTTGTTCGTCCATTATTTTATCTATTGACCATGCTAATTAAACGATGTAAATCGTCCTGATTTTTACGTGGTAAAGCAAAAGCTTCATCAAAAGTGTAATGGACGATTTTTCCGTTTGAAATGCCAATGCAAACATTGCGAATGCCTTTTGCTAATATTTCAATCGCATAAACACCCATTCTTGTCGCCAAGATACGATCATAAGCCGATGGTGATCCGCCTCTTTGCAGACGTCCTAAAACTTCGGCTCTAGCTTCAAAACCGGTTTCGCGACTGACCTTCTCAGCAAATGAGATAACGTTAGGGAAAACCTTTTCGCTAACAATTATAAGCGAATGCTTCTTCTTGCCGGTTCCGAGGGACTTGATTCGCTCCATGATTTCGTTTTCGGTATATGGATGTTCAGGAGTAATTATCATCTCCACGCCTTCGGCGACGCCAGAAAAAAGCGCTAAATCTCCGCATTTATTTCCCATCACTTCAATGATTGTGCATCTTTGATGTGAAGCGGTTGTATCACGAAGTTTGTCAACGCATTCGCAAATAGTATTTAAAGCCGTATCGAAGCCAATTGTGAAATCACTTGAGGCTAAATCATTATCAATCGTACCGGGAATACCAACACAGTTAATGCCTAGTTCCGAAAGTTTTTTTGCCCCCATGTAGGTTCCGTCTCCGCCAATAACGATTAAGGTGTCGATACCGAAATCTTTGAGTTGCTCAACGCCGATTAGGCGAGCGGCCTCTTCCTTAAATTCTCGTGAACGAGCGCTTTTTAATATCGTGCCACCACGATTGATGATGTCGCTGACAAAGTTGCGATCAACCTTTTCAATATTGCCTTCAATTAAACCTTTATAACCTTCATACACAACAAACATTTCAAAACCGTTTTTCAAACCGGAACGGACGATAGCTCGAACTGCGGCATTCATGCCTGGGGCATCGCCTCCAGACGTTAAGACGCCAATACGTTTAACCATAATAAAATCACCTCTATTACTTCTTATTCATTATATATGAAAACACATATAAAGTGTGGAATAAATCTCCTTGAAAACGATTACATAAATTTGTGGAAAAAATCATTTATTTCTAGACGTCTTGGCTGCAAACTCCGATTGCATCGCAAAAGTTTAGTTTTACCAGCGGTGGAAAACTATTCACAATATTCAAAAAGTTGCGATGGCATCGGCATTTTTTATTTCTCAAAGTATTTATTTATGTTATAATTTGTAGCATGTCAGGCAAAAGTTATGGATTACATTAGCGAAAAAGATTACTACGAGACGAGGTTTGCTTCGTTAATTAGCAATATCGATTGCGAAGTTTTGAATGAACTTTATCAACCTTTAATCGGTCATAAGAGCGTCGCTATATTTTTTTCTCTTTTTTACGAGAAGATGAAGGCTTTAGAAATCGACACATTCGATCATGCGCATCTTTTCGACAAGATGCAGATTTCCGCGGGCGAATTTTTCACGGCTCGTAGAGCTTTAGAGGCAGTTGGTTTGATTCGCACCTTCTTTAAAGAAGAAAGCGGAATTCGTTACTATATCTATGTCTTGTATGCGCCAAAATCTCCTCGTGACTTTTTTGATGATGTTCTTTTCAAAGGATTGCTAATTAAATATGTTGGCGAAAAAGAAGCTAAACGCTTAGCGATGTCTTATAAGGTTGACTTTACAACCAAAGGTTTTGACGATATTACGTCGTCATTTGTCGAAACGTTTAATCCTGATTTTGATAATCCGGCTTTTCGCAAGGACTTAAAAGTCGATGTTAAAGGAAGAAAATCCGGTCGTGTCGACACTTCGTTTGATTTCGATGCCTTTTTTGATGCTCTTGATAAAAACGGTCAAATCAAGCGTGATATCTTTGCTAAAAATGATCTTAAGGAACTCGAACGCTTAGCGGCACTCTTCTCTCTAGATGAACTGACGATGGCAGACATTGTCGTCGATGCCTATGATCCTGATAACAAGAATCAACGTATCAATTTTCAACGCGTTTCCGACCGCGCTAAAGAAGAAGTTAAATTTCCCTTCTTTCATCGCAAAAGCAAAGCTGAAAATAGCAAGGTCACTAGCGATAGCGAACTCGCCAGCAAAATTAAACTCATGGACGCGATGGCGCCCGGTGAATATTTGCGGATTAAACAAAATAATACCGCGCCGAGTCGCGCTGATTTAGATATTGTTGATGATTTATCGAAAAATTTAGGGTTTTCTCATGGCGTTATTAATGCTCTTGTCGATTATGTTTTGGCCAAAAATAATAATATATTATCCAGACGATATACCGAAAAAATCGCGTCTTCTCTCGCTCGTGAGAACGTTACGACCGCGATTGACACGATGAATTATTTGATTAAAATTAATACGGCTTGGAAAACAAATAAGCCACAAATAGCAAAAACTAAAGCAGCTAATGATAAAATAAAAGAAGAGGAAGTTAGCGACGAAGAGTTAGAAAACATACTGGCCTCGATTGAAGCCAAAAAGGATTAACATATGGACAAAATTAAAGTACCGTTTTTTGATAAAACGGAACTCGATACTTACATCGAACAAATGGTTGACGAATTGCGTAAAGACGTTGAAGTTTACGAAGTTATTAAGCAAACTGTCAATCCAACTTTAAAGATGGTTCGTGAAAACATTTCGAAATTCATCGCCTTTAAGGAAGATTTTGATTATTGCCGTAAATGCCCGGGAGTGGACAATTGTCGCAAAGCGACACCTCATTTACAAATGCGATTAGTGAATGATGATGGAATTATTGAAAGATCGTTTACGCCTTGTCATAAAATTCTTAAGCGTATCGAAATTGATAGTAAATACATATATGCCGACTTTCCCGAAGAGTGGAAAGAGGCCTCGCTTAAAACGCTTGATAAAACATCCGAAAGAAATCGGATTATCAGACTATTTAGTCAAATTTTACAAGGCAATTCTACCCGTTGGATATATACCCGCGGCGGTCATCGCGTCGGCAAGTCGTTTTTAATGGCGACCTTAGTTAATGATTTTATCGCCGCGATGAGATCTTCGGCTGCTTTTATTAATTCCGCCAACCGCATTAAAGAAATTAATGATTTATCATTTTCGGATAAAGCAGAATTTGCTAAGAAAATCGTCGAACTATCGAATATTCCCTTACTCATATTGGATGATTTCGGTAACGAATACAAAAATGACTTTATCCGCGATACCATTGTCCTTCCGATTTTAATTGAACGGGCCAAAAATCAAAGACTAACTTTTTTCACTAGTGATTTTTCAATCAATGAAATCGGCCAACTATATGAAACGAGCAAAGCCGGCGCGATTCGCGCCAAACAGCTGACTCGTCTCTTGAAAGAGATGGCCGAAGAAGAGTTTGATTTAAGTGGATTATCCGTTTATTAATGAACCAACTTCTTTAATTGTTCGTGTAATTTTTGTAAAGTCGACGAATTGTCAATGACATATGTCGCCTTTTCTTTATTACGCCGTGAGTCAAAGCCAGTATTTAAGGCAAGCAACGTTTGTAGTGGAAGATTGCGTTTTAAAAGGCGCATTTGTTGCGTTTCGATATTAATATCAATATAAATAGTTTCATCGCAATAATCATCGAGTTTAGATTCAAAAAGGAGAGGCATTTCGAAAGCGATTCTTGTGCTTTTCGTTTGACTAATCGTTTCCGAAATAACTTTTTCAACGCGCGGATGGAATATTTTTTCCAGTCGTCTTTTTTTGTTCTCATCATTAATGATTGTTTCGATAATAAATCTCTTATTAATCGTTCCGTCGTCTGAAATTACGTGTTCGCCAAATAGTTTAATGACTAAATCTCGAACTGTTGTATCAAGATAAAGGTTTTTGACAATGTCATCCCCGCTTAAAGTTAAATAGCCGTTTGCTTTAAAATAATCTAAGACCGAAGATTTACCGGAGCCGATTGGTCCCGTGATGCCGACAACATAAGGAAGAGCAGGGTTTTTTTGGCATTTAGGACAAAAAGTCGTGCCCCGCCCACCGACGAAAATCTTTCTTAGCGGATGGTTGCAACGCTGGCAAGGCAAATTTTCTTTTCCATAGGCGTTAAGTTTATTCTGAAAACCGCCATCGATGCCTTGGCTGGGATGATAACTGCGAATTGTCGAGCCACCACTTTGAATTGCCACGTTGAGTACCTGGACACTGGCTTCAATAATATTTTTTAACTGTGCTTTGCTGATCCGATTAGCAGGTGTTTCCGGATGGATTTTTGTTAGATATAGCACTTCATCAACATAAATGTTGCCTAATCCGGCGAGAAACGTCTGATCAAGTAAAACAGCTTTAATTGGAATAGATTTTTTACTAAGTTTCTGATGAAGAGATTTTATATCTTTAACATCAAAGGGTTCGGGTCCAAGTTTCGATAAAGGAAGGACGCTTAGATAAACCGAAGATTGAACAATTTGCATCAAGCCAAATTTTCTCGTGTCGTTATATTCTAAAACAGTGTTATCAGTGAAGAAAAAAACGACACACGCGTGTTTTTCGAAAGTATCAAGTGCGTAATCGTGGTAAAAGTATTTCCCCTCCATACGGAGATGGGATAACAAAACGATACTTTCATTAAAATGAAAGATTATAAATTTGCCAACGCGAGAAAGTTCGCTGATGGTCTTGCCTTTTAACTGCTCGATAAAAGCAAGGTAATCGCCTTCGATGGTGTTGGTATTAAATACTTTTATGTCTTTGATCGTTTTACCAATCACGAATTGAGCGAGGATGTTTTTGATTGTTTCTACTTCAGGTAATTCAGGCATATGATTATCCTTTACTTGGCTTCATACCATGATTTGCCGACTCCGCCGTCCACTTTTAATTTAACATCAAGGGTGATGACGTTTTCCATAATTTCGCTTATTTTGTCTCGCACTATTTCGATTTCATTAACATGAACTTTGAAAAGTAATTCATCATGAATTTGTAAAACGAGGCGTGTCCTAAAATTATTTTTTTCGAGCATAGCTTGCACTTTGACCATGGCCAACTTGATTAAATCGGCAGCTGTACCCTGAATCGGCGCATTCATCGCGGCACGGCGGGCAAACTCACGAACTTGATAATTGCTATCATAAAGCTCGCGTAGATAGCGGCGGCGGCCAAAAAGAGTCGAAACATAGCCGTCTTTAAAAGCTTGGTTGACGACTTCCTGCAAATACTCACTGACTTCAGGATATGTTTTAAAGAAAGCATCGATGATTGTTTTGGCTTCTTTGGGAGGAATTTCGAGTTGTTCGGCTAAACCCCAATCCGAAATGCCATAGATAATACCAAAATTAACGGCTTTGGCTTTGCGTCTGGCATTATCATCGGTGCTACCGAAGATAGCTTTGGCGGTAGCGGCATGAACATCCTCATCGTGGTTAAAGACGTTGATGAATGATTGACATTTACTTAAAGAAGCTAAAATCCGAAGTTCGATTTGCGAGTAGTCCAGCGAAAGAATCTGATAATTCTTATCAGGATAATAAAAAGCTTGGCGAATCATTCGTCCTTCTTCGTCGCGAATCGAAATGTTTTGCAAGTTGGGCTCGCTGGATGATAGACGACCGGTCGTTGTCAAAGCCTGATTAAAGATAGCGTGGAGCAATCCGTCAGCATGGATGTGAACAACTAGACCGTCGATATAAGTCGAAAGGAGCTTTGCATATTTTCGATATTCGAGTATCTTGGTGACGATTGGATGGGAATCCGTCAATTTCTTTAAAGTATCGATAGAAGTCGAATCTTTACGATTACCGGGAAGCGCGAGTTTGTTAAAGAGTATCTCGCCGACTTGTTTTGGGGAGTTAATATTAAATTCTTCTCCGGCCAAATCGTATATTTCTCTAATTAGAGTATTAATGCTTTCTCTATAGTTCTCTCCAATCATATTGAGGGTATCGGCATCGAGGGGAAAACCTTCAATTTCCATCTTGGCCAAAACGAGGGCAAGGGGCATTTCAATATCTTGATAAAGCTTTAAGGCCTGATGTTTTTTTAATTCCTCGATAACACGTGGTTTTAACTTTAAAGTTAAATATGCTACTTTTGCTGTTCTTAATGGGTTAGATTCATCAAAAAGCGATAAGGTTTGATCATCTTTTCCGTGGGCGTCAACTCCAAAATAATTAAGAATTGAATCAACATTATTTTTGAGCGAGGAGTCAAGCAAATAGGCAGCCAGCAGTAAATCAAAGTCACCGCCACGTAAAGTAATGTCGAGGCGAGAAAGAGCGACGGTGGTGGCTTTAATATCAAAACACGACTTACTAATTTCCTCGTCTTCGAGTATTTTCTTAATTTTGCTATCCTTTATAATGTCATCATGACTAACATAGTAGTGATTTACGCCGTCGCTAATAGCGAGTCCTAAAATCGCCGTTTTAAAATAATTATCTTCTTTCATATCAATAAACAGCGAAATTTTGCTACCGAGGTTAATTTCTTCTAATGAAGATATTTTTTTATATTCAATTTTGACATCGCGTTCGGATTCGACTTTACAATTACTCGGCAGCCGGTTGAGTAGTTGTTTGAGTTCATAGCGTTGTCCAAACTCATTAACTCGTTCAAAAACATAGCCCCGATACAAAGTATCCTCTAACGAAAAAGGCAACTCGATATCGGTTTTTATCGTCGCGAGACGCTTTGATAATTTCCCAATTTTTTGAAACTCAAGAATGTTTTCACCGACTTTGCCTTTGATGTTTTTTGCTTCATCCAAAATTTTGTCGAACGTCCCATATTCTTGCAATAGTTTAATTGCTGTTTTTTCACCGATTCCAGGGATTCCTGGCAAATTATCACTGGCGTCGCCACGAAGTCCCTTATAGTCAGGTATTTGATTCGGAGTAATGCCAAATTCTTGGGGCATTGTCACTTCGTTCATCACCATGATGTTTGATAAGCCCGTTTTTAAAATGTGAATGGCGATATTGTGATCGATCAGCTGCAAGAAATCTCGGTCTGAAGTATAGACGATAACTTGGTGTCCGGCTTTGCTGGCAAGTTTAGCAAAGGTTCCGCATATGTCATCGGCTTCGTATCCTTCTTCTTCGTAGACATAAATCCCAAGTGATATTAGCAGTTCGCGAGCTAGTGGCATCTGCACGATTAAATCGTCATCCGTTGGCTTGCGATTAGCTTTATATTGTTCGTATTCATCGTTGCGAAAAGTTTTCTTGCCAACATCAAAGCCAACGATAATATGCTCCCCCCCTTTAAACGAGGAAATAATTTTATTAATCATGTTGCCAAATGCAAATAATGCATTGGTCGGAATGCCATCTTTGGTGCGCATAACTTTCGCATTGGGCCCATAGGCGGTGGCGTAATAGGCGCGAAAGAGCAAAGAGTTACCATCAATTACGTATACTTTTGACATTCTTAGTCCTCCAGCATGGATATGTCGTTGGCAATAAAGACATTTTCTCGTTTACGGTCCATGTAACCGATAACGCGAACGATATTTTTCTTTTGAAGAAGTTCATAGCTTAAGGCGTATGTTTTTGAAAAGATCGTAACATCGATATCGCCACTTTCATCATAAATATTTATAAATGCCATAGGCATACCATTTCGCGTATTAATAATTTTTATGGTGCGAATGACACCGACGATTTGAATTGTTGAACTTTGACTATCCCGTGCGTCACTAATCGAGATAATCGGGTATTTCTTTATGACTTCGCTTTTGTATTTTAAAGGCGAACCAGAAATCATCAGTCCTAAAGCCTCGTATTCTCGATCAAGATTATCCAAAGGATCATCAAAGGCCTCGCTAAAGCGTGGTTTGCTTGAAAAGGGCAAATCGATGTTCATCTGCCCATCTTTTGAATAAAGCATTGAGCCATAGCGTAAAGCACTATTAATTGTGGCGCGAAGAGATGATCTCGAAACTGCGAAGTTGTCGAATGCTCCAGCATCGATTAATTTACTAATCTGGTTTTGGTTGATTTTGTAGTTAATCATGCGCGCTACAAAGTCAAAGAAATCGTTAAACGGACCATTATTGTTGCGCTCTTTGATGATGGCGTCGACTAAAGCGCCGAGAATTCCTTTAATCGCAAATAAAGGGAAAATCAAAGCACCATCTTTGACGATAAACGTCTGTCCGGAGCGATTAATGTCGGGATTTAATATATTAATTCCCATCTTACGGACTTCATTTAATGTTTCATTAAATTTAGTATCGTTACTGCCAGAGGAGTTACCGAGAATCGCGGCATAAAATTCAGGCGCGTAATAAGTTTTGAGATAAGCCATCTGACAGGCTAATACGGCGTAGGGAAGCGAGTGGCTACGGTTAAAGCCGTAATCAGAAAATTTGTTAATAAGATCAAACACCGATTTGGCTTCGCTCTTGTCATAGCCATTTTCGATTGAACTAGCAACAAAACTTGTTTCTAGACTCGCGAGTTTAGCACTATCCTTTTTCGAGATGGCGCGACGGAAGACATCGGCTTGACCATACGAGAAGTTAGCCATCTTACGAACGATTTGCATTATCTGTTCTTGATAAACGATAATTCCATAGGTTGGGGCCAATATTTCTTCCAATGCTTTTGAAGGGTAAATTATCTTCTCTTTTTTGTTTTTACGACGAGCGTAACTTGGAATATTATCCATAGGCCCGGGTCTAAACAATGCTAAAAGAGCGACAATGTCTTCGAAGTTCTCTGGTTCTAAAGTTGTGATGGCTTTTTTCATACCCGAGGATTCGAGTTGAAAAAGCCCCATTGTTCTTCCTTCTTTGATGATACGAATAGCCTTTTTATCCTCAAACGGAATACTTTGATAGGTTATTTCAACTCCGCGATTTTGTTTAATTAAAGATAGGCATTCATCGACAATTGATAAGTTACGAAGCCCAAGAATGTCCATTTTCAAAAAACCTTGCTCTTCTAGATAGCCCATCTCATACTCGGCAATGTAATCACCATTAAAGTCGACATTGACCGGCAGTGCCTCTTCAAGCGGTGAATCGTTTAAAATGATGCCAGCGGCATGGAGTCCGGACTGACGGGGTAAACCTTCGATTAAAGCGGCGAGGCTGACGATGTTTAAATAATACTTGTCACTATCGATAAGTTTCTTAAAGGCCAGGTTATTACGGTAATTTTCACGTAGTGAAGAGTTCGTGTCAATTATTAACTTTGAAATCATGTCGATTTCTCTGGTCTCAATTTTATAAACTCTTCCGATATCGCGTAAGGCTTGCTTGGCGCCGATTGTTTGAATCGTCATGATATTGGCAACTTTGTTTTTTCCGTATTTATTTCGTAGATAATTGATAACCTCACTGCGGCGAATATCAGAAAAATCAATATCGATATCTGGCATCGATTGTCTTTCCGGATTTAAAAATCGTTCAAAAAGTAACTGATGTTTGATTGGATCACAAGCGACAATGTCTAGCGCATAACTAACCAACGAGCCGGCGGCACTTCCTCGACCAGGACCGACCGAAATATCGTGGTCATGAGCGAAAGCGACATAGTCGGCGACGATTAAAAAGTAGTCGCTATATCCCATTTTGGCGATGATACCTAATTCGTAGTTCAGCCGATTCATATATTCTTTACTCGGATTATCAATTTTCTTTTGCAAACCTTCGATAGCTTTGTTTTTTAAAAACGCATCGCTAGTAAATTCGCTACCTGTTTGATAATGAAGTAAACGGCCACGCTTTTCTTCGAAATGAAATGCATTAAGACTGGTGAGTTCGCTCGTGTTATTGATTTCTTGTTCGGTGAATAAGCGCAATATTTCTTCATTGTTTAGTAAATATTCACTACCTTCTTGCTCTTTGATTTCGAGTTCTCCATCATCGCGAATCGCTTTAGCGATTTCAAGAACAATGGCATCTTTCTTGTCGATATATTTAATAAATGGGAAGGCGATTGTTTGATAACCATGGGTCTTGGCGAACTCGCGAAGATAGGCAATAAACAATTCGTCTTCAAATTCAGCAAATTCGATTCCGATATAAAAATATTCACCAGTGTTAGAAATAGGAAGGAGAAGATGAGGAATTTGTTCTCGTTCAGTTTCGAATAACAAACGAAGTTGAGAATGATTTATTGATAAAACAGTTGCCAGTCCTTCTTTGTGATGACCGATATCTTCATAACTTATGTTTTCTTGTGTTCTTTTTAAGAAAAGAAGCTTGAGAAGATTTTGATAGCCCTTTTCATTTAAAGCAAAAAAAGACAATAGATTATCATCGATGACTAAGTCAAGACCTATTAACGGATTGAGTTTTTCTTTTTTTAGTGCCTTATAAAAATGCGGAATACCCGACAAAGAGTTAATATCGGTGATGCCAGAACCTTTGTATCCGCGCTTTTTGAGGGCCTTTACATAGTTTTCGATGGTAATTCCGCTTTGTAAAAACGAATAGCCTGTGTGGACGTGTAAGGGTATAAAACTCATATAATACATTTTAGCAAAAAGAAGAGGTTATTTAAAATAAAAAGGTATCGTTTAACGACACCTTTTTAAAATTGCATATTCAGTTATTCAACAAATAAATCATCGAGATCTTTAATAAACGCCTCTAAGACATCGAGACTCTGAAGTTTGGCCCCTGAAGCTTGGGCGTGACCTCCGCCTTCGTATTTAGCAGCGACTTGGTTAATTGATCTTTCCTTACTGCGGATTGAGACGCGATAGCAATTATCTTTTGCATCTTCAGTAATCGAGCACCAGACATTAATCCCATCAATATTTGAAAAGATATTAACGTTTTCCTTGCCTCTTTCGCTCGTGATGCTAAGTTCCTTTTGAATGGCGTCACTTAAGACATAGTAAGCGACTCCGTGCTCACTGACACGGAAGTTGTTAAGGACATAAGCGGTGACACGGAGATCTTCAATCTTTTTAAAATACATCTTTTTATAGATGTCACTTAAGACAAAACCGGTTTTTAATAACTCTTTAGCGATGGCGAAAGTATGAGGGGTCGTAGAATTATATTGGAAACGTCCCGAATCACCAGCTAATGCAATATAGAAATAAGAAGCGGCTTGTTTACTCATAACGTAGTCGCCCTTGACTGACAACAGCATGTTAACGACGACTTCGCTGGCGGCCGCCATCGAAGTATTAACGATGCTTGTCTTACCGAAATCTTCAACATCAGGGTGATGGTCAATTTTGATTTTGTATTTAGCTCTTTTCCAGCGGGGATCCGCAATGCGGGATGTGTTAGCGGTATCGATAATGATTGCTAAGAATGGTTCTTTGAACCAATCATCATTTAACCTTTCGGTTTCCGGGAATAGTCTGGGCGTAAAAGTGACATGATTATCACCTAAAAAGCGAATTTCTTTATTTGGAAAATTGTCTTTAATCCAAGTGTAAAGTCCCATTTGGGTGCCCATCGCGTCAAAATCCGGCATGATGTGACGGAAGATAGCGATACGGTCGAACTTAATAATGTTTTTGATTATGCGATTGTGTTCTTTTTTATAAGCTTTAGCTTCTTCTAAAATAATCGCATCAATTTTTGATGGCATATATTTTCTCCTTTAATATGTACGTCTATATAGTAAATGATAAGTGCTGTTTATAAAAGAAAAGCGCAAGAAAAAAAGCGACTCTTGCGAATCGCTTTTATTTTTTTTGATGAGTTTTTCGATTAAGCAAGGAAAGGATCGATGTTAATCCACAAACCAGCGTCACTCAAATCGCCTTCACGATAGTTAGCAATTACAGGTAAGTTGGCGGCAGCGAATTCACCGTTCGAAACATCAGAATATTCTGTTTCGTAGAAGGTGTAGTAACTTCCATAACCAACTACATCTAAAGCAACGGTTGCAACGTCGGTAACATAGGTAGCCCATTCTTCATTGGTTAACCAAGGTGATTCTGCTACGACTGGCGTGACAGGAGCAGCGGAAGAATCAACATATTCGGCTTGCATCATTGAGCCAACGTCAAGATAGGCGTATTGAACAAAACCGTCGGCGATAATGAAATCAACGCCCCAGTTGTAATAACGTTCGACAAAGATACCTGCATAGCTAGACCCCCAAGCTAATTCAGCGGAGAGGTAGTAACCAAGGTGAGTGTTATAGCTAACGACGGCGTGGGCCGGAACTTCACCATCAGCGGCAACTTTTTCAACAGAAGCGGAAGTCGCAACATAGTTAAATCCGTCCGCGGCAAATGATGGTAAGTAGTAACTATAAGCCTCATCAGCTAAAGCAAGACCATAAAGAATATCGCTTGAAGAACCGATTGTATTTAGATAGCCTTCGAGAAGTTCGCTATCTTTGGCGGTTGAAACAGCAAAGCTGTAAGGATTATCTGGGTCTCCGTCTTCTTCATAGACGTAATTGAGATTGCTGGCATCCTCAAAAAGATAAGCTTCGGCAGTGTAGTATGGCGAGAATTCTGCCGGCCATGCCCCATAAGACTGTGTTAGGGGATCATATTCTGGTGCCATCCTTTGATAATCAAGCTCGACAGATAAAACATCGTTGTCATAACGTTTGACATCATAAACGGCATAATCTTCATAGGCAAAGTCATCGTTTGCGGGGTCAGACATCCCAGTTGACCAATAATCGCGGAATTCTTGAACGGCACGATTGACTAATCCGTCAGCGGCTGGAAGTAAACCAGCGATTTCCTCGATCGCGGCGAGAGGTTCGGCAACTTCACCAACGGCAAGTCCGTCAACGAAATCACCTAGATTAGGTACTTCTTCTTCTGAAGAAGGATTACTTGAACTATCGTCTGCACTAGAAGCGTCGGTCGATCCGCCTGCACTAGAAGTGTCGGTCGGTCCACAGGCCGCAAGAGCAAAAACAGCAAGCAATGTGACTGGTAGTAAATTTTTAAATTTCATTACAATTCTCCTTTCGTTGTAAATTAAAATTGTTTTTATAGTAGTTTTGTTAAAACAACTTGTCAACAATAAATGATATCAAGAGGATGATAATAATCATGAAAGCGGTTTTATGTCATTTGTATTACTAAGTAATAAGACTAAACTGCTATTTCGTAATTAAATGATATGTATCACGAGCAATCATCACCTCTTCATCCGTAGGGATGAGAGCTACTTTTATCTTACTTTCAGGCGTGGAGAGAAGAATGGACACAGCACGTGAGTTTTCATTAATTGTTTCATCGATTTTCACGCCGAGAGCAGACTCGATTTCTTCAATTACTTTTTTGCGGAAGTAAGCAGAGTTTTCACCGATGCCGGCTGAAAAAATGATTAAGTCTGCTCCGCCGAGACGGACAAAGTACTGACCAATGTAATCGGCGATGCGTCGGTTGAAGAGTTGATCAGCTAAAACAGCGCGTTCATTTCCGTTTTCCATCGCCTTTAAAACATCACGGGAATCGTTCGAAACGCCTGAGACGCCCAACAGCCCAGATTTTTTATTCAAAATTTCATAAACTTCATCAATATTTTTATTTAATTTTTTACATAAATAGTATACAACTGAGGGATCAATATCTCCAGTGCGAGTGCCCATCATAATTCCACCTAAAGGAGTCAAACCCATTGATGTTGCCACGCATTTTCCATCTTTGATGGCGGCGATTGAAGCCCCGGAGCCAATGTGACATGTAATTACTCTTGGGTGTTTGACATCAGGGATAAACTTACGACCTTCTTGATCAAGATATTGATGGGAAGTTCCGTGTGCTCCATAGCGACGAATGTCATATTTTTGGGTTAATTCATAAGGGATTGGAAAAACAGAGTCGACTTCAGCCATACTGCGATGAAAAGCCGTGTCAAACGTCGCGACGTTAGGAATGTGAGGCAAAACATTTTTAAAAGCCCGGACACCGATTAAATGCGGCCCGTTATGAAGCGGAGCGAGTTCGATTAAAGATTCGACTTTGTCAATCGTATCATCATCGAAGAAAACGCTTTTTGAGAAATATTTGCCGCCTTGCACCACGCGATGGCCGACAGCTTTAATATCATTTAAATCTTTAATCACTTTGTGAACGATTAAAGCATCTAAAAGCAATTCAACGGCTTTAGTGTGATCGTTGATTGGTAAAATTGTTTTTAATGAAGTGCCATTAAATTTGAGACGAAAAATCGCATCATCGTGACCAATGCGTTCGGCAATGCCCGAACAAATAACTTCTTCTTCCGGCATTTCGTAAAGTTTATATTTTAGACTTGAACTACCGGCATTAACTACTAATATTTTTTCCATGAACTAACCTCTTATCAATCATCGCAATTATAATCATACGTTATTATTAATTCAATTGCATATTTGATAAAACATATTTGTTAAAGACTTCGCGCGCCCTTATAATTATCTTTGAAAGCAGGACGAAAACATGCCTTATGGATTACTTCATGATTTCCTGATTGGAAACACTACCAGAGCTTACGAGTATTTCGGAGCTCATTTTCTTGCTTTAGAAGTCAAAGGCAAAAAGCAACAAGGTGTTATGTTTCGCTTATACGCTCCTTTAGCCGAAGACGTTAGTGTCGTTGGATCGTTTAACAACTGGGATGTCGCTGCCCACAAAATGAATAAAATCGATTTAGTCGGAGTATGGGAAATTTTTATTCCCAGCCTCAATGAATATGAATCATATAAATATCATTTTCGCAATGCGAAGGGACAATATGTTGATAAAGCCGATCCCTTTGCTTTTTATAGTGAATACCGTCCCGCGACTTGCTCGCGTCTTTTCGATATCGAAAACTTCATCTGGCACGATTCTTCATTCATGAAAAACCGGACGCGTTGTTTTGATGATCCGATGTCAATATATGAAATACACCTTGGTTCGTGGAAGGGCAAGGTCGATAACCGCAACCTGAGTTATGAAGAAATTGCTGACTATTTGATTCCTTATGTTAAAGAACTCGGATATACCCATGTCGAAATCATGCCGATTATTCAATATCCCTTTGATGGCTCATGGGGTTATCAGGGAACTGGTTTTTATTCGGTTGATTCCCGTTATGGAAATCCGAAGCAGTTAATGTCGTTCGTCGATCGCATGCATCAAGCCGGAATCGGTGTCATCCTTGATTTTGCCCCCGTTCATTTCGCCAAAGACGAATTCGCATTAGCGGATTTTGATGGGGCTTATTTATATGAATACACCGATATAAAATATCGTTATTCACAGTGGGGTAGCCTCCTTTTTGATTTAGGAAAAGATCCGGTTCGTTCCTTTCTTATTTCCGCCATGAGTTACTTCGCCGCTTATTTTCATTTTGATGGCTTGCGCATCGATGCTGTCAGTAACGTCATTTATTATGACGGAAATAAAAGCAAAGGCGAAAATAGCGGTGGTGTCGAGTTTTTAAAACGTTTGAACACCTTGCTTCACGGTGAACATTCAAGTCTGATGATCATCGCCGAAGACAGCAGTGATTATTTAGGTGTGACTAAACCGATTGAATTCGGTGGTCTCGGTTTTGATTATAAATGGGATCTGGGATGGATGAACGACACATTAAAATATTATTCTAAAGACCCGATTTATAAGAAATATGAACATAACAAATTGACGTTTTCGATGGCGTATTTCTTTAGCGAAAACTTCTTGCTTCCACTTTCTCACGACGAAGTCGTTCACGGCAAAGGGACGATTATCAATAAACTCTGGGGCGACTATGAGCAAAAATTCGCCTTGCTTCGTAATCTATATGCCTATCAATTTGGACATCCTGGCAAAAAACTCAATTTTATGGGTAACGAGCTCGCCTCTTTTGACGAGTGGAACGAGAATAAATCACTTCCATGGAATTTACGAACCTTCCCCAAGCACGATTCAATTACTCGTTTAATTCGCGATTTGAATTTGATTTACACATATGAAAAGGCCATGAAAATCCAGGAATACAACCCAAATCATTTCTTGTGGCTAATGGCCGATAACGCTGATCAATCAATCTATGCTTTTGAGCGCTTTGTTGATGATTCACGTTTAGTTTTTGTCTATAATATGACGCCTAACTATTTTGGTGATTTCGAACTAGGCGTTAACGAAGAAGGTATTTACGAAGAAATTTTTAATAGCGATAAAGATGTGTATGGCGGCGCGAACCAGTATAATGGATTACCAGTTGCGAGCGAACCATTTGGTCCGTTTAATCGCCCGCATCACATAAAAATAAAGATAGCTTCATTTGGAGCACTGATTTTCAAATATCGCAAGAGTAAACAATAAAGGAGAAATATGTTTAAGAATAAAGCAGAATTTAAAGATGAATTTTCAAAACGTTTATCTGAAAAATATGGCAAGAATGTCAAAGACTCTCATATTAGCGAACGCTACGACATACTCGGAGAATTAGTTCGCGATTATGCTGGTAATTACTGGCGACAAACCCGCGAGTACGTTTTAAAGAATAAAGAGAAGCAACTCATTTATTTTTCAATGGAGTTTCTGATTGGAAAATTAATGCATAGCAATATGATGAATCTTGGCATTTATGAGATTGCCGAACAAGGTTTAAAAGACTTTGGTATCGATATTCGCGAATTAGAAGACCAAGAGCATGACGCCGGTTTAGGCAATGGTGGTCTCGGTCGCCTCGCCGCCTGTTTTATGGACTCTCTGTCCTCACTTGGTTATGCCGGACACGGAAACTGCATTCGTTACGAATACGGCTTCTTTCGTCAGGCTATTCGCAACAACAAACAAATCGAAATGCCTGATCATTGGCTTTCTAATGGCTATGTTTTCGAAGTCAGAAAGCCTAAACATGCTGTCGAAGTGAAGTTTTACGGCAATGCCGAAACGTATCTAAAGAAAAATGGTCAGTTTGGCATCAGAACTGCTAATGCGGTATCAGTTAAGGCTATGCCTTACGATGTTTCCTTAGTCGGCTATCGCAATAACGTGGCAAACACTCTTCGTCTATGGTCGGCTGAGCCAAGTCTTGAAAATTTACCGAAGAGTCAAGACTTTGAACAATATCTAATAACTCTTAAGGAATTATGCCATGGTCTTTATCCGGATGATTCGACCGAACAAGGACGCATTTTGAGATTAAGACAACAATATTTCCTGGTAAGCGCCGGCTTGCAAAGCGCGATGCGTGGGCACTTCCGTCGTTTTGGCACCCTGGACAATTTTGCCAATCAACACGTCTTTCAATTAAATGATACACATCCGATTTTGGCGATTCCGGAAATGATGCGCTTGTTAATTGATGAATATGAATACGAGTGGGACGAGGCCTGGCGTCAGGTACAAAAATCATTCGCTTATACGAACCATACCGTCATGGCTGAAGCCTTAGAAAAATGGCCAATTCAATATGTTCAAAGACTTTTGCCTCGCTGTTTCATGATCATTGAAGAAATCAGCCGTCGTTTCAATATTGAAATGGCGGAGAAAAGCATCGATTACGGCAAACGGTACGCGATGCAAATTATTAAAGACGGACAAATTCACATGACGAATTTGGCCATTCACGCCTCCTATTCCGTCAATGGGGTCGCCAAACTTCATACTGAGATTTTAAAACGTGACACTTTTCGTGATTTCTATGAATTATATCCACATAAGTTTAATAACAAGACAAATGGTGTGACCCATCGTCGCTGGCTGATGTATTCAAATCCTGAACTGTCCGCTTTAATCACAAGTAAAATCGGTGATGGCTGGAAAAAGGACTTTAGTTTAATTAAGAACTTCGAACAATATAAGGACGATAAGAAAGTTCAAGACGCGATTTTACGAATTAAAAACAATAACAAAGTAGCTTTTGCTTCATATATGAAGAAGAAACAAAATATTGATTTGGATGTCGATTCAATCTTTGATGTGCAAATCAAACGTTTACACGCCTATAAACGCCAGTTAATGAATATTTTCCATATCATGTATCTTTATCAGCGCTTAAAGGAAGATCCTTCATTTAGCATCTTTCCCAGAACGTTTATATTTGGTGCAAAGGCCGCCCCAAGTTATGATTATGCCAAAAAGATTATCGAATTGATTTTGGCGGTGGCGGACATTATTGACCGCGATCCGCGCGTCTCGAAATTTATCAAAGTTGTTTTTGTTGAAAATTACGGCGTGTCTTCGGCCGAAAAAATAATTCCGGCCAGTGAAATTAGCGAACAGATTTCGACGGCCGGAAAAGAAGCAAGCGGCACCGGCAATATGAAGTTTATGATGAACGGCGCGATTACCCTTGGCACGCTTGATGGTGCGAATGTTGAAATTGCTGACTTAGTCGGACCTGATCATTGCGTTATTTTTTGACTGAAGGCCGAAGAAGTCGAAAGCCATTATGAACGTGGTGATTACAATCCTTGGGATATTTACAATTCCGATGAGCGCGTCAAAAATGTCATCGATTCGTTATTTCATGGTCCGTGGACGTTTGGAAAAGACGAGAAGTATCAGATGATTTTCGATGAAATCATGCATCGGAATGACTCTTACTTCATTTTGAAGGATTTTGCCGCTTATGTCGAAGCTCAAGAAAAGATGGAAAAACTTTATCTTGATCGACGCAACTTTGCTCGTACACAAATTATTAACATTGCTAATTCAGGTTTCTTTACTAGCGACCGAACGATTGAACAATATGTCCAGGACATCTGGCATTTAAAGAAGCTAAAAATATGAAGAACACAATTGAATTAAAAGAACTATATAAACTCCAAAGTGGGCTGGATGCTCGTATAGCGAGCAATCATCAAACATCTTATAAGAAAACTAAAGATGACCGCTTGATGGCACTAATTGTCGAAATCGGCGAACTCGCCAATGAAACAAGATGCTTTAAGTATTGGTCTAATAAAGGACCCTCACCTCGGGCGGTGTTGCTTGATGAATACGCCGACGGCATGCACTTTCTACTCTCTTTAGGCATCCCATTGGATGTCAAAAAGACGAGTTATGAAATCGTAAAAAGTGAGTTGTCTCTTACTAGGCAATTTCATCTTCTTTATCAAGCTACAGTCGAACTTGTTGAAAGCTATGACCTTGCGCACTATACTAATGCTTATCAATTATTTTTAAACCTTATTCCCAGCCTCGGTTTCGACGTCGAAGAAGTTATTGACGCTTATAAAGCCAAACTCGACGTTAACTACCAACGGCAAAATAACAATTACTAGGAGGTAATAAATATGACTCAGGAAGAAAGATTACAGTTTTTACGGCAAATGAGCGAAGTCGAAGGTGTCTCCGGACGCGAAAAAGACGCCGCCAAATTATTTAAACAACATGTCGAAAGCTCTTCTGATCGGATTGAATATGATAATCTCGGTTCAGTTTTAGCTTACAAGAATGGAAAAGAAGGCGAACCGGTCATCATGCTCTCAGGTCATATCGACGAAGTCGGTTTCTTAGTCCATCGCATTGAAGATTCCGGATTTATTCGCTTTCATCCAATCGGCGGATGGTGGGGACACGTCGTCCTTGCTCAAACAGTTCGCATTACCGCTTCTGATGGTCATAAGATCATTGGCGTTGTCGGAGCTCAACCTCCGCACGGCATGACCCCCGAACAGCGTAACAAAGTCATGGAAATCAAAGATATGTACATTGATATTGGTGTCGGTTCAAAGGCCGATGTCGAAAAGCTCGGTATTCGCGTTGGAGATATGATTACTCCGTATACCCCTTTCCGTGTCATGAATGATGGTAAAACGCTCTTAGGCAAAGCTTGGGATGATCGTTTAGGCGCAGCGGTGGCCATCGAAGTACTTCAAAATTTAAAAGACGTTGATCACAAGGCGACAGTCGTTGCCGCCGGTACTGTTCAGGAAGAAGTTGGTTTAAGAGGTGCTCGTACTGCGGCATATCATGTTAAACCCGATGTCGCTTTTGCTTTAGACGTGACGATGTCTTATGATCTTCCTGGCGCACCAAGTCATCCGACCAAACTTGGAGCTGGTGTCGCGCTTTCGATTATGGATGGTTCCGTCATCGCCCATCGCGGTTTATTCGACTTTGTCGAAAAGATAGCCAAAGAAAAAGGAATTAAATATACGTTTGATTTAATGACAGCTGGTGGAACGGATTCGGGCGAGATACATAAACAATATAATGGTGTCGTCACGATGACAATTTCAATTCCATGCCGCTATTTTCATAGTCATGTCTCGCTGATTAACTATGATGACTATCTTGAAGCCGTAAAACTTTTAACCGAAGTCGTTAAGGCAATTGATAAAGATACTTTGGCCGAAATCAAAGCCTCTAAGTATCAATAATTCTGTTTAATTTTATTAAAAAAGGATGACGCGTTTAGTTCGTGACATCCTTTTTGTTTGTTAACTTTTCAAGAAGCGCCGGTATATCGTGTTCGCTTATTACTTCAATCCCGTTGCGGCGAAGGAGAGCGGTTGTGATGCCTTGACCTGCGATTTTGCGACGATTGAAGGTACCATCATAAACGCTTTTAACTCCACAAGAGGGTGAATCTTCTTTTAGAATCGCCAACTCGATTTGCAAGTACCGACATATATTCAGGGCTTTGTTCGCCCCGAGTAAAAAGTATTTTGTTACTTCTTTTCTTTCTTGATTATAAACACGGCCTTTACGGATTTCGCTGGGAATGCGAGGAATGCTTAACCCGCCTTCGACTTCCGGGCAAAAAGGGATGAGTTCAAAAAGCTGCATTAACTGCTCAATGTAGGGACTCAAATTATCCTTACCGTCGTAACGAACTTTATCGCCGATAAGACAGGCGCTGATGAGAACTTTTTTCATACTTTATAATTGTATAATTATCAGCTCATAAGGACAACTAATAAAAAAAGTATATTTTCATGGTTTTAGACTTTTTATGTTTTGCCGATGCGCTTATACTTATAGCATGGTTCATGAGCTGTCTTACACCCGAAACAATCAACAATATCGCGTGGTTGTGACGATTAAAAAAATCAAGCATGTCATTTTCCGTTTTCGCGATAACATTTTTTATGTCAGCGCGCCAAGAAAAACTAAAGATGCGACAATCTTTGCTTATCTAGATAAGTTTTATGAGCGTTTGTTAGCAAAACACGCGCAAAATACAAATCCTTTTGTTGATAATCAAGTATATCTTCTCGGTGAATTATGGAAGTTGTTTGAAGGAGTATCGCTAAAAAATATATTTGCTTTTGACGGCTCTTTATATTATAAAAATCAAAACGATTTCAATAAGAAACTTCGAAAATTTGCCAAAGATTACTTCACGGAACGTGTCAGACATTATGAATTGATAATGAGAATACGAAAACCATATGAAATCAAAGTTCGCGATATGAAAACGCGCTATGGCACGAATTCGCGCAAGACCCACGCTTTAAGTTTTCAACTTCGGCTTATTCATTTTCATCCAGAAGTTATTGATGCGATTGTCATTCACGAACTTGCTCATGATCGATATTTTAATCATGGAGAAGCTTTTTATCGTGAACTATATAAGTATTGCCCAAATTATAAAATAATAGTTAAGAAACTTAAAAAAGGAGAATTCGTATGATTTACAAAGTAACTTCGAAAGATAATCGTCGCGTGGTTGAGGCGGCGAAACTAAAGGCAATCAAATATCAAAAAGACAGCGGCCTCTATCTTGTCGAGGGTTTTCATCTTCTAGAAATGGCGGTGAAACAAAACCGTGTTGACTATCTTTTTGCGATAAATCCAATTGAAAATCAAAATGTTGATCAATATATCGTCAATGAATGTATTATTCGTAAACTCGCAGCCAGCAAAAATCCTCAAGGTGTAGTCGCGGTATGCAAAATTGCTAAACCTCTAGCACTTTCTTCTTTGCGCCTTCTTTATCTTGACGATATTAGTGACCCCGGAAACATGGGAACGATTTTAAGAACGGCTCTCGCGTTTGGTTATCGCGATATCATTCTTTCGCCTAACTGTGTCTCGCCATATAACGATAAAGCCATCAGTGCCTCGCAAGGAGCGATTTTTGCTCTCAACTTAGTGGAAATGGCTCATGAAGAAATAATTAGTCTTCATAACCAAGGCTACAAGTTGATTGTAACCTCGCTTAAAGATAGTGTCGATTTGTCTAATCTCACAAAAAAGGATAAATATGTAGTAATTGTCGGCAATGAATCTCGTGGCGTGAATTCACGGCTTCTCGAGGCTTCAGATGACAAAGTCAAAATTAATATCTCGGGCATCGATTCTTTAAATGTGGCAGTGGCCACCGGCATTGTTCTTTACGAATTAAACCGTAAATAAACGACGGCTCCTTGCTTTATAAGCAAAAGCCACTTGATAAAAAATAGGCAGCATCTTAACATTATGTTATAATATCTCATACGTTGATGAGAAATAGTAACCGATAAAAAATTAGTCAGGGAGGATGGAAGAAGTGTGACCCATCTCTAATCGAAGCGGCGAATTCACCTCTGAGTATGGACTATGTCCCGTTAATCGCGTTAAGATCTAGTGCGTAGCAATAGGCTGCGAAGAAGGATGGCACCACGGAGAAATTCGTTCCTGAAGTGTCATTATTTTTTTAGGAGGAAAAGCGATGGAACAAGAAATCGCTAAACTGGAGCAATTAAAACAGAAAATTAGTGAAGAAATTAGCAAAGCTGCCAGTAAAAACGCTTTAGTAGAAGTGCGTAACATTTATCTATCCAAAAAAGCGGAAATTAATAATATGATGGCGTTAATTAAAAATTTTTCGGGCGAAGACAAAGCGCGGTTTGGTCAAACGATCAACACGATTCGTCAGGAACTTAATAATTTGTACGACGAAAAGATGCATAATTTTCTTAGCGAAGAAGTGGCCGCCCAGTTGGCGAGTCAACAAATTGATATTACTCTACCGGGAATTAATAAAAATGCCGGTGGCACTAATCCCGTCTTTTTAATTCGCGATGAGATTTTAGATATTTTTATTAGCATGGGTTACGAAGTAAAAGAGGGTCGCGATGTCGAAACTGATCACTATAATTTTGAATTGATGAATATTCCAAAGAATCATCCCTCGCGCGATATGCAGGATTCGTTTTATATTAGCGAAAACCTGTTATTGAGAACTCACACTTCTCCGGCCCAAGCTCGGGCGATGGAAGAAAAAAAAGGAGAGATGGTCAAAGTCGTTTGTCCCGGCAAATGCTATCGTCGCGATAACGATGACATGACTCATTCCCATCAATTCGGACAAATCGAAGGGTTACTTGTCGGCAAGAATATTAATCTGGCGCATTTAAAAGCTACGCTTGATTTATTCATCAAAAAAATGTTTGGTCCTAAACGCGAAATTCGTCTCGTCAGTTCCTATTTTCCGTTTACGGAACCTTCCGTTGAAGTCCAAGTTTCTTGTGCGGAGTGCGGCGGAAAAGGTTGTTCGACTTGTAAAGATACCGGCTATATCGAAATCTTAGGAGCTGGCATGGTTCACCCCAACGTTTTGCAAATGTCTGGTTATGATCCGACGATTTATTCTGGTTTTGCCTTTGGCATCGGGATTGAACGCGTCGCCATGCTTCGCTATAAAGTTGATGACATTCGGCGTTTTTATCAAAATGATGTCCGCTTTTTAAAGCAATTTGTCAGAAAGTAGAGGATGAGAACATGAAAGTTAGTCTTAATTGGATTAAAAAATACATTAATATTGATGATATTTTAGCGAGTGAACTCGCTGATCGTCTCACCTTTGCCGGGGTTGAAGTTGAGGCCGTTACTCAGTTATCGACAGCCACTAATCTAGTCATTGGCGAAGTCATTGAGTGTATCGCTCATCCCAATAGCGATCACTTGTCACTTACTAAAGTAAATACCGGAAGCAAACATGGTGTTTTACAGATTGTATGCGGTGCTCCAAATGTTCGTCAAGGACAAAAAGTCATCGTGGCCTTAGATGGAGCAATATTGCCTGGGGGAAAAATAAGCAAAGGCGTTATTCGCGGAATAGAAAGCCAAGGCATGATTTGTTCAATGCTTGAACTCGGCGTCGACGCGAAGTTTTTAAATACTAAGCAAATTGAGGGGATTGAAGAACTTGATGAAAACGCAGTGGTCGGAAATGAGAATGTCTTAGAATATTTAGGTCTTGATGACACAATTCTCGATTTGAAACTTCTCGCTAATCGCAGTGATCTTCATAGTATACTTAACGTTGCCCGTGAAATATCGACTCTTTATAAAAGAGAAGTGAATGTTCCCCGTCCTAATACACTTAATTTGAGCAAAACATCGTTTGTTGTTTCCTCGTTAACACCTTCGTGTCCGCAATTTTCCGGACGCGTAATCAAAAACATTAAAGTTGGACCATCACCAACTTGGTTGAAGCAAGCCCTGCAAAGCATGGGTGTTCGTTCAATTAATAACATTGTTGATATCGGAAACTACATCATGCTTTTAACCGGTCAACCTCTCCATATGTATGATTTGGATAAACTACCCAAAGCCGAACTTATCATTAAAGATGATTATGTCGGTAAGTTTGTCGCTTTGGACGAAAACGAATATGCAGTTCAAAAAGGCGATATTGCGATTACTAGCGATAATAGGGTTATGTGTTTGGGTGGCATTATGGGCTCATTAGCTTCAGCCGTTGATAAAACAACAAAAAATATTGTGGTGGAAGTCGCCAATTTTGCCTTTGACGCTATTCGTCGCACTTCAACGCGCTTAAGTCTTGCCAGTGATTCTTCAGCGCGGTTTATCAAAGGAATTAATCCTTATCAATATGACGAAGTAATGGGTTTGGCGACGGATTTGATTATCAGTCTTTGTAAAACAAAGGATGTTGAGCAGACTGTCACTTATGATGAGCGACCAGTCAAGACGACACCCGCTATTACCACGTCAGTTTCTTATATTAACGATCGTCTTGGCACTAATTTTTTGCAGGCGGAAATAGTCGATACTCTTAAACGCGACTGGATGAAAGTCGAAATATTAAATCGCGATGATTTCAAAGTTGAAATACCTTCATGGCGAATTGATGTCGACGGCGAAGCTGATATTAGCGAAGAAGTCATTCGCATTCTCGGTCTTGATAAGATTGCTAATATTTTGCCTTCACTGCAAGTTACAGTCGGAGGTTATCCAAAGGATAAACGGCATATAAATACCATTCGGCGTTATTTGACTAATCAAGGCGTAAATGAAGTTTTAACGTACTCGCTTGTCAAAAAAGAAGAGCTCAATGGTTTAAACTTACTTGGCAAAGGAGAAGCTCATCGCTTAATTAATCCTTTAACTGACGAACATGAATATATGCGCCTCAGCCTTATGCCTTCATTACTTAAAATTGCGAGCTATAATCTCGCTCGTTGCAATAAAGATTTAGCTATTTACGAAGTAAGTGATATCGATTCGACCATGGAAAGCACCACTCGTCTCGGTTTAGTTTTGGTTGGAAACGATCTCTATCATCACCATCTTGGCGAAGTCCCGTATTCTTTTTATCACCTTAAAGGTTTTATCGAAGGCATTGCCAATGTTCTTGGTATTAAAGAATCGCGTTATAGTTTGGAAAAACTCGAGAGTGAACAAAATGAACTGCATCCCGGTCGTTCAGCTTTTCTAAAAATTAACGGCAAAATTGCCGGTTATCTCGGTGAATTACATCCCGCGGCAATTAGCAAATATGATCTAGGCAAAAACAATGTTTTTGTTCTAGAGGTAGACCTTATTTCCTTGCTTTCATTAGAAAACGGGCAGACAACCTTTAAAAGTTTCTCTCGTTTTCCCTCCGTCCAACGCGATCTTTCTCTTGTTGTATCAAATCAAGTTACTGCTCAAGCTATAAGCAAATCAATTCTTGCGATTGATCGGATTATCAAAAATGTTGATATCTTCGATATTTATAGCGGTGAAGGAATCGAGGAAGGCTACAAGTCGATTGCCTTAACTGTTACCTATGAACGCGAAGATCGCACATTAAAAGACGAAGAGGTCAACGCGATTGAAACGGCAGTCTTAGAAAATCTAAATATAAAATTTGGCATAATTCGCCGAACTTAAACATATGATTATTTCTAAATCAAAATTAATTCTTGATAAAACAATCCCAATTCAAAAAGAATTTCTTTTTGAGAAAAAGCATTTTAATTTTGTAAGTCCATTTTTAAGTATTAAAAAATGTTATGGTAATGTTGAAATTACGAAATACCGGAATTTTATTCGAATTAATGCTGATCTCCAAGTCATCGCCGTTTTAGAGTGTTCGTACACGCTTAAACCATTTAATCATGAATTATTAATTCATGAAGAGGTATTGATTAGCGACAAGTATGAAGATGAGGACGAGGCAATCATCATTCCTGGCGATGATATTGAACTCGAACAAATTCTTTTTGCCCTTATTTCTTCAGACCTACCGATTAAACCGATCAAACCAGGAGCCGAGTTACCTAAAAGCGGCGATGGTTACCGCATTATTGATGATGCGCAATTGCTCAAAGAACGGAGTCAAAGTGGGGATTCACGTTTTGCCAAATTAGATGAAATTGACTTCAATGATGAAGATAATTAATGCCAAAATAATACTAAATAAATACTAATAGACTTTTGGTGTTTAATATATTAAACAATATTGATTAATTATGTTCTGACAATTTTGTTAGGACTTTTTTAAGTGTTTACATGTTTTAATCCTTGTGCGTATAATATGAGTGCTAAGTGGTAAGAAGTGGAGGTAAGTGGTAGATATGTTCTTTGGAAGCTATTCTCATACCCTCGATAATAAAGGACGCTTGATGATTCCCGCTAAGATGCGGAATGAAGCCGGCGGTCGTCTTTATATTCTTAAAGGATATGAAGGCTCTCTCAGCGTCTACAGAGAAGCTGATTTCCAAAAACTGACTAGCGCTTTAGATAATCTCCCATATAACCAGCGCGACTCTCGTGATGTACAACGCATCACTCTAGCGAGTGTCGTGGAATTAGAAGTCGATGCTCAAGGACGTATTCAGCTTCCGAGCAAGTTGTTAAGCGATTATAAGATTTCACGAAGTGTGGTCGTTGTTGGCGTTATTAATCACTTTGAAATCTGGGATGCTTCAGCTTGGGAGAATTATCTTAAACAAAACGAAAAAGATTATGAAGCCAAAGCTGAAAAACTTCCCGTCCAATAAATATGGACGAGCACATTCCCGTCTTATTAGACGAAGCTATCGCTGCCCTTAACGTTAGGCCAAGTGGCATATATGTTGATCTCACCTTAGGAAGAGCAGGACACGCCAGCCAAATCCTCGCTCAACTTAATCGTAAGGGTAAACTTATCGGATTCGATCAAGACGCGCAAGCGATTGAAAATTCGAAAATCGCCCTCTCCAAAATTGGTAGTAACTTCGAGACAGTTCACGATAACTTTCGTAACTTCAAAGAAGTTCTATACACACTCAACATTCAAAAAGTTGATGGGATCATGATGGATCTCGGTGTCTCCTCTCCTCAATTCGATGACTCTGAGCGTGGCTTCTCGTATCGCAGTAATGCCCGCCTCGACATGCGAATGGATGAGCGCAATTCATTAACGGCCTATGAGATTGTTAATACTTATAGTGTCTCGGACTTGACGCGCATCTTCGGAGAATATGGCGAAGATAAATACGCATATCAAATCGCCCGGAAGATTACCGAAGCACGAATTAGTGCCCCTATCGTTACGACTCAGCAACTTGTTGACCTCATCAAGTCGGCTAAGCCGATGAAGGAACTGGCTAAAAAAGGACATCCCGCTAAGCAAGTATTTCAAGCGTTGCGTATCGAAGTAAATGATGAATTGGGAGCCCTCGAGATCACGGTTAAGGACGCACTTAAACTCCTCAATGTCGGTGGTCGGCTAGTTATTATTTCCTTCCAGTCACTTGAAGACCGTCTCGTCAAAGAAGCGTTTCGCCGAGCAACGGTCGTTGAAGGAACCAGACGAAATGTCTTCTCACTTCCAAAGGAAGAAGAGATGCCAAAGTTCCGTCTCGTTCATCGCAAAATACTCACCCCATCAGCCAAAGAGATTACTCGTAATCCTCGCTCGCGTAGTGCAAAACTAAGAGCAATAGAACGAATCAAGGAGTAGAAATGAAGGACAAACTCGTCAAATTCAATCGTAAAGC
>Ga0172377_10000343_pt1 | contig 43071 bp, 39 predicted proteins | sample Pumphouse3metaG_FD_119749 | JGI IMG/M metagenome (GOLD analysis project Ga0172377, IMG submission 119749) | Leachate microbial communities from a municipal landfill in Southern Ontario, Canada - Pumphouse #3 metaG | ecosystem: Engineered > Solid waste > Landfill > Unclassified | place: Canada... | reverse complement strand
GCCGGAGCGATCCTGTTGTCAGCCGGGGGTGTGAGAACTGACCATGGACCGTAAAGGCAAGAGTCTGCTCCGTCAAAGACCCGCTCCAGCCAGTAATAGTAGGTGTGGCCGGGGGACACGTTCACGTCGGTATAGCTGTAATCGTGCATCTCGCCGGTGTTGGTGGCGGGGATAAGTTCCGGATTGACCACCTCGGCTGTGGCAATGTCATTGTACGTCTCAGAGCGGTGGATCTGGAACCCCAGCTCGTTTGGTTCCGACTCAAATGTCCATCTCAGCAGAACATGGCCCTGTTCATCCAGGCTGGCGGTGTAGGAATACCAGGGAGGGATAAATGGCAAACCATGGAAGACATAGCTGTAGGTATTGGTGTCCGGGGCGAAGCTGACCTCCGGACCGCAAAAGAACTCATGATAGGGCAACGACACAAAAAACTGTCCTCCAAAGCCGGATCGTAGGCACCCTGATAGCTGAAGGTGTGCGGCGTGATGAAACCTGTGTCATTGCCGTTAAAAAGGATGGCAGCGCCAAGATCAACTGAGGTGTAAGAAAACGCCTGGACCAGGATGTGGTATTCATCCCTGGCCCCGCCTGCCTTGACGGCCATTTTGGGCAGAGCGCCCCGGGTGGAAGGATCATAGGCAAAGATCTGCCAGTCGCTGGCATCGCCGTCTTCGCCGTAAACCACCGTGCCCAGGGAATTTCCACTGGCATCGGTGTGCTCGTAATCGGCAAAATGGCCCACATAGACGGGAAAATCCTGGCCGGCAATTTCGATCCAGCCGGAAGGCTCGTCTTCGGGACAGAAGAGGTCACAGCCCGCAAGCAGAGCCAGCAGGGCCAGCACCAACAGATAGACGATTTTCTTCATATCAACTCCCAAAACAACAGATATTTACCGCCGGAAATCCTGTCAAGGAAGAAAACGCCCCGATGTTGTTTCGGGGCGGCATGTCTATTCAGGTATCGCGATCAGGTGATGATCACTTTACCGTTCTGATAATCCAGTTTCATCTGCTGTCCGGCTTGTCCGCTCAGCACGGCCCTGGCCATGGCGTCCTCCAGGTCTTTCTGGATCAGGCGTTTGAGGGGCCGGGCACCGAACTGGGGATCGTAGCCGGCAGCGGCGATGTGGTCCACCAGGGCCTCCGTCCAGCTGAGTTCGATGCCTTTTTCGCGCACGCGGCCGGCCAATTGGGTCAGCTGGATCTTCACGATCTCGCGGATGTTGGCCTGGCTGAGGCGGTGGAAGATGATGATGTCGTCCAGGCGGTTCAGGAATTCCGGCCGGAAATACTGCTTGAGGGTGGCCAGCAGCCGGGGCCGGAGGGCTTCGAGGTCGCTGGCTTCATAGATCTCCTGCGAGCCGATGTTCGAGGTCATGATGATCACGCTGTGGCGGAAATCCACGGTGCGGCCCTTGCCGTCGGTGAGCCGGCCGTCGTCGAGGATCTGCAGCAGGATGTTGAACACGTCCGGATGCGCTTTTTCGATCTCATCAAAGAGGATCACGCTGTAGGGACGTCGCCGCACGCCTTCGGTGAGGTAGCCGCCTTCGTCGTAACCCACATAGCCGGGGGGAGCGCCGATGAGCCGGGCCACCGAGTGTTTCTCCATGAATTCGCTCATGTCCAGGCGCAGCATGGCTTTTTCGGTGTCGAAGAGGTAGGCGGCGAGGGTCTTGGCCAGTTCCGTTTTGCCCACTCCGGTAGGGCCCAGAAAGATGAAGGAGCCGATGGGCCGGTTGCTGTCGCTGAGGCCGCTGCGGGAACGGCGGATGGCGTTGGCCAGGGCGGTGATCCCTTCCCTTTGGCCGATCACGCGCCGGGCCAGTATCTCCTCCAGCCCCAGCAACTTGCTCATCTCGCTCTGCACCAGTTTAGACACCGGGATGTTGGTCCATTTGGATACCACCTCCGCGATCAGTTCCTCGTCCACCTTTTCCTTGATCAGCGGATCAGCGGCTTCGGTTTGATCATGGCTTTGGGTGAGTTCAGCCAGTTCCTTTTCTTTTTCCTTGATGCTGCCGTAACGCAGTTTGGAAACGGTTTCCAGGTCGCCTTCGCGCTCAGCCTTGTCGGCCTGGCTTTTGAGGGCATCGATCTCCGCGCGCAGTTCGCGGGTGCGTTCAAAACCTTTCTTTTCGTTCTCCCAGCGCAGGCGCAGGGCTTTCTGCTCCTCTCCCAGTTGCGCGATCTCGGCCGCCACTTTCTCCAGCCGCTGTTTGGACAGCGGGTCCTCCTCCTTGGCCAAAGAGAGGCGCTCGATCTCCAGCTGGCGCAGCTTGCGTTCGATCTCGTCGAGCTCGACGGGCAGGCTGTCGATCTCCATGCGCAGCTTGGCGCAGGCCTCGTCGATGAGGTCGATGGCCTTGTCCGGCAAAAAACGGTCGGCGATATAGCGGTCGCTCATCACGGCGGCGGAAACCAAGGCTGTGTCGGTGATCTGAACGCCGTGGTGCACCTCATATTTCTCGCGGATGCCGCGCAGGATGGAGATGGTCTCCTCCACGCTGGGCTCCTGCACCAGCACAGGCTGGAAGCGGCGTTCGAAGGCGGGATCCTTCTCGATGTGTTTGCGGTATTCAGAGATGGTGGTGGCGCCGATGCAGTGCAGCGAACCCCGTGCCAAAGCGGGTTTGAGCATGTTCGAGGCGTCCACGGCGCCTTCGGCGGCCCCGGCCCCCACCACGGTGTGGATCTCGTCGATGAAAAGGATGATCTGTCCGTCGGATTTTTCCACCTCGGCCAGCACGGCTTTGAGGCGTTCCTCAAACTCGCCGCGGAACTTCGCCCCGGCCAGCAGCGCCGCCATGTCCAGTTCCAAAATTTCCTTGTCCTTCAGGTTTTCCGGCACGTCGCGAGCCACCACGCGGCGGGCCAGGCCTTCCACGATGGCGGTTTTGCCCACCCCCGGTTCGCCGATCAGGATGGGGTTGTTCTTGCGGCGGCGGGAAAGGATCTGCACGCTGCGGCGGATCTCATCGTCGCGCCCGATCACGGGGTCCAGCTTTTCCTGCCGGGCCAGGCGCGTGAGGTTGCGGGCGTATTTTTCCAGGGCCTGGAATTTGGCCTCGGGGTTCTGGTCCGTCACCCGCTGGTTGCCTCTAAGTTCTTTCAAGGCAAGCAGCAGCTTCTCCGAAGAAGCTCCCGCGGCCTTGAGCAATTTGGCGGCCTCTTTGCCTTTGGCCAGCAGCGCCAGCAGCAGATGCTCCAGGCTGATATAATCGTCCTGCAGCCGCTCCGCGTCGCGTTCCGCCTGATGCAGCACGTCCAGAGTATCCTGGGCCAGGTAAACCTGGGCTCCGCTAACCCGGGGCAGTTTTTTCAGCGCGTTTTCTGCCTCGGCGGTAAGCGCGGAGGTGTTCACCTCCAGCTTTTGCAGGGCCGGCAGCACCAGCGAATCGCTCTGCCGCAGCAGCGCGGCCAGCAGATGCAGGTCGCGGATCTCCTGATGTCCGTATTCTTCTGCCAGGGTCTGCATCGCCTGGATGGTTTCCTGGCTCTTCAAAGTAAATTTCTGTGCGTTCATGGCGCCTCCTCTTTGAAGACAAAATAACCAGGCGCGGACAGATGTCAAGGATTTTTTAGCAGTCTATATGGTAGATTGCTAATTTCTCAGAAGTAACTGGGGGAGAATATGATAAATCGCTGGTTTAAACACGTATTATCCTTAAACAGCCCGCAGGGCGACAGAATATAGGAGGCAAGCCCCTCGAATTTGTGCGAGCCATGATAGTGATCAAAAAATGGCCTCCCCCTCCCCGAAAACGGGGAAGTTTTCGAGGAGGGGGGAGGCCTGGAAAACAAATTTATCGCTGCTCTGGAACGAGGGGTTTCGTTCGCTGCGCTTACTTCACACCCTCGCTATATTCTGTCGCCCTTCGGGCTTTGCCAAGCAATCAGAGCGCGTTGAAAACAAGTTCCTGCGGAACTTCGCAAACGGGGACGTTTGCGGCTCCTGATTTAAGCGGATCTTAGTTCAGCAGCACTTTGGCGCTGAGGCTTTGCCCGGCTGTCCGCACTTGGATCAGATACACTCCGGGAGCGGCTTTCAGGCCCCTCTCATCCCTGCCGTTCCAGGATATTTCTGAACTACCCCGGGGCAGGTTTTGTTCCCAAGCCTTCACTTGCCGGCCCTTTACATCATAAACGCAAACCTTGGCCTGCAGGGCTTCCTTGCTTTGGACAGCCAGGGTGGTGGAGTCACTGAAAGGATTCGGCCAGACCTGTTCCAAACGGAGTTCCGCGCCCGGGACCACGCTTTCGTCCTGAACCGGCGATCCGCCCCAGATGCGGCCCACGAATTCCGGATGGTCGATAAAGGGGTTGCGGTTGGTCTGAAAACCCTGGATGGCGCTGTTGCGCGCGATCTCAGCCGCGTCGGGCGGATCGTCGTAATGCCACTGCGCCAGGTCCGGGATCATGTTCACGTTTTGCTGGGTGAGGCTGTCGTAATAGCGGGTGTTGAAATAGAGCAGGGCGCGGGCGATATTGCCCTTGGATTCATCGGCCGGTTCAAACACCGTGTAGCCGTTGGAACTCAGGCCCCGGAAGCTCTGCCAGGGGGTGTCGTTGTAATACACATCCGCCGCGGCGTGGTTGGCCACGGTGAAGAGAGGATAGTTGCCCCTGGAGCTGTTCACCTGCATGGTTGAGGGGAAGAGGTGGTGCAGGTCGGCTTTCTTGCGCGTGGATTCGCTGGAGGAAAACCAGCTTTGGGCATAGGTGTGCTCGGTGTTGGGATCGCTGGAGCCGTAGTAATCGTAGCCTACGTAATGTTCGTAACCGGTATAGATGCAGGTCACATAGCCGTTGTGGTTGTCCAGCTGCTGAAAGAGGAAGACCTTGGCGCCGTCGTAACTGCTGTAGGTATTGGTGGAGATCAGAGCGTGCAGCGCGGTATAAAGTTCCTGTCCGGTGAGGTCAATCACGGCGTCGTAATAGTTGCCCTGTCCGCAGGCGAGTGCCGCAGCAAGCAATATCATCAGGGTCAAAGTTATTCTTTTCATGTGTTTATGCCTCCGGAAGCCTCATCCGCGAACAGCAATTCCTCCACACCTTCGATGATGATGTGCAGGATCAGGGTGTGCAGTTCCTGGATCCTGTCGCTGTGCTCGCCGGGCACGATGATTTCCAGGCCACAGCTCCCGGCGATCTTGCCTCCGTTTTTGCCCAGCAGGGCGAGGGTATGGCAGCCGAGTAGCCTGGCGGCTTCCAAACCCTTGATCACGTTGTCTGAATTGCCGCTGGTGGATATCCCCAATACCACGTCACCCGGCCGGGCGAAAGCTTCCACGCCGCGCGCGAAGACCTGCTCGAAGCCGTAGTCGTTGCCCACGCAGGTAAGCTGGCTGGGATCGGACAAAGCGATGGCGGGCAGGGCTTTGCGGTCCCGGCGGAAGCGGCCCGTGAATTCTTCCGCGAAGTGCATGGCATCGCACATCGAGCCGCCGTTGCCAAAGGCGATCACCTTGCCGCCCCGGGCAAAGCAGTCAGCGATCAGCCGGGCCGCCTTTTCGATGGCGGCGAAGTTTTCTTCATTTGCCAAAAAGGCTTTCAGGCCGCGGCCGGCTGCGGTGAATGAGTTTTGGATGAGGTCGCGCATGATCAGAGGTTTTCCCGTATCTTCACTTTGGTTTTGAGCTCGTTCTCCTCGATCTCATCGAGTTCTTTGAGGATCGAATTGATCAGGCGCACCCGTTCTTTATAAGGCACGAACGCGCTTTTGAAGCCGTTCAGGATCACGTCCTTGATGGTGGCATAATCCAGCTTCAGCTCGTTGATGGCCAGCATGTATTCGTCGGTGACGGTGGTGTCGGATATGGTGCGGTTGTCTGTGTTGATGGTCACGCGGAGGCCGTAATCGATGTAAAAATCGATGGGGTGGCTGCGGATGTCTGGCACCGCCTTGGTGTGAAAATTGCTCTTGATGCAGATCTCGAGCGGGATGCGGTGGTCGTTCACATAGTTCAGCAGGTCGCCGTCCTCCACCAGCCGGGTGCCGTGGCCGATGCGGTGGGCGCCGCAATAGTGCAGGGCCTGGTGGATGCTGTCCGGGCCGTAGGCCTCGCCGGCGTGGATGGTGATGTTGAGGTTGTTTTTCAGCGACAGGTCGAAGGCTTCCTTATGGTCTTTGGCGGGGTTGTTGTATTCGCCGCCGGCCAGGTCGAAACCGATAACGCCCTTGTTTTTGAAGGCCACCGCCAGTTCCGCCAGCTTCACCGAGGTGGTGGGGTCCATGTTGCGCATGCCGCAGATGATCACGGCCGTTTGGATGCCGAAATCGCGTTCGCCCTGTTTCAGCCCGTCGATCACCGCCTGGGAGATCTCGGTGAGTTTGAGGCCCCTGTCCGTATGCAGGATGGGGGAATAGCGCACTTCCATGTAGCGCACGTTTTCCGCGGCGGCGTCTTCGGCCAGTTCGTAGGCCGCGCGGCGCAGGCCTTCCTTGTTCTGCAGCACCAGGTTCACGATCCCGAAACCGCGCAGATAGTCTTCCAGGCTCACGGTGTGGTCGCCGCAAACTATCAGCCGGCGCAGTTCCTCCGGATCAAGGGTTGGCAGCTCGATCTTGAACTGCTTGGCCAGATCGATGATGGTGGCGATGCGCACACTGCCGTCGAGGTGCACGTGCAGGTCTGTTTTGGGGAGTTTTTGCACGAACTCCCGGGTCATTTTGATATCCATATTCTTATCCTTTGGTTAACAAACCAGTTTGACAGATACAGGCTGGATGTCAACCAAAATAATGGACGCGCAGGTCTCTTTCTATGCTGGGAGCCAGGCAGTGAGATTTGAGTTTGCCTATAGAGAATCAAGTGAAATTGCAAATAGTATCACTTTCGTTGCAAATCGCCGGTTTTGGTGAGACTCCAGTTTCATTCTTTTTGCAAATACCATAGAAAACCTGCGAGTAAATTGACCACTGTTGATTACTGGCATGCCGCGCGACAGAACTAGACTAACAGAAAACAGAAAGGTATCGGTCGAGTTTGTTTGGTTATGGTACCGAAAAGCATTGACCGATATAAGGTGTTGTTTTGGATGCGCCTAAGGATATAAGCATGAGAGATGATCACGATAGCAACGATGAGGAATTGAAGAAAGCTTTGGAAAGGATTGCCATCCTGGAGCGAGAAAACGGGAGGCTCAAAGAGAATTTGGCTGAGCTCAGGAAGGGTGATCGTGTTGCAATGGACATGGAGGAACGGGCAAAACCAGAGAAATTGGCCAGGACATCAGACATTCCATCTTCACCTCATGTGGAATCCATCAATAATCAGTCTTCTCCCCAGGAAAAGGTTGCCCTCTTTCGAAGCCTCTTTCGCGGACGAGAGGATGTTTTTGCGATCCGGTGGAGCGGCAAGAACAACCGGTCCGGCTACTCACCTGCTTGCTTGAACGACTGGAAACTTGGGATTTGCGGCAAATACAAGAAGACCCCCTGTGCCAAATGCGAACACAGGCAACTCATACCGCTCGATGCCAGCCAGATCTACAGACATTTGAAAGGCGAAATAGTTGTCGGTATTTATCCCCTGCTGGACAACGATACCTGCCATTTTTTGGCTATAGATTTTGACAAGAAGGAATGGCGGGAGGATGTTCTGGCCATCAAGCAAACCTGTTCTACGCACTCTATCCCAGCATATACAGAGAGATCAAGATCGGGGAATGGCGCGCATGTGTGGATGTTCTTTGAGGAAGCCGTGTCTGCTGGGATGGCCAGAAAACTGGGATCAGCCATTATCACTGCCACGCTCGACAGCCGTCATCAGATCGGGCTTGATTCCTACGACAGGCTTTTCCCCAATCAGGACTCCATGCCCAAGGGAGGTTTTGGCAATCTGATCGCCCTACCGCTCCAGAAACAGTCCAGAGAACAGGGCAACAGCGTGTTTTTGGATGATGAGCTTAGCCCGATGGAAGATCAATGGCAATGGCTGGCCAACTTCAAGAGGATTGGTCCAGCAAAATTAACTCAGTATATTTCTGAACTCACGGCCAGGCATAAAGTAGCAGGAATGCTAGCTGAAGCGGATCAAGAGGAAATCCCACCTTGGCAACATAGAACCCCCGCATTTGAAGAATATGAAGACCTGCCAGCCCAGGCAAACATCGTCCTCAGCAATATGATCTACATCGAAAAAGCAGGCCTGCCGCAGAAATTGCTGAGTCACATCATCAGGTTGGCTGCCTTCCAGAATCCGGAGTTTTACAAAGCCCAAGCCCTGCGGATGCCGATCTACAACATACCCAGGATCATCAATCTCTCAGGCGAAAGCGATGAATATCTGGCCCTACCCCGGGGCTGTTGCGATGCTTTGTCGGCTCTGATGGGAAAATTAGGCATCATAACAAATGTTAGGGATCTCAGATATACTGGAGAGGCACTAACAGCTGAATTCATCGGTAAACTGAGTCCGGAGCAGTTAATGGCCGGGCAGTCCCTGCTCGCGCGTGACAATGGGATTCTATCGGCGACCACAGCCTTTGGAAAAACGGTGGTGGCCATTTGGATGATCGCGCAGAGAAAAACCAACACCCTGATAGTGGTCCATCGCCGTCAACTGATGGAGCAGTGGCTGGAACGGCTGGGCTGCTTTCTGGACGGCGCAGAATTTGGCGCAGTGGGAGCCGGCAAGGACAAAAGAAGCGGCAAGATCGACGTGGCCATTTTGCAGAGCCTGTATCAGGGACGCAAAGTTAAGGAATTCGTGAGTGATTACGGCATGGTGATCGTGGATGAGTGCCACCATATCTCCGCTTTCAGCTTTGAACAGGTCCTCAAGGAAGCCAGGGCTAAGTATGTTTATGGCATTACTGCCACGCCAGTCCGCAAAGACGGACAGCATCCGATCGTGTACATGCAGTGCGGTCCCATCCGTTACAAGGTGGATGCCAGATCACAGCTGGCATCGAGATCATTCACCCACAAGGTCAAGGTGCGCCACACTGCTTTTCAGTTGCCGGAAAGCCTGCAACAACCAGAGGCCAGAATAACAGCTGTCTATCAGGCACTGATCGAAGATGAGGCCCGGAACAAGCTGATCCTGGACGATATCATTGCCTCGATTGTAGCTGGAAGAAGCCCTCTGATTCTTACAGAGAGGACTGCCCACGTGGAGTTCTTTGCTTCCAAGCTGGTGGGCTTTTCCAAAAACATCATCAGCCTGAGGGGAGGAATGGGCCGCAAGCAGTTCAAGGCAGTCAGGGAACAGCTGCAAGCCATTCCGGATAATGAGGAAAGAGTGATCATCTCAACCGGAAAATATATCGGGGAAGGCTTTGATGACAGCCGGCTGGATACGCTCTTCCTAACTTTGCCGATTTCCTGGAAGGGCACCCTGCAGCAATACGCGGGGCGATTGCACCGGGCCCATGCTAACAAAACCCAGGTAACGATCTATGACTATGTTGACCGGGAGGTGCCGGTGCTGGCCGCGATGTTCCGAAAGAGGATCAAGGGGTATGAGGGTATGGGCTATACGGTGGATCAGATCTGATTTACAGGCGTTGGCAAAGCTGCTGAAACATCCTATATATCGGAGATGGAGTTCTGGGCGATATCAAACTCTTTCAAGATTGAACCCTTCGGCTTATCTGTACCATACTGAATTATCTTCCACTCCCAATGTGTGTTCCAACATATGATAAAGGGGATTGAATATCGCAATTACCGTAACATCATCATCATGGACAAAGCAGGGTGGCATACTACAAATCATCTCAAGCAATTTGATAATATCCGGCTGATATTCCTGCCCGCTTATAGCCCTGAGCTGAATCCCCCCGAACATCTTTGGTCAAAGATCAGAGATCTAAAATTCAGGAATACAGCCTATGGATCGCTTGATGATGTGCAGAAAGCTCTGATTGAAGGTTACTCGTACCTGGTCAATAATAAAGATATGGTCTCAAAACTGACCAATTTCAAGTGGCTAAACTTGGATATATGAAGGCGAAATAGTATGAGGCTGTGCAAAGAAAAAATGTCCTGTAGCTTCACTCACTCGATCTGAAAAAGGGAAAAACCCCATCTGGCCCCCATTATCAATACGGGATAAATACGGGATCAATACGGATGAAATCCGTATTGATCCCGTATTTATCCCGTAATGATGCTGGGAGCCAACCAGCTATTCGGCTTTGAGTTCGCGGGTCATGAGTTCGAGGATAGCCTGGCGGGGATCCTTGTCCTGGTAAAGGGTGGCATAAACCTCTTCGGTGATGGGCATTTCCACGTTTTTTTCACGGGCCAGGTTGTACACGGAGCGGGTGGTGGCCACGCCTTCGGCCACCATCTTCATTTCGGCCATGATCTCTTTCAGCTTGCGTCCAGAGCCGATGGCAAAGCCAACGCGGCGGTTGCGGCTGTGGGGTGAAATGGCCGTGGTGATGAGATCGCCGACACCGGAGAGTCCCAAAAAGGTATCCGGGTCTGCACCGCAGGCTTCTCCCAGGCGCTGGATCTCCACCAGCCCGCGGGTGAGCAGGGCGCCCATGGTGTTATCGCCAAAACCAAGACCGGCCACGATCCCGGCGGCGATGGCGATCACGTTTTTCACCGCGCCGCCCATCTCCACTCCGATGAGGTCAGAGCTGCGGTAGGCGCGAAAATAAGGGTTGCTGAAAACGCTTTGCAGCTCGCGCAGCAGAGCGTCATCCGGTCCGGCGATGACCACGGTCGTGGGGATCTGGCCGGCCACTTCCTCGGCGTGGCTGGGTCCGGAGAGGGTGCAGAGGCGGGGATGGATCCGGGCGGGAAGGATCTGCTTCAGAATGCCGCCGGGGGTAAGCAGGGATGTTTCCTCGATGCCTTTGGCCACATTGACCACGGCCTTGAGATGACCGGGATCCCAGATTCGCTCAGCCGCCGCGGGCGGGATTTTTGCCAGGGTGGCGCGGATAAATTGGGAGGGGGTGGCCAGAACCGCCAGTTGGGGCTGGAAATCCGCCAGGGCGAAGAAATCACCGGTGTAAGATATGGCCGGCGGCAGAACTATCCCGGGCAGGAGCAGGGGGTTGGAGCTGGTTGACTGAAGGGTTCGCAGAAAATCCGGATCGTGTTCCCAAACCAAGACTTGATGGGAGTTTTCCGCCAGCAGTTTGGCCAGGGCAAGGCCCCATCCGCCTCCGCCGATCACGGCGACCCGCATCCAGGCCTCCGCGCTCAGTCCTTTTTCAAAGGGGGCAGCTTGATGTCGCAGATCAGCCCCAGATCGTCATCGTCATCGTCTTCGGGATCGGAGTCCTCATCCCAGTCCTCCGCCATCCAGTCCGGACAGAAGAGCAGGTCTTCCTCGAAATCCCAGCCATCGACATTGGCGAGGCCAAATCTTTGCAGCAGTTCATGTTCCCAGATGGTGTAATAGGCTGTGCCGTCCGAGACCGCCCAAACGAGGACGGGGCTTTTGTAGTGGCGGAGTTCGATCTTGTGGTTCTCGGAAAGATCAAGGAATTCCCGGATCTTTTTAATGTCGCTTTCTTGTCTGAATTCCATGGTGTGCACCTAAAAGCTGTATTTGACCGTGGCGGAGACCTCGTTTTCGCTGTATTCCCTGGCGCGGCGGACTTCCTCCACAGGCGATTCTACATTCCTGTAGGCGTGAGAGTAGTCAAGCTTTAAATTCCAGCGGGGTTCGATCTCGAAATTGAGGGCGGCGCTGGTGTTGTAGATAAAATCGGCGCGGCCGCCATACCAGGGGTCCAGGGATTGGAAGAAGCGTTCCTCGTATGAGAGGGTGAGTTCGGGATAGAAAGAGGGCCCGGAAGGCTTGTCGTCGTTGAGGGGAGTGCTTTTGAGGCGGATGTTTCCACTGTAGCGGTTGCTTTCGTAGCTGCCGTCCTCGGCGTCGTGGCGGTGATTATCGAAGATCCGGTAGCGGTAATTGGCGCTGAGGCTGAAAGCGGGAAAGGCATAGCGGGCTCCGAGGCCGAGGGTGGTGGCGTTGGCGTCGAACTCGGTCCAGAATTCGTTGTAATAATACTGCTCGTAGCGTCCATGCAACTGCAGGGTGGTGTTTTTAAAAGGTTTGAGGTTGAGGTCGCCGCGGTAAAGGTTACGGGCGTAGCTGAATTTTTCCAGCCTTTGGCTGCCATCAGTATCGATGTAGCTGCGCACGTAGTTTTCCGGGTAGTAGCCGTAGAGGGCGGTGAAATTCCAGTAATAGCGTTCCACGCGCAGGCGGAAGAGGGCGTCCTGGCGCTGTTTGTCCGGGTTCGAAAGGTTTTGGGAGATCTTGGCGGTCACCGAGGGGATGAATTTCCACCACTGGTAGCGGATGGGCCAGGCCAGGTCGAAGCGGGCGTCGAGGGCCAGGTCGTCCGTGGTGTTCGCGTAATCGAGGTTGGGATGGCTGTGGTCCCAGCGGTTCAGGTCATATTCGGAGAGCTGGAAAACGTTGTCTGAATAAGAGGTTCCCAGGGAGACGCCGATCTCGAGCTGGGCGCAGAGGGGCCGGGGCGCCAAAGCCAGAAACAGAGCCAGGCCCATAATGATCGGAATGATGCTGCGGGGCGCTTTGACCGGAGGTTTCCCCTGGGGGCGGTCATCCCGTTCCGGGCGTGAACCCTTTTCCCCTGGTTTGCCGGACTGCTGATCGGAGAGGGGTTCCAGCGGTTCTTTCTTGTTGGGATCAGGCATAAGCTGTCTCAATCCGCTTTGCGCAGCAGCGGCCGGGCGAAGAACATGTGGTCGCTTTTGGCGCGCAGTTCAATTTCCGCCGATCCACTGTTTTCTGGCAATTCCAGCTTCATCCCGGTGGTCAGGTGGTCAACTCCCACCGCTCTGTATTTGGTGGTCCGGCGCAGAGTGAATTCATGGGTGTCAAGCAGTTTGCCGTCGCGGTAAACTTCAAAGACCGGCAGGCTGCGGTCGAGCAATCTGGCGCGCACATAGACGATCGCGGTGCGGCCGTTGTTGAGGGTGAATTTTAGCCCTTGGGAGGGGTTGAAGACATAGTAGGGGCTGTCGGTGCCGTTGTGGCTGATGGTGATCACCCCGCCGTGGGCTTTAACGGCCAGGTTGGCCGGTTTGGCGGCTTTGGGTTTGGGGGCCGGCTTCACCGTGTAAAAGGGGCGGAAATAGATGCTGCGCTCATAGCAGAGGACCTGGATGGACTTGGTGCCGGCCGGGATGGGTACCTTGATTTCGTGGTAAAGGTAAAAGCCGCCGAGGCGCTGATCAAGGCTGAGGTCCCAGGTCTTTTTTGTGCCGCCGATGATGGTGATCACCTGGGGTTTCCGCAGGTCTTCCAGGCCGAAGGAACGCAGGTCTATGCTTTCGATGCCCTGCACATCGAGGGTCATGGATTTTTCCGGTAGAGAGCGGTAATACCAGTAATTTCCGGCTTCGGTCTTGAGCAGGCGGCGGTTGCCGGGATCGTTGAAATTGAGGGGCTTGACCTTCGCCGGGAGGGCGACCAGGGCCGCCAGGCAGGCAAGAACAAGGATCAGACGTTTGAACATTTATGCTCCAAAATTACAATTCTTCATCGGGATCGACGATATTGGCCATGAAATGACGGTCGTGGCGGTCGAAAATGATCACGGCAACGATAGCCGCCAGAAGGATGGCGAGGCAGATGGCGGCAACGGTGACGTTGTGTTTTTTTACGCTGAAGGCAGGGCCGACGCCGGGCTCGGGCATTTGGCCGGAAGGCTCTTCCAGCTTATAGCGGCGGATCCAGCGGCGGGGATGCTGCATGCTGAAAACGGGCACGCCTTCTTTGGCCATCACCATCATCACGCCTTCGGGATCGAACTGCTCTTCGGCCAGCTTGGGATTGAGGCCTTCCCGGATCTGGTTGGCATTGGGAATGCTGCCAACATTGGCCAGGCCGCGGCCGATATTGATGAACAGCTTGTAGCGCTTGCCCTGGGGCAGCAGCTGTTTGTAGGCCTCAGCCCGGGTTTGAACGTTTTCGGCAAAGGTGGCGCCGATGATCTGGCTGGTCCCGTTGCGGGACATGGCATCGAACAGGGCGGTGATACCGTTGTCCGAAAGCCCGATCCCCAGATCGTCCTTGCCACCGAGGGAGGCGTACTGGCAGCCAAAATCGATCAGGCCTTTCTGCCTCAGGATCGCCTCCATATCCAGCCAGGTGTATTCCTCCCGGTTGGCACCATAGGAGGCAGAGGAAAGGGCCACGATGATGGCGGGCTCCAGCTTCATCACCTGGAGGGCGGCGTAGAGGGCGAGATTCGCCCCGGGATTCGAGCCGGTGAAGGCCACTGCAACGTGATCGCCGGCTTTGAGGCCCTGTTTGGAGAGCTCTTCCACAAAAACGGCTGCGAGATTGGGATTGAGGGCGGCCTGTTTTTCCGACAGCAAGCCGCGGTCTGTGGTTATGGTGGTGCGGGCAGCGCCGATAAGGCCGGTCTGCAGCGGATCGTTGATGGGATCGAAGGGGATCCCCAGTTCCTGCTGTTCGGCCCGCAGACTGTCCATAAAAGCTGCCATCAGCCGGGCGGCATCCACTTTGGACTGGTGGAAATCGGCCTCGATGGTTACATAGCTGCTATGGGCGATCACAAAGAGGATCACGCTGAGCGCGAAGAGAATGATCAGGGACCAGCCGGATTTAAGGGAAGGACGGTACATGCTTATACCTCCCCGTTGAAGATCACCATCAGGGCCAGGCGCACGACGATCGCGGCGATGCCCATGGTGGCGAGGGTTTTCACGAAGCCCTGGCGCTCGAACCAGTTGGCGATGAGGCCGGGCACGATGTAGCCGATGGACTGCATCTGAAAGGTATATACGGTGAAGTTTTGAAACACCAGCAGGCGGGTGGCCCAGCCCAGGATGAATCCGATCAGAATGCTCAGCACCATGCGCCGTTTTCCGAACATCAGGGTGAACTGACTGATTACCCGAATGATAGCCCAGGTGAGCAAACTGACCAGCAAGGTGCCCAGGATCTGCATGGGTTTGTCCAGATACAGGGCCAGATAGCCCGGAACCACTATACCTCCGGCGGAGGCGCCCAGCATCTCGCTGAAGATCAGACTGATGATGACGCCCAGGCCCACAGCGGCCTGAATTACAGCTTCAACCACTTTAATTCCTCATTTTGCTTTCTCGATTTATGTTTGAAATGCGCTACGATCTGCGCGCCGTATTTGATCTTGCCGGCCATGTTGCCGATCCCCAGCACGTGCGATTCGCTGTTGGTGAGTTCCACCACTTTGTTGTAGATGACTTCCGGCAGCGGCTCGCCCAGGTTGAACAGCTGTTTCCTGGGGATCCCGGCGTGCAGGGCATAGGCCTCCACCTTATCCGTGATCTCACCGGTGAGCAGCACGTAGGAATAGTCCAGCTTCACCACCTCGTCTACCAGCTGGTGGGAGCGATAAAGCCTGTCTCCGCGGCTGTTCAGAATGATGATCTTCTCCACGTTTTTGAGGTGGCCGGTGACCATGCCGATCACTGTGGCAGTGGATTCCGGATCGTTGGCGGCAAAAACGTTGTAGAAGGTGATAACTTTACGGCTTTCGTGGATCACGTATTTGCGCAGGGCTCCCGGATCGGGGTTGGCGCTTTGCATGCCGCGGATGGCGATATCGCGGGGAACGCCGGCTTCGGCGCAGACGGCGAGGGCGAGCTGGACGTTTTCGGCATGCTCGATGTAGCGGAACTGCGCCAGTTCCTGCTGGGTTACGTCAACCGGGCGGATCTGGCGGATCTGGCAATGGCGCTTTTTGGCCACTTTCTCCAGCAGGCCAAAGTGGACGTTTTCGGCCGTATAGCAGATCCCGCCGCTGGGGATGGTGTTGCTCAGGCTCAGCGTAACGCTCTGTTCCGTGCAGCCCATCAGGTCCTGATGGTCCGCCCGGCAGTTCGTGATCACGCTGATGGTGCTGCGCACAAACTTGCGTTCGGTGATCCACTGGAAGGTGGGGTTCACGGCCATGCATTCCACCACGATGGCGTCCGGCTTCTCGCTGGAGGCGTGGCGAAAAATATATTTCTGTTCGATGATGTTCGCCCCCATCAAGCGGATGATGGCAGATTCCCGCCCATCCGGCAATACCACGCGCGGGAGGGTGCCGGTGATCTTGGCCACCGTGCGTTTGCCCCCGGCCCGGAGTCCGGCCGCTATCAAACGGGTCACGCTTGATTTCCCCCGGGTTCCATTTACGTGGATCCGGATTGGGATGGCTTTCACGTTGCGCTGGTGCCGCCAGTATTCATGGATCCAGAATCCGATCAAAAGCGCCGTCGCAAGGATCAAAACAGTCATCAATTCCTCATTTATCGTCTAGTCAGGCTGGCGTGAAAAGGGATTTTCAGCAGCATTACGATCGTAATTATGCAAATTCCGTTCCACCCGGACGGCTTTTCGCCCCAGCAACCGCAAGCCTGAACGCGGGATATCGGTTGACACATTTTTGGCCGCCGCAGAAATTGTCCAGTAAAATCAATATTTATGGGGAAAAGCGGATGAATGAAGCCAGAATTGGCAGCCCGCCACCGCTGGCCGGGGCAAAACCGGAGTTTGTGCTTTATTGGATGCAGCAATCCCAGCGGATTGATTACAACCACGCCCTGAACCTGGCCGGAACGCTGGCAGCGGAATGGAAAGTGCCGCTGATAGTGGTTTTCGTGCTCAGCGGGGATGTTCCTGAAGCCAACCAGCGCCACTATCAATTCATGCTGGAAGGCTTGGCGGAAACCGCCTCGGAACTGGCCGGACAGGGAATCCCCTTTCACCTCTGCGCCGGCCAACCGCCAGAGGTGATCGCTGCCATTGCCAAAGACAGGGCTTTCGTTGTTGCAGACCGGGGTTATCTGCGCTGGCAGCGGAATTGGCGGGAGAAACTTTCCGCCAAACTGGGACCACAGCGCTGGCTGGAGGTGGAAAGCGACGTAGTGGTGCCGGTGGAGACCGCTTCCAACAAGGAAGAATACGCCGCGGCCACCATCCGCAGGAAGATCCTGAAGCATCTGGAAGCTTTTCTGCTGCCGCCGGATCAGTTGGGGCTGCCCAAGTTGAAAAAGCCGGGGCCGGAGCTACCCGCATCCATACCGCGGCTGAGTTACAAGCAAGGATTGGGCTTGGACGGACTGACTGAGTTTGCCGCCCGGTATTTGCGGATCGACGCTTCTGTAACCCCGGTATCCGTGTTCAAAGGGGGCAGGTCAGAAGGATTAAAAAGGCTGGATTCCTTTCTGTCCGAAAAGCTGATTCGCTACGCGCAAAAACGCAACGATCCCTCCCTGGGCATCCAGAGCGATCTGAGCCCCTGGCTGCATTTCGGGCAGATCTCCTCGCTGGAGGTGGCGGTCCGGGCTTTGGAATTTTGCGGAGTTCCGGCCTATGCCGCGGCTGGCCTGATCGGCGATAAAAGCGGGCTTGAACCGCTGCAGGCAGGACTCGCTTCGTTTTTGGAAGAACTGATCATCCGCCGGGAGTTGAGCTGTAATTTCTGCTGGTTCAACCCTGATTACGACAACTACGCCTGCGTTCCGCTCTGGGCCAGGCAAAGCCTCAACGATCATCTGCTGGATTCCCGGCCCGCCATTTACAGCCCCGAAGAATTGGAAAGCGCTGCCACGGAAGACCCCTGGTGGAACGCGGCCCAGCGTGAGATGGCCATTACCGGGAAGATGCACAACTATATGCGTATGTATTGGGGCAAGAAGATCATAGAATGGAGCCCGGATCCTGATACGGCCTTCCAAGTGATGCTGTGGCTTAATAACAAATACCAGCTGGACGGGCGGGATCCCAATTCTTTCGCCGGGATCGCCTGGTGCTTCGGCAAGCACGACCGGCCCTGGCAATCCCGTGCTGTCTTTGGCAGCGTGCGCTATATGAACGCGGCAGGGCTGAAGCGCAAATTTAACATGCAGGGCTATCTGGATAAAGTGGCCGCGTTTGCATCGCCCTGACATCGTCCGGCGGCTTTCGGAAATCGCAGTGAAGGCCCCGAAGCCAATTATGGCTTCGGGGCCTCAATTCATCTTGTTCGGACCGGTTTGAACCGGCAGGGCGGGTCCGCTATCTGATCCTGGCCAATCTGAGCGTGGCGAGGGTACCGCCGGAAGTGGCGACCCGCAACAGATAGATCCCGCTGGCGACAGAGTTTCCTCTGTTGTCCAGGCCATCCCAAAGCAGCTGGTGGTTGCCTTTGCCAAAGTCCCACGTGCCCAGTTTTCGGATCAGCTGTCCCTTCAGATTGTATATGCCAACATTTATGCCGCTTACGGCGGAATTGGTTTTCAAGCTGATGCTGGTGACGGCGGAGAAGGGATTGGGTCCGGCGGTAAGGGTAAGGGAAGCCGGAGGCGTCGCGGGGTCTGAATTGGCCGAAACATCGGCGTTGACGAACAGCTTAAGGTCATCGATGAAAACGCCGTTGGAAGATCCGTAGGAGGTGGTGTTGAGGCGGAAACGGAAATACAGGTTGTGGCCGATGAAGCTGTTCAGATTGTAGGATTGCAGTTCCCAATCGGCTGAACCTTCGAAAAAGCCCAGCACGATCCAATTGCTGCCATTGGTGGAAGCTTCCACTATGAGATTATCGCCATCCAGAGCGAGAGAGCGCTTCAGCTGGAACTGGAGGTTGGCGTTCTGGACATTTTGCAGTGGGATCGGCTCTGCCAGCGAGCAGGCAGAATTGCCGTTGTTGGAATAGTTGCCGTTGGGGCTGTCCGTGAGGCTGTAATCTCCGTTGAATGATTCGGAATCGGTCCGGTTCCAAGCGCCGGTGCTAACCCAATTGCCCAGGCTAAGCTCAAAATCCTCGCTCATCACGGGCTGTCCGGTGAGGCGTAGGGTTATTGTTGTGCAGTTTATCTCGCGCCGGAGTTTAAGGGTTTCATAGCCGGGTTTGGACAGGGTGAGGCGGTACAGACCGGGGTGGAAATCCGCAATGGTGATGTATCCGTCGGGACCGGAGACCAGTTCCCCCAGCGGGAGGTCGTCAAAGCTGAGCACGGCTCCCGGGAGGGGGTCAAAAAAGTCGTTTTGGACAAGGATATTCAGTTCCTGGGCTGGGGTGGGGGCGAGGCATATGTCCTGGATCGTCTGTGCATCCGGGGAAACATAGAGCGTTAGCGATTGGGTGGCGTAACCGGGACAAAGATAATGGACAGTGTGGTAGCCGGAGGGCAGGAAATAATGGTAGGATCCAAATTCCGGATCGGAAGAGCGGGGCTTCCGGTACACCGGCTGGTCGTCGATGCCGTCCACGAGCACCAGCGCGGACAGAGGCTCGCCGGTGTTGGCGTCAGTGATGTGCCCACGGAGGGTATTGCGGTTTTTCCTCAGCAGCAGCGCCAGGGCGCCATTCACCTGATGTTGCACGATCTGGGGTACCTGAGCCGCGGGCGGGATGAACTGGGTGGCCATCTCTATCGTATAGGCGAAAGCGCCGGTTTCTCCGTACATCCAGTCATCCAGGCCACCGCTAACGGGATACAGGCCCCAGGAAGGTCCGGGAGCGTAGGTTCCGTAATCCTGCGAAGGCAGCATAGTGGCGATAACTTCGGCCAGGGAAGCCAGTTCAGCTTGGTCCGGGGCGGCGATGCCATCCACATAACCATAGGGATAAAGCACATATTCTCCATAGGTGTGGTAGCCGATCCCGGCCAGAAAAGGCTTGGAGAGCAGAAAGTCGCGCAGGGCCTGGGTTTCCGGCTCACTGAAAGCCTCAGGTCCGTGATAGGTGGCAGAGTTCTGGTCGTCGGTGGCGCTGGTGTAGCCCCAATGCCAGCTGTAATTGCGGTTCAGGTCCACCCCGTCCCAACCGGTGCCGTAGCTTCCGTGGTTGAAGCTCTGGTTGCCGTTGTTGTCGCGCAGGTTTTTGCGCCACCAAATATCGGTTTCCTGCAGCACGATCTTGTGGCCGTCGGGATTCAGCAGCGGAACGATCCAGACCTCGCTGGTGTCCAGGATGCCTGTCACAACGGGATCGCTGCCGTAGTTTTCCAGCAAATGGATCAGGATTCCCATGCAGGCTTCCGTGGATAAAGGTTCGCGCGCGTGGTGTTCGCCCACGAAGTAAAAGGCTGTCTCGTCTTCATTCAACTGGACGTTGGCGGAGACCTTCACGGCCCAGAGTTCGTGGTCGAAATTCTGATAATAAGTTGCCCCCTGGTCCGCATAGATGGAACCCCAGCCGGTGCCGATGCTGGAAAGCTGCATCAATCCGGGATACTGGGCTTGGAGCTGCGTAAGTTCATTCAACATCTGAGTGTAAGAGCGATAGCCCGGAATATCTTTCGCGGAACGGAGGTTTTCCTTCAACTGGGCTTCAGTCTGAGTAATGCGCAGGCTGGGGAATTCCTTGACCAAGGCGGTAAACTGCTCCTGGGTGAGCACAAGGTCCAGCCAGGCCCCGGGTTTATAAGCCGCGATATCTGCATCCTGGCTGGCAAAGCGCTGCAGCATCGAGGGAGTGGGATTGTCCAGGCGGGCCACCATGCGCGGGCTGGAAAAAAGTGGCAGGGATAGCATGATGATGGTGAGGATCAAGATGATGGTTTTCATTTAAGCTCCCAAAGTTGGCGTAAAAAAATACAGTGGGGAATGCCGGGCGGCATCCCCACTGCTCGGAGGGCATTCTATGTAGGGTCTGTAGGCTGATTCCGAAGATAGATATCCCGGATAATCTGTCAAGAGTTTTTTTTGGTTTTTTTCGTTTTTTTGCTGTTGAATTATTTCCACAGTCTCTTAATCCAGTATTAAGACCCTGCGGGTCAGTACTTTGGCATCGCAATCCAACCGCAGAAAATAAACGCCGGAGGCCACTTTGTGTCCATGATGGTCGATTCCGTTCCACAGGTATTTGATCCCATCTTTACGGAATCCGAGGTTAGTTTCCTGGAAAACGAGTTGACCTTTGCTGTTGAAAATATTCAACATGGGTGTAGAATTCACCACAGTTTTGCATTCTATTGACAGATAACCGGATAGGCCGATTCGACAGGGGTTGGGAAAAGCATTCAAAGCTGATAATTCTGGTTGCAGTATATTATCGTCAGATATGTTCACCGGGTCGATCGGGATGTTCAGCCATTCGCCCGGGAAGGGGTAGGTGGCGGCGTTGGGCGGGCTGGCGTTGTCGCGGGCTTCGATCTGGTAATGGAAAAGCTGGGCGCCGGGTTCGAACTGCAGATCGACATCCGCAGCCCAATAATTGGGCGGGGCTTCGGGATCGGCCGTCATGGGCAGGGAGGTGGTCTCGCCGGAGTCGGTCCTGTAATGCAGATAAACAGAGCCAACCTGGATATTGTCTGTGATCAGGGCTGAAAAGCTGTGTTCCCCGCTGGCTATGGAGGAGGGTGGATCGTGTATGATCGTGGGCGGCTCAGTATCGGCGGCCAGGGCAAAGATGTGGGGATCAAGCTCGGCGAAGACGGGATGATCGGTTCTGCGTCCGGATTGATCGGCGGCGTGGATGAAATAGCGGATGGTATCGCCGGGAGCGAAACCCGAAAGCGTGGCCTCATAGCCATTTGAGCCAAGATGTGCCAGCAGCGCGGTCTGCCAGGCGCCCTGATTCACTCTGTAGGCCACATAGACCGAATCTGCAATCAGCGCTTGTCCGCTGTGGGCGGTGATGCTGGCATTGAAATCCCAGGCGGGATCGTAGCCGTATTCGCCGTGATAGGGCAGATGGCTGATATGGAGCATCTCCTGGTCCGGGATTTCGTGGGTGCGGCAGTGCAGGGCATCGGTGGATTCCCAGGAGGTGGATCCGGAACTGGCCACGCCGATGATCTCGTAGCCCGGCATGGCGTCCTGATAGGCCTGCAGGGCCGCCGCGTCGTAGCTGCTGTTCATTATGGGCACGAAGACGCGCTTGTTCAGGATCAGGGAATTGGTGTAAGGTTGGTTTTGGGGAGTATTGACCCGGTAAACCCGGTAGGGATAACCCCAGGCACAGTTTGTTCCGGCAAAGTAGGCGGCGGTCTGTTCGATGGCGTTGTACTGGGCGTGGGAGTTTTGCACGCTGCGGATCAAAACCTTGTCCGGAGCCAAAAACTTGCCCCAACAGTCGATGTGGTCGATATAGGTGTTGTTGGGGTCCGGCAACACATGGTAGTTCTCTATCCCCAGATAATCCTGCATTTTTTGATCAACTTGGGCTTGGCTGAGTCCAGCGTTCTCGGTGTAGGCGATGGTGGTTTGGGCGGCGGTATTGATCCCGTCGCACATATAATTGCCGCCAGTCTGGTACAGGTTCATGCCCCAGTAATTCAGGTCAAGCTGGTTGGCGAAAACCTGGGGAATGAGATTGTCGTTGGGCCGGGGCCGGTTGTAGCGGAAATCCACCACTCCATAATCGCCGTTTCCGTCGAAGATAAACCAGGGCCCGTAATCCCTGGTCCAGTAAGAATCTGTGGCGGCAGTTAGAAAGGATACCCTGGCCATGTTCACTCCAGCGTTGGTGAAAGCGCTGGCAGCAGAGTTTTGCTGGGAAGCGGAGGACACCAGGCAGATCACATCAGCGGTGTTCGAAAGCTGAACTACCAGCGAGAGCGGAATGCCCAGCGGATAACGGATCAGGACGTGAGAGGCAGGTTCAAATTCTGCGACGGGGCGAACCGGCCCGGCTGGCGGGGGTGTTTCTGTGAAACGGCCAAAATCTCCCCATTGGTCGGTTGGTAATGCTTGATCTGCTTCAAGCTGGGCGAAAAAAGGCAGAGCCAGCATCAGAATCATCACACTCAGCCAGGGCATCTTATTCATACAAGGTTTTCTCCATAAAAGGCAATTCTGCTTAAGTGCATACAATTTTTGCTCCCAAACCCAAGATTTCTTTTTTGAATTGGTCGAGGTCTCCAATAATGTGGCTTGAAACCGCTGGCGGGAAGATCGGCTCGCGCAGACGGCCATGGGGTTTTTGACTCTGGCCAAAAGAAGGCAGGAATGCCTGAAACCGCTTACTATCGCAGGCGAGATAGTGCTTGACAGAATTATTTACCTCAAATTAAGTAACTTTTCAAAGGAAACCTTATGAGCAAGAAACGCTTCGAAATCGTCGAGGAGCTGGATCCGGCAAGCATTGGCGACGTTCCCGAGGTGCATAAAAAGCACTACGCGGAACTGGGTTACAAGCCTTACCGGATGGGTGATGGCAGAGTCAAGTGGCTAACGGAAGCGGAGAAGGCCTACAACAAGGCCCGCGGTTTGACCGCACTCAAGCTGAAATTGAAAAAGACTGCCTCTGAAGGTTCCAGGGGATTAAGAAGAAAACGGCGCCACAGACGCACGCTCTGGACTTTTTTGGCCGAGCATTGGGTTTTTTTGGCCATGGCGGCGATCATCCTGATCGTGGTGCTGGTTTACATGCGCCCTTAGAGCAAGAAGGAGGATAAGGAAACATAGCATGAAGATAATGCTGACCAACGATGATGGCGTATTTGCCATCGGGATCAGGACTCTGGCCAGGCATCTGCAAGCAGCCGGGCATGAGATAACGATCGTGGCACCGGACCGCGAACGCAGCGCGGCTTCTCACTCCATAACCCTGCGCCGGGACCTGCGGATGAAGGTACTGAAGGACAACGAATACAGCGTGGACGGCACCCCGGTGGATTGTGTAGTGCTGGCCACCCAGAAGATCCTGCAAGAAACACCGGACCTGGTGATCTCCGGCATCAACGCCGGGCAGAACATGGGTGAGGACGTACTTTACTCCGGAACCGTGGCCGCGGCTTTGGAAGCCAGCCTCTTCGGTTACAAGGCGATCGCGGTTTCCATCAATTCCTACCAGAACCAAAATTTTGACACCGCTGCGGGCTGGATGGTTAAACTGCTGGAACTGGGAGTGGATACCCTGATACCTCAGCGCGGGATCCTGAACATAAACTTTCCCAATGTGTTGCCGGAAGCCATCCAGGGAATCCGGCTCACCAGCACCGGGCACCGCCGCTACTACAATTTCATCACGCTGCGGGAAGAACTGGAAGACGGCTTTGTGTACCGGATCGGCGGGGATCTGCCCGATTGGGAGATACAGAAAGGCACCGACGCCGAAGCAATCGCCGAAAACTACGTTTCCATAACTCCGCTGGGCATCAGCCTCACCCATGGTGAAGCTTTTCCCGGCATCCTGGAATGGCTGGAGACCAATTCTCTGCTCCAGTTCGAGAATGGCTGATGCGTTTTGCTGATCAGCGGGCACTTTTGGTGCAGGATCTGGCCCGGTCCGGGATCACCGACGAACGTGTTTTGGCAGCTTTTGCCAAGGTGCCCCGCGAGGTCTACGTTTTGCCCCAATACCGCGATTACGCCTATCGCAACCAGCCCTTGCCGATCGATCTGGGCCAAACCATTTCCCAGCCTCTGATGATAGCCATCATGCTGGAGCATCTGGAACTGAAGGATACGGACACGGTTTTGGAAATCGGCACCGGCAGCGGCTATCAGAGCGCTCTTTTGGCCGAACTGGCCCAAACCGTTTGCACCATTGAGCGCTTGGAGCCTCTTTCCCTCAGAGCCCAGGGCTTGCTGAAAGAACAGGCCTACAAAAACATCCATTTCCGCATTGGCGATGGCGCCCAAGGTTGGCAAAAAGCCTATCCGCCCTTTAAGGAATTCAACAAGATCATCGTCAGCGCCGCGGCAACCGACATACCGGCCGGGGTCAGAAAACAGCTGGCTGTGGATGGGATCATGGTGGTGCCGGTGGGCAGTGGATACTATCAGATCCTCAATAAAGTTACGCGCACGGCCGAGGGTTTCAGCACCAGCCAGCACGGCGGCTGCACTTTCGTACCCCTGATAAGCACATGAAGGAGGTTGCAATGGCTCCCAGATTTCTGCTTTGGTTCAAACGCCTGTTCGTCTCTCCCGATCTACACAAAGACCTGCTGAAGTACTCCCTCTTCAAAGAGCTCAACGCCCACCAGCGAAAAATCATGGCGAGCTTTTTGCACGAGCGGGAATTCAAGGCTGGGGAGAGCATCTTTGAAGCGAATTACCCCCTTGAGGTCATCTATTTCATCGAATCCGGTGAGATGGAACTTACCCCCATCCTGGCCGCGGATGGCAATACCGTGCTCAAGAAACACCAATTCGTAGGGGTGTTGGACCTGTTCAGCGAAAAAAAACGCCTCAACAGCGCCAATGCCCGAACTGACCTAAAGCTCAGGGCGTTGTCCGAGAAGGATTTTCAGGAATTGATTGCCAAAGATCCCGCTCTCGGCGTCAAACTGCTCAAAGCCTGTTGCTGTTTCCTCAGCGACTTTATCGCGGAGCATTCCCGCCAGAACAGATCATGAACTGGACCAGGCTGATCTTCACTCTCATCATCCTGCTGGCCTGCGTTTTGGCGCTGGTCTTTTACAGCCCGCTGCTCATCTATCTGCTGCTAGCGCTGGTTTTGGCTTATTTTCTGGACCCCGCCATCACCTGGATGGAGTATAAGAAGATTCCCCGCTGGCTGGGAGTGCTGATCCTCTATTTTATCATCGCCGGAGTGCTCACCTGGCTGATCGCCACCTACGTTCCCGAGCTGATCAGACAGGGTAATCAATTTCTGGCTTTGCTCAGCCGGACCGACCAGTCCCCGCTGCAGCTAATTGTGGATCTTCCGGTGATCAGGTCACTGCATGAACTGGTGGAAAACCTGGATCATTCCGTGCCCCAGATGCATCTGCTGGCCAGGTTTGACAGCTTTCTGGAAACGGCCGTGAACAAGATCGGCGAGTTTCCCCAGCTGCTGATCTCGAACTATCAACCCATCCTGGGCACCCTGGCCATGGTCCTGATGGTGCCCATCTTCAGTTTTTTCCTGCTCAGCGATAAAAAGCGCATCCGCCGGGCTCTGATGAGTTTGGTGCCAAACAAGTATTTCGAGATCACCCTGATCCTGCTGAAAAAGGTGGATGAGAACGTGGGCAATTACATCCGCGCCATCCTGCTGGAGATGCTGGCCGTGGGCATTATGTCCACTTTCGTGCTCAGCATCGTGGGGGTGCCCTACGCGATCGTGATCGGAGCCATTGCCGGCCTCACCAACATCATTCCCTATATCGGGCCCTGGCTGGGAGGCCTGATCGCCGTTCTGGTGATCCTGATCAGCGGCATGGCGCCGGTGAATATCATCTGGGCCGGCTTGGCCATGTTCTTAGTGCAGCAGGTAGACAACTATATGGTCTATCCGGCCATAATAGGGAAAACCATGAAGATGCATCCGCTGTTGGTGATTCTCACGGTTCTGGCCGGCAGCTATTTCGGCGGGGTGATCTGGATGCTGATCTCCGTTCCCTTGGTCTATATGATCTTCAGTCTGCTTTCGGCATTGCAGAAAAACCTGAAAGAATTCCGTATTATCTGAATATGAGGTATAAATGAGTCTGATCGACAAATGTCATTCCTTCCAAGACGCCAAGCGCGCCATGGCCATGGGTTTTTATCCCTATTTCAGGGAAATATCCTCCGAGCAGGATACCGAAGTGATCTGCAACGGGCAGAAAATGCTGATGATGGGTTCCAACAGCTATTTGGGGCTCACCATCCATCCCAAGGTGAAAGAGGCATCCATCGCTGCGGTGAAAAAATACGGCAGCGGTTGTGCCGGATCCCGTTTCCTGAACGGCACCCTGGATATCCACCTCCAGCTGGAGGAAGAGCTCGCCCGCCTGGTGGGCAAGGGAGCCGCGCTGGCATATCCCACCGGTTACCAGGCCAATGTGGGCTGCATCTCCGCGATGGTCGGTAAAGACGAGTTTATGATCACGGACAAATTTGACCACGCCTCCATCATTGACGGCTGCGCGCTTTCCCTGGGCACCATGCTGCGCTTCAACCACAACGACATGGCTTCCCTGGAACGGGTTCTGCAAAAGATAGAGGGAAAAAACAGCCTGATCATCGTGGATGGCATCTTTTCCATGGAAGGCGATATCGCCAACCTGCCCGAGATCAGCAAACTGGCCGCCCAATACGGCGCCAACCTGATGGTGGATGAAGCCCATTCCCTTGGCGTTTTGGGGAAAATGGGAGCCGGAGCCGCCGAGCATTTCGGGCTCACCGCGAAGACCGATCTCATCATGGGTACCTTCAGCAAATCACTGGCTTCCGTGGGCGGTTTCATCGCCGCGGATGAGGATGTGATCCACTATCTGAAACACAAATCCCGTGCCCTGATCTTTTCCGCTTCACTGCCTCCTGCTTCCACGGCCAGCGTTTTGGCCGCGCTCAAGATCATGGAGGAAGAACCCGAGCGGATCGAACGCCTGTGGGAGATCACCCACTACATGCTGAAGGAGTTCCAGGGCATGGGCTACAACACCGGAACGTCCTGCACCCCTGTGGTCCCGCTCCACGTGGGAGACATGAACACCGCTTTCCACATGTGGAAACGCCTCGGCGAGGAGGGGGTTTTCATCAATCCCGTGATCCCGCCGGCGGTTCCGCCCAATTCCTGTTTGATCCGCTGTTCGTTCATGGCCACCCACAGCAACGCCCAGCTGGATTTCGCCCTGGATAAGTTCCGCACCATCGGCAAAGAACTGAAAGTGATCTGAGCGGGCCTGAAATTTGAGAATTGTTTAAAAAAATAAGCCATACCAGGAGGAATAATGGCCAGCAAAAGCAGCGCCGAATACTACGGCAGCCTGAAAGAGATGTCTCCGATCCGCGCCATCGCCGAGACGCTTATGAACTCTCACAAAGTGCGCAAGATCGATATCCGCGAAGCCTATGAAATGGCTAAGAACCAGCCCGGCGTCACCGTCACCGACCTGCCTGTCTATCCCGAATTCATCAAACTGCACAATCTGCCCACCGACGCCATGGTTCTGGACGATTGCCACGGCAACATCCTGGGCCGAACAGCCAAAGCCCGCCGCTTCTACCATCGGCTGGATGCCAGCAAGAAAAACAAGCTGGAAGGAGATTTCCGCGAAGCCGTCTGGCAGATGCAGCACTATCCGCTGGTAAAGGCTGAGGCTGTGCTGGGGCTGGATAAGGACCTGATGCTAAAGGCCACCTTCATCACCACAGAAAGCGACATCGCCAACGTATATAACTGGCTGGTGAACTTCGCGCCCTACGAGCAACTCAGAGAGCAATATGAAGCCAGCCCCAAACTGCCCATCCAGGACATCATCATTGTCGCTTTCAACGAATGGACCTGCGACGATCCGTTCTACAACAACGTCGGCGCCCCCCAACTGGCCCTGGTGGACGAAAAGCACAACGTGATCGTCAACCTCGGCATGCGCTATTTCGGTGAGCGCAAGAAAGGCACCCTCACCCTGGCCTGGACCTCAGGTATCCGCATCGGCATGGCAGCCTGCCATGGCGGCATCAAGGAACTCGATTTCGGCACCTGCGACGATCCCCGATTCCACGAGCTTGGCAAGCGCTCCATCGCCTTCTACGGCCTTTCCGGAACGGGAAAATCCTCCCATACGAACAGCCACGACAACGCCGGAACCATGCCCGCAGGCGTTTCCAAGGTGGTGCTGCACGACGACGCCTTCCAGATCGACCTCGAGAACAAGATCTGCCGCGTTTGGGAACCCACCCTCTTCGATAAAACCGACAGCCGGCCTCCGGACCATCCCGACTGGAAATACACTCTGGCCGTGATGAACCACGCGATCGTGGAACTGGACGGCAAGCGCCTTCCCATCGGCCAGGACGCCCGCAACCAAAACGGCCGCGCCCTGCTGGACCGCGCCCTGCTGGGCAACTACGTCAACCGCTGCGCCTTCCCCAAAGCCCTGGTCTGGCTGATGAAAGACTCGGTCTTGCCGCCCATCCTCAAACTGGAGGACAAACATCTGGCCATCGCCATGGGCGCCGCGCTCATGACCCAGCGCAACCGAGCAGAGAATGTAACTGAGGAAGACCTCAAGAAGCTGGTCTTTGAACCCTTTGCCAATCCCTTCCGCGTTTACGAACTCCACCGCGACGTCGAGGCTTTCATCCATGTGGCCGACAACGGCGCTGACTTCTACTGCTTCAACTCCCGCGGCTACTGGAAGGAATCCGACGAAGTTCTGGAAGCAATTCCGCTCAAAACCTCCCTCACCCTCCAAACTGCCATCCTGCTCGATCAGCTTGAGTGGGAGCCCTGGAGCGTTCTGCCCGGAGCAATGATCCCTACCCGCGCCAGCGTGGAGAAGATCCTGCCCGGTTATTACGACCGCTACGACCCTGCCAAACGCGGAAATCTGGATAAGTATCGGGAACTGCTCCACGACCGTTTCCAGCAGCGCCGCGATTTCCTGCTGGGCAGCGACCTTCAGGAAAAACCCGAACTGCAGAAACTGGTGGTGGACGCCCTGACCCTGAACATCTGACCCACCCCTCTCAAATAATGAAGAAGCCCGGTTTTGCCGGGCTTTTTTTCTTGGGAATCCATCTTATCAGGGACGGGAAAGATCATCGGAGCGGATCTTCAATCGTCCTCTTCTTCGCCGTCCTCCGGTTTGGGATTGAAGCAATAGCCCACGCCGTGCACCTTTTGGATCAGGCTGCTGCGGTCCCCGAGTTTTTCGCGCAGGTTGCGGACGTGCACATCCACTGTGCGTTCCACCACAATCTTGTCATCGCCCCAAAGGTGGTCGAGGATCTCGCTGCGCCGGAAAGCCCAGTCCGGCCGGCTGATCAGCAAATGCATTATCCTGAATTCCGAGGGTGGGAGGATGATCTTGTCTGTGTCTGTGAGCAGTTCCTGGCGTTGCAGGTCCAAACGCAGGCCGGGAGCTATTTCCACTATGCCGCTGAGGGTGGGGCGTTCGCTGCGGCGCAGGATGGCGCGCACCCTGGCCGTTAGTTCATCCAGGGCGAAAGGTTTGCAGATATAGTCGTCCGCGCCGAGATCCAGGCCCTTCACAATGTCCTGGTGCTCCATCCGCCCCGTGACCATGATGATGGGAACGTTGCGGAACACAGGATCGGATTTGAGGTCACGGCATACGTCCAGCCCGTCGCGATCCGGAAGCGCCAGGTCCAGCATCAGCAGGTCCGGAATCTCTTCGGTCAACCCCTTCAGCAGGGACCTGGCATCCGGGAAGCCCCGGACCCTATAGCCGGAGCCTTCCAACAAAGTTTTCTCCACGGACAGCATGTCCGCAGAGTCTTCAACAATGTATATCAAGCTCATTTATCTACCTGTTTATGAATGCAACATCCGCGCAAGGCGGTTATTCTGGCAAGGGTTTTTATGTTAGTTTTTCTTAACAAATCGCCAGAAGTACCTTGCCAAGAGGGTTTGAGCTGTAGTAACGCGCGCAAATTTCTCCAGGATAAAGCCAACCCTCGAAATGTACCGTCCGGAGTCCAAATCCTGCCCGGCCCCCATTATCATTACGGGATAAATACGGGATCAATACGGATTTCATCCGTATTGATCCCGTATTTATCCCGTAATGATACCAAGAGCGGACTGGACCTGAGCATTAATATTGGTTTGATAATATTTTACTTGACAATGGGGGGGGTGAAGAGAATTGTAAATAGGAAGCGGCCGGTCTTATTAATACATTACACCAGGCCGCGCGAGAGGTGGTAAGATGCGACATTTATCTCTGCTTCTGGTCTGTGGTTGCGCCTGCCTGGGGATATTGAGCGCCCAAACGCCCTTGTACGAGATCTCCGTTCCCCCGGTCTTCGTGACCCAAAGCTATTACGATTATATGATCGGCGGCTATCACGACCTGCCTGTGGCGGAATTTTCGCCTGATTTAAACAGCGGCCGGGTGATGGTCTATCACGCGCGACGGGGAAGTTACAGCGGTTTACGCAAGGTCTATTTCAGCTACGTGGATGCGGAGGGGCAGCTGCAGACGGTGGTGGATCCCTGGCAGGACTGGATGTGCAGATGGGTTATGCCTCGCTGGCCTGGGACCAAAGCACCGGAAAAGCGCTCTATGCCTGGCACGAGAGCCACGACGCGGATAACCAGCTGGAAGTGGTGTTCATGCACGAACACGATCCGGTGAGTTTTCCCGGCATCTACAGCGACCGGATCCCGGTCTTCGATCCGCCCTCCCTGCCAGCGGGACACGAGAACGACGAGTTCGTCTGGCCCAGCATCAAGACCGGTCCCTCACCCAACCCGGGCATGCGCCGGGTCTACATCCTGGGCAGGAACCGCCTGGCCGCGGGAGGAGTGGGTGGAAATGTTTCCGAGAACGTGCTGATCGGCTACGCGGATTTCAATGCCGCCCTGCTGGACGCGCTGCAGCCTTTGAACTGGTCCTACACCACCATTCCTGTGCTGGATGCCTGGCACGCGGAGGCGGATACCTTTGTGCGCAGGATGTGCGGCTCTTTCGCGGTGGGCGATGACGGCCGCATCTACTATGCCGGCTACCATTCGGCCTACGATCCGAACACTTACGAGGCCAGCGATGAGCCGGACCTCGACGTCTTCGTCTGCGACAACTACGGCGCCGGCACCTGGCAGCATTACAGCCACTCCAGCAGGATCCCTTCCTACAATCCCTGGAACAGCTGGTTGATGCGCCACGCTTTTTACCAGGGCGAGCCGCCCAACCAAACAGCTGTACCGGATGACGAGATCTATTACAGCATTGGCAGTTCCGGGCACTTCAACCTGCTGATCGATGCCGACGGAGTGCTGCATTTTCCCGGGCTCTGGTTCCTGACGATAGGCGAGGATAGCTATCTGAACCCGGATCTGTTCACGGTCAAGGAGGTTGTGTTCGATCCGGACACGCAGCAATTTGCCATCCGCGAAGTTTTTCCCGTGGCGGGAACAAGTTCCGACGACCTCTGGTGGATGCCCTGGGACACGGACGGCAATCTAAATTACGACAACTGGCCCCTGAGCCAGGAGCAGCCGGACATGCGCTTCCAGTTTCCCTTCAGCCATTGGGACACGGAGCATATGGCCGGAACCATGATGATGATGTTTGCCTATAACTATCTTCGCCTTACCGGCGGAGGCGCGGACGGCAGTATGGCCTGCCTCTGGCAGGACAGCTACAAAGCCCGGATGTACAATCTTCACCCGGCTGATTCTTTGCAGTACGCGGCTTATGAAGACGACCCGGAGATCTTTCTGGCGCTGAGCTCGGACCAGGGCGCGCACTGGAGCGAGCCGGCGGTGCTGAGCGGAGTAACAAACCCTGAACTGGCGGGCATGACGCCGATGTGGGTGTATCCCTCGGACGCACTGCTGCCTTTGGCTACGCCAGGCCCCACGGGAGACTGGAAGCGGCTCTGGCTGATGTTTCTGGACGACCATAACTGGGGCGCGGCGCTGCCGCCTTCACATGAAATCGACTGGGGTAACGTGATGTACATGGCGCTGGATCTGCAGTTTCCGACTGTTTCTTCGCCTTCTGAGGAGATCCCACCGGTGGCTGCGCCCGGTCTGCAAGCTTTTCCCAATCCCTTTGCCGCTGACTGTTTTTTGGACGTTTCTCTACCTGCCAAAAGTTCCGCATCTGTTACGGTTTACAATCTGCGGGGACAGGCGCTGCGGCATCTGCACGAAGGTTTGCTGCCCGCCGGCGAAGTCCGGTTCAGTTGGGACGGCAGGGATGACCAGGGCCGGGAAGTTCCCTCCGGGCTCTATCTGCTGCGGCTAGACGCTGGTTCGTTAAGCGCGACGCGACGGGTGGCACGCATCAAATAGCGCTCGCTGACACTTTGGGAAAAAACAAGCCCGGCTGGTTTGGCCGGGCCTTTGTTTTCAGATATATTTCAAAAATAAAGGTTTGATTCCCTTCTTCCCAGTTTATTGAGACTTGCCCATAATGTTTTCCAGGTCTTTCATGCCCTGGGGGGTGGAAAATTTCTTCATCATTTTCTTCATGTCCTCGAACTGGCGCAGGAGGCGGTTTATTTCCATCACGGGGCGTCCGCAGCCCTTGGAGATGCGCAGGCGGCGGCTGCCGTTGAGGATTTCCGGGCGTTCGCGTTCTTTATCTGTCATGGACTGGATGATCGCCTCCACGTGTTTGAGGGCGTTGTCGTCGATCTTGAGGTCGGCGGGGAGCTTGTGTCCTAAGCCAGGGATCATGCGGATGATGGATTCCAGCGAGCCCATCTTTTTGATGCTCTGCAGCTGTTTGAGAAAGTCGTTGAGGGTGAACTGGTTTTTGAGCATTTTTTTGGCGAGCTTATCGCTCTCTTTGGCGTCCACGGCTTCCTCGGCTTTCTCGATGAGGCTGAGCACATCGCCCATGCCCAGAATGCGCGAGGCCATGCGGTCCGGATAGAAAACCTCCAGGTCGCTGAGTTTTTCGCCAATGCCCACAAAGGCCACCGGACGGTCCGTGACGGCTTTGATGGAGAGAGCCGCGCCGCCTCTGGCATCGCCATCCAGCTTGGTAAGGATCACGGCGTCAAAGGCCAGTTTTTCATAGAATTCCCTGGCTACGTTCACCGCTTCCTGGCCGGTCATGGAATCGGCCACAAACAAGATATAGTCGGGCTTGATGAAAGACTTGAGCCGCACCACCTCGTCCATCATGACTTCATCGATGTGCAGGCGTCCCGCGGTGTCGAAGACCAGCAGATTCATCAGGTCCTTCTGGGCCTGGCGCAGAGAGGAATCGGCTATCCTGAGCACGTCCTTGGTATCTTCCGAGATCACAGGGATATTGATCTGCTTGCCCAGGATCTGCAGCTGGTCGACGGCGGCCGGACGGTAAACGTCGCAGGCCACCAGCATCGGCTTGAGGTTCTTTTTCCGGAAATGCAGGGCCAGTTTCGCGCAGGCGGTGGTTTTTCCCGAACCCTGCAATCCCACGAGCATCACCTTGGTAAGCTTGTTATTGTAAACCTTAAGCTCGAAATCCTCAGTATCCATCAAAGCTACGAGCTGTTCGTGCACTATCTTGATGACCTGCTGTCCGGGCGTGAGGGATTTCATCACCTCGGCGCCCAGGGCACGTTTTTCCACTTCAGCAACAAAATTCTTGACGATGCGGAAGTTTACATCCGCCTCGAGCAGGGCCATGCGGATCTCGCGCAGGGCGTCTTTGATGTTCTGTTCGGTGAGATAGCCTTTGCCGCGGATATTGCGGAAAACTTTGTCCAGTTTTTCGGAAAGGCTGTTAAACATTGGCAGTTCCTCCGGGTGGTCTGAAGGTGATATGGTGGCGAATATGTTTCATGACAGCGATCCGGCCCTTATCCCCAGGAGTACGGCCGCTCGTTTGCCTCCCGCCAAATGCCCGCACCAGATGCGGGGATCAGGCGGGGGGCGCAAAAGATAAGAGCCGGCAGGGGCTTGGATGGCCGCAATTGCAGGATTTGAGTTGCTACGGGATTTAACACAGGGTTTTCATCCGGCCGGTAAAAGTCTGTGAGGCATAAGCAGGGAGGGGAAAAGATCACAACCCGCGCAGACCGCTGATCGCCGCGGCATAGTTCTTGCTGCCAAAAATGTATGAAGCGGAAACAAGGATGTTCACTCCGGCGGAGATCAAAGCCGCGGCGTTCTCAGCAGTTACTCCGCCATCCACTTCGATGCGAACGGGAAGATCCTGACGCTTAATCATTTCTTTGAGTGTCTTTATCTTTGCGAACACGGAGGGGATGAATTTCTGGCCGGAAAAGCCCGGATTGACGCTCATCAGCAGCACGTAGTCAAGATCCGGCAAGATGCAATCCAGGGTGGAGACAGGCACGGCGGGATTGAGAGCGATCCCGGCCTGCATGCCGCGATCCTTGATCCGCTGCACGAGCCGGTGGACATGGTGTTCACACTCCTGATGGAAACTGAACATCTTAACTCCGAGATCGGCCAGGATATCGATGTGATCTGCGGGATTGGTGACCATCAGATGAGCGTCCAGAGGCAGATCGGAAAGCTCGCTGATCCTGGCGATCAAAGGCTGGCCAAAGCTGAGATTTGGCACATAATGCCCGTCCATGATATCCAGGTGCAGCAGATCGGCAGTGCTCACAGCGGCCAGTTCTCGCTCCAGATTGCCAAAATCACAGGAAAGCACCGAGGCCGCGATCTGAACTTCAGGCATGTTCAACTCCTGATGAAAAAGATGATGTCTTTGATCTCCTGGGGAATCTGGGCCCTGCATTGGCGCAGGATCTCAGCTTTGCGCAGATACAGCTCCTGCAGCCAGGAATTGTTTTGCACCGCGATATAAAGAACGGAGTCATGAAAACGGAAGGGATGGGAACGCGAGGCCAGAAGTTCTCCCACGATGCTTTCCCAGCCGCGGTAGAGCAGGATGAAAGGCTGGTACTTCTCGCCACTGATCCGGGTGAGCACCTGCTTCAGCAGCTGGGATACCGGGCTGAGTGGCATGCTGGGTTCTCCCCTGGAAAAAAAAGACCGATCCGGCAGAAGCCGGATCAGTCGAGTTTGTAAACCAGGTTCAGACCAAAGTAAGCCAGAACGGCAGCCACCAGGGCGGCCAGATAGGCCATGGCAAAAGCGCTGGAATCATTGGTGGTCAGCAATACCATGATCCCCGGCAGAATGGCAGCCAGGATCACCAGAGCGTATCCAGCCGCCCCCATCCCCGCGTTCACGCTTTTGCGGTTCGTGATCAGCAAGGCCAGCACGATCAGGGCGATAAAGGCCAGGATCGCGGCAATGGCGATGATGATCGGAACAGCGGTGGGAACGATCAGATCGCTGGTAATGGCGATCAGCAGGGGCAGGCCAAGGGCCAGGACAGCCATCACCGCGCTCAGAATTGGTTTGAGCACAGGATTGGAGGCAGTGATCTCAAAATGCCGCTGACGATTCTTGAGAGTGAAATAGATCAGGGCCAGGATGGCGGCCAGCACGGCAAACATCACCACGTAACCCAGGATGCCGTGGCGCAGCAGCCCCAGGATCGAGGCTATGGCCACAAACAGCACCACACCAATGATCTGGACCACAGGCTTGGCCCCGGCGCCGGATTTTCCTTCCCGCTCGCTTTTCTTGGCGCTTCTGTTCAGCAGGTAAATGACCGCGAAGACAGCGACAAAGAAGAGAACGTAAAAAGGCAGGGCTTTTGGATTGCCTGCCCCCACCAGGGACAAAGCTCCGATCATCACGATCACAGCCAGGATCCTGGTAATGTAAAACAGGGTGTTCTTCATGGGTTTCTCCCAGTTTATTTTTCGTCTTCAGTCAGGATCGGTTCTTCGGTTTTGGTCTCGGGTTCCTCTGCTTCTTCCTCAGCCGGGAGTTCGGGTTCCTCTGCTTCTTCCTCTGCCGGGAGTTCGGGTTCCACAGGCTCTTCCTCCACGGCGGGGGCGGGCTCCGGCTCTTCGGCTGAAGCTTCTTTGGCTTCCTTTTCGACCAGCACTTTCAATTCTGACACGATGTCCTTATGCAGGCGAATCTGAACAGTGTGCTCGCCCAAAGTCTTGATATGCTTGTCCATCAGGACCTGGGACTTGTGAACCGTGATATCATGGGCGGCCAGTTCCTGAGCAATGTCAGTTTCGGAGACAGAGCCGAACATGCTGTCATGTTCATCCACTTTGCGGACAAATGCCAGACTGAGGTTTCTGATCTTATCGTCAAGCTTTTTCAGCTCAGCGATCAGTTTTTCTTCTTCCTCAGCAGCCTGGTTCTGGATGGAGCTGAGACGTTTCATGTTCTGGGGGGTGGCATAAATTGCCAGATCGCGGGGTATAAGGTAGTTGCGGGCAAAACCGCGTTTCACGGTCACAACTTCGCCTTTTCTCCCGATCTTGTCTATGTGATTGAGGAGGATGACTTTCATGCGTAGTTTCCTTTAGTTCTTAATTTCCTGAAATCGAGCCAGATGTCGGCAAATCCCAAGAGGGCGACCAGGATCAGGTTGAAAACAGCCAGCGCTATCACCAGCACGGTGACAAAGGCATTCGAGGCCAGGCGTGATAACCAGTTCAGGATCACTCCGGTCCCCTGCACCAGCGGTAAAACAAAGAGCGCAAGCAGGGTATTGATCCAAACGCCACGCAGCTGGGGAAAGAAATACAGCGGCAGAACCGCCAGGATCAGCAGGTTGTAATAAGCAGGTAGGGTGAAATCCCTGAGGATGGACTTGGCCCCGCTCAGATGCAGAAAGATCAGGTGTCCGGCGACGAGAGCGGTCAATTGGGTGACCGTCCAGCTGGCCGGCAGAAGCAGGCGCATCAGGGCCAGGTTGTTTTGGGTTTCCGCCATCTGCATTATCTGGGGTACAAGTTTGTTCAGTTCAGTGATCGCCTGGTCGTGGGCGGCGGTAAGTTGGGCTGCGAACAGAAAAGACCTTACCGCGCCATAGGCTATGACCAATATTGCTGCCTGGGCGAGGGCCACCGACGGCTTGCCCTGCTTTATCAGGGTAAACAGGTAGAGCAGGGTGACCAGTCCGGCGCCAAAAATGGCATCTGAAGCAAACACCAGGGAATCCGGCTGCCGATAGGAAAAAACGGCAAGCAGCACCGGGAAAACCAACCAAAGCAGAGCCCGGTTCAGGGGTTTTCCTTGTGTCCGCAGCAGCAGGCTGCGGCAGCTGGTTTGCATCAACAGCAAGCCCAGAAAGGGGCTGATGCTGGCCAAAGCACCCAGGAGCAAGGCGATTACGGGCACTACTCTATCACGTAGGGCAGCAGCGCCATTTGGCGGGCGCGCTTGATCTCTGTGGTGAGCTTCCTCTGGTGTTTGGCGCAAGTGCCGGTCATGCGGGCGGGATCGATCTTGCCAACATCCGAGATGAACTGGCGCAGAGTATCCAGGTTCTTATAATCGATAACGAGTTCTTTATTGGCGCAGAAACGGCAGTATTTTTTCCGGGTGAATCTCTTTTTTCGGTCTGTCAGGTTCATTATTTACTCCAAATTAAAAGGGTACGTCATCGTTGGTTGTTTCGCCGGAAGACTGGGGCGGTTCCTGGGGCAGGGGGGCTTCCTGATTGTCGCCGCTGCCATCCCTGGGTTTCCATTCGAGGGTCTGGATATAATCTGCAATGATCTCAAAAACCTTGCGGTTATTGTTGTTTTGGTCCACGTAAGACCTAACGTCGATCCTTCCTTCAACCAGAATGGCGGTGCCTTTGCTGGCCATTTTGCAGATGGTTTCAGCTTGCTGGTTCCAGGCTACTACATCCAAAAAGATCGAAGAAGACTGCCATTGATCGGAATCGTCTTTGTAGCGTTTGTCCATGGCAACCGAGAAGTTTACAACTGCGGTTCCCTTTGGGGTGTACTTCAACTCAAGGTCTTTGGTGATGCGGCCGGCAATGAGCACTCTGTTCAGCCGGGGTACTTTCAGATCTGCCATCTTTCCTCCTATTGTTCTTTTACGATGAACATGTGCCGGAGCACCTGTTCATTGATGTTAAGCTGTTGCTTGACGCTTTTGACTCCGGTGGCGTCCATGCTCAGGTAGTTCACAAAATAATGGGCTTCAGTATGTTTGTTGATGGGATAGGCCAGAATGCGTTTACCCCAGGGGTCGGTTTTCACGATCTCGCCTTTGTGTTCCTTGAGAAGGTTGAGGATGCTTTCGTTAAGGGCGGCGGCTTCCTCGTCGCTGAGCTTAGGCGACAGAATCACCATAAGTTCATAATTCTTTTCCATTGTTTATCTCCTTTGGTCTTGTGTTTCCAGGGTTTTTCTCCCCGGAACAGGATTTTTTCCATACGCTATAGGCGTTCAACACAGAGTTGAAATCGCCTCGTATATATTCGTCAATAAACTCGCAGGCCAGATCCAGGGAAGGCTGCAGCAGCTGCAGTTCCTCCAGGCTGAAGTCATCCAAAACGTAGTCGCGGGGATTTCCGCTGTCGCGGCCAATGCCCACGCGGACTCGTTTAAGATCCTCGGCTGGCATGATTTCCAGCAAGGATCTCATGCCATTATGGCCACCGTCTCCGCCGCCTTCGCGCAGCCGCAGCCTGGCCAGCGGGAGTTCAATATCGTCGTGGATGACCAGCGCTTCAGAGATCTTCCAGCGTTTTTGCGCCTCGGCCAAGGCCTGGCCCGAGCGGTTCATATAGGTACCTGGTTTGATCAGGCAAGCCCCGCGAAAGCGAAGATAGCTGAAATGGCGGTCATGTTTGAAGCTCATGTTGTGCTTGTGGGACCACAGATCGAGACAGAGGAATCCGGCATTATGCCGGGACAACTCATATTCGCTGCCAATGTTCCCCAGTCCCAGGATCAGTTTCATTCTTCAGGTTTTTCTTCCTCGGCTTCAGGAGCGGCTTCCACAACAGGCACTTCCTCGGTCTTCTTGGCGTGCACGACAACCAGGGCTACATCAGGATGATCCTTGTAATGCCACTTGCCTTCGGGCAAGTCTTTGATGTGCATGGTATCGCCAACGCGCATTCCGGAAATGTCCAGCTGGATGTCATCCGGCAAATCCTTGGCCCGGCAGGTAACCTTCACGGTTCTCTGCACAACATCCACGAATCCGCCTTCCTTGGTGCCAATGGCCTCTCCGATGTACTGAACCGGAACCTCGAATTCCATCTGGGCGGATTCTTCGATGACCATGAAATCGATGTGCAGAATGTTCCGCGTGACGGGATGGATGAGTTTGTCTTTCAGGATCGTGTGGTGTTTGGCGCCATCGAGTTCGATCTCATAGAAAGCCAGTTCGTTGAAGCTTTTTTTGTAGCACTGCAGAAAGGTTCCGCGGTCGATGGCTATGGGAGTGGATTCCACTGCCTTTCCATAAAGCACCGCCGGGATCATTCCCTGCTGGCGCAGAGCGTTCAACTCACTGCGCTTGGTGGTTGTTCTTTTTTTTGCTTCGAGATTGAATATCACTTATTCCTCCAGTCTCAATATCTATTTGAACAGAATACTGAGAGATTCCTCTATGTGTATTTTTTTTATCGCTATGGCCAGCATTTCGGCTATGGAAAGCTGTACTATTTTGGGGCAGTTCGCCGCTGCTTCAGGCAGCGGTATGGTGTTGGTGACAAAAAGCTTCTCTATTGCAGATTTCTCTATGTTTTTTACCGCTGCTCCGGACAGCACGCCATGCGTGCAAGCGGCATAGATTTTCTTGACTTCATAATCTTTCAGGACGTCGGCGATCTTTACCAGGCTGCCTCCGGTGTCGATGATGTCGTCAAAGAGGATGGCCGTTTTTCCGCAAACATCCCCGATGATGTTCAGAAGTACAGTTTGGTCGTCATTTCCCGTACGCCGTTTATCGCCAATGGCCAGGCCGCAGTTCAGCCTTTTGGCCAAAGCGCGGGCGCGGTTGGCTCCGCCGGAATCGGGGGAAATGACCACCGGGTCCTCTATCTCCATGCTCAGCAGGTAGCGGGCAAAAGTGGGGATGGAATACAGATGATCGACCGGTATGTTGAAAAACCCCTGGATCTGTTCCGCGTGGAGATCGACCGTGATGATCCTGTCCGCGCCAGCTACCGTCAGCAGGTCCGCAACCAGTTTGGCCGTGATGGGAACCCGGGGCTGGTCCTTCTTGTCCGAGCGGGCGTAGGCATAATAGGGGATTACGCAGTTGATCCTCTGGGCTGACGCGCGTTTCAGGGCGTCGATCATGATCAGCAGGTCCATCAGGTTGTCGTTGACGGGCCTGCAGGTTGGTTGAATCACGAATACGTCTGCGCCCCGAACGTTGTCGTTGATCTTTACGAAAGACTCATCATTGGCAAATTTGAACAGGTCAATATCCGCGAGGGGCACACCCGCAAAGCGTGCCACTTCCTCGGCCAGGGGCCGGTTGGCTTTTCCGGTGAATAGTTTAAGCTTCGAATTCACTTTGGTACTCTTTCCTAGATACTGTCCTTACTATTTTTGTCCAATAACCAACTTGGTCGAAAAAATCCTTGCATGCCTGCATTTTGGCGGCATCCTCAAAAACTCCGAAGCAGGTCGATCCGCTTCCACTCATGATCGCGGCATCAGCTCCCGCTTCATGCAGATAACTCAGCAACCGGTCCACTGCCGGATAAGCTTGCCTGATGCCAGGTTCCAAGCGGTTGAAAAGCCACTTGTGGCCAATTGGCTGCTCCAGGTGTTGCCTGTCGCTGCCTGAAGCGTCCGGTACCAAGGCATAGGCTTCGGCGCTGGCAATGCCGATATTCGGATTAACCAGCAGCAATTCCATCTGGACGTCCGGCCGGGGCTGAACCAACTCGCCTTTGTGGGTGGCCCAGGCAGTTCCACCGTGCAGAAAAAAGGGGATATCGCTGCCAAAACGCGCAGAGACAAGTTCCAGCTCGGCAATGCTCAACTGCAAATTCCACAGGGAGTTAAGGGCACGCAAAGTTATCGCGGCGTTGCTGCTTCCGCCTCCCAAACCGGCTGCCAAAGGAATCCTCTTTGTCAGGTGGATATCCACACCCTGATCGGGTTTGAACTCATCCAGCAGATACTGGGCCACCTTGAAAACAAGATTGCTTTTTGCAGGCAATTCAGGCAAGTTAGACCACAATTTTATGCCCTGCCTTTTTGTCAAAGCATATTTGAGCGTATCATAGAGAGAGACACTGCAGAGCAGTGTCTCGATCTCGTGATAGTTGTCTGGGAGCTTTCCCAGAACCTCAAGAAACAGATTTATTTTTGCGTAGGAAACGTGCTGCGCTTTTTTTCTGTTTCTGGGGGATGTCTTCTCCATAGTAGTAGTAGTAATAGTAGTAATAATAGTAGTAGTTCTGTTTGCTGTAATACTTCTGGACATAGACGCCGTTGACGATGATGCCGTCGATGGTGGCGTCGATGTTTTCCATTAGTTCCTTGGTACGCTTGATAACGCCTTTCTCGGTGAAGCCGCAGCGGACAACTATGAAGGTCAGGTCAACCTTCTTGGTGAGGATGAGGGCGTCTGTGACGGCAATGATGGGCGGGGTGTCGAACAAGATGAAATCGTAACGGACCCGGAGATCCTCGATGAGTTTGTCGGTTTGGGCCGAAGAGATCAGCTCCGAGGGGTTGGGCGGGATGAATCCGCTGGTGATCACGTCCAGATTGGGTATGCCTGAAGCTTTTACCACCTGCTCGAGAGCCACTTCGGTATCGATCAGGTAATCGCTGAGGCCGTTTTCCTTTTCCACGCCGAATTTGCTGTGGATCATCGGGCGGCGCATGTCCATATCTACCAGGATCACCTTGGCATTCATCTGGGAAAGAGTGATGGCCAGGTTCACGATGGTGGTGGACTTACCTTCCTTGGGGCCTGAGGAAGTGACCAGCAGGGTGGTGCTACCAGTTGGTTTTTTGGCCAGAATGTTGGTACGAAGCGTACGGTAGGATTCAGCGATGGGCGATTTCGGCGCGTAATGCGAGACCAGCTGCATCATCACATAATGCAGCGATCTGCTTAGTTGTTCCTTGTTTTCGCCCTCGGCCTGTTCGATCATGTTGTTGAATTCCATGATCCGCGATTCGGATTCCTGGATGACGGGAATGGTGCCCATGATAGGAAGGCGGACGTAGTTTTCCATGTCCTCCAGGGTCCTGAGCTTGGTGTCGAGAGAGTGTACCAAAAAGGCGGCGCCGACACCCAAACCGAGACCGAGGATGATGCCCACCAGCATGTTCATCGAAACGCGCGGTTTGATAGGACTGCCCGGCATCTCGGCGTAATCCAGGACGCGGATGTTACCGATCTTGGCTTGCTCGGCAATACGGGCATCCTCATATTTTTCCATCATGATGCCGTAGATCTTTTCGTCCAGAGACATGCTGCGCAACAGTCGGGCGTATTCCAACTCTTTGTCGGGAAGCGTGATCAACCGGTCATCGTATATGACCTTGGTCTGCTCCAGGCCGTTGACCAGAGTGCGCGCCATTTCCAATTCGACCTCGGCCTGAACGATCTTCATCAGCAGATCGTTTCTCACCGCCAGCGGATCCTGGTTTAGAGAGATGGCGATGAACTTCTGTATTTCCGTATCAAGAGTGTTCTTGGTTTTGGCCAGTTCCTCCTGCAGGAGGATCATCTGGGGATGGTTCTCAGAGTAGTTTTCATTGGTCCGGAGCCGGGCAATGGTGGCCTGGGTATTTGTGATCTGCTTGCGCAGTTCATCAATGTACGGGGCCTGAAGAACATTTTCCACCTTCACCAGCAGGGAATCCTGATCCTGCAGTTGTCCGCGCAGAACGTCCAGGGTCCTGGCTTTCACAGCTTGGTCGGTCAAAGCAGATTCATATTCGGATTCAACTTCAGAGGACTGTTCGATCCATTTCTTGGT
>Ga0172377_10000342_pt1 | contig 43087 bp, 39 predicted proteins | sample Pumphouse3metaG_FD_119749 | JGI IMG/M metagenome (GOLD analysis project Ga0172377, IMG submission 119749) | Leachate microbial communities from a municipal landfill in Southern Ontario, Canada - Pumphouse #3 metaG | ecosystem: Engineered > Solid waste > Landfill > Unclassified | place: Canada... | reverse complement strand
TACCGTCGTTGAGAACCCGCCAAAGGCGGGTGAAGCCCTTCGTCTTGTGGGAACATATGAGGCTCAGGATTTCGGCAGACTTGGTATAGGGCCGAAGCAATCTCCCTCCGAAATATTTTCATATTATGAGATCACTTCGTCGCCCCCTTCGGGGGCTCCTCGTGACGACGGCGCGGGAATTTACTGTGGAGAACTGAGGTGATACTTACTTTTTGCTTTTGGAAAGGGGTTGACAAGGGGTGTCTCTTGATGTATACTTTGTCGTGAGTGGATTGAAGTGGAGGAAAGTGGAGAATAAGAAAAGCGGCAAGGAGAAACAGCAGTATGTTTTACGGAGAACATCTTCATAGCATAGACAATAAGAACAGGGTAATAATACCCGCCAAATTCCGAGCTCCGCTTGAGGATGCCGACTCGCAAATGTTATATCTCACCAAAGGGTTTGAAGAATGTCTTTTTGTTTTCCCCGAGAAAGAATGGAAACAGCAGGAAAACAAATTCAAAGCCATGGCTTTTACGAAAAGGGAACACAGAAAATTTCAGCGAATATTCTTTGCCGGGGCTTCACAGGCGCTTCCTGATAAACAGTGGCGGATACTTGTTCCGGATTATTTAAAAGAATTTGGCGGGCTTTCCAAGGAGATAATGATAATCGGAGTTTCCAACAGAATAGAGATATGGGACAAGGACAAATGGACCGAGTTCTACAAAAGTTCCAGAGAGAATTACGAAGAGATAGCGGAAAATCTTATGGATTTTTAGCAGCCCAAGGGCCGGAGGGGGAGACATGTATAAAAGATATGCGATGGAGTTCCACAAAAAACAGAGGGAATTTATTAATTGCGTGAACATAGTGGAACGCGTTAAGAAGGCAAGGGCTCTTCCTACCGGGATTGAGCATCTTGGCGTCAGGAGGTTCGTCGTTACCTCCAGCGGTATCGGGAAAAAGGAATATCTCAGCATAAAGGATTGCAATTAATGAGCAGTGTAACGGTAAGAAGATATCCGGCCCCGCGCGACCGGGACAAAAAGAAGATGCTTCAATCCTGTGAAATAGGCGGGATCAGGTCCATGTACGGAAGAACCCCGGGATCGGGGGGGATAAAAATTGATAATACCGTGAAACAACAAAAAGATATTTCATCGAATTATAATAATTTTTATCAAAACCAGGTCAATTTAATGAACAAAGTTTTTGGCAGGAAAAGGGAACAGGGATAAGAATTTGCATTTTCCGGTATTAAGAGAAGAAGTGGTGGATTTTCTGGATCTCTCCCCGGGAGATGTGGTGCTTGACGCTACCCTGGGAGGAGGAGGGCATACGGCAGAAGCTCTGAAAATGATAACTCCCGGAGGTAGAGTAGTTGCCGTAGACCGCGATATTGACGCGATAGAAAGGTTCAGGGAGAAGTTTTCGGAAAGTTTAAGTGACATGCTTCTGGTGAACGGTAATTTTAAGGACATCGTAGAACTTTTAAGGGGGAACGGCATTAATAAAATAGACGGGGCTATATTTGATCTTGGGTTTTCTTCATTCCAGCTGGATGATGTTTCCAGGGGGTTCAGTTTTCAGAATGACGGCCCTTTGGATATGCGTTTTAACAGAGCCGACAAGTTGACCGCGTTTGAGGTAGTTAACACCTTCGGGAAAGACGAACTTGCCGGGATAATCAGGGAGTATGGAGAAGAGCGGCATTCTCGAAAGATCGCATCCGCTATAGTTGACGCAAGGAAAACGGGAAGGATACAAACCACAAAGGAGCTTGCCAATATCATCCGGCTTTCAGTAGGCCGTATGTACTCTAACCAGAAGATCGATCCATCCTGCAGGACTTTTCAGGCCATACGCATACGGGTCAATGACGAAATGGCCGCGGCGGAAAAAGGAATAGCGGGAGCGGTTTCCATGTTGTCCCGCGGCGGAAGAATATGCGTAATATCTTTCCATTCGCTTGAGGATAGAATCGCCAAGAATATTTTTAAAAAAGAAGCCAGGTTGGGAGCGCTGGAAATACTCACCAGAAAACCAGTACTGCCGTCCCGTGAGGAAGTGAGGAATAATCCAAGATCAAGAAGCGCTAAACTGCGCGCAGCGGAAAGGATAAAATGAAGATACGGGATACTATACTTGTGGGGATGATATTCACGGTAGCGGCATCGCTCTACGTGCATCAGCATGCGGAAATATATAAGACCGGATACGACCTCCAGCGGGATAGAAAGAGGCTTTCATGTCTCGTTGACCGTAATTCTGACCTGATGTATAATCTTTCCAAGATGGAGACCCCCCGGTACTTGCTTACTTCGCTTGGAGGGATGGAGATACAGTTTGCCGGAAAAGGCAGAGAGAGGGTAAATAGCTACTCGATCGCCGGGCTTTATGACGCGCAAGACCGCTATGAAGAGGCCTTTCCTGAAAGGGTATTTGACCTTTTTACGGCTACGGCTGAAGCCGGAAACCGCATTTAGACCCACAGATAAACGCGTAATGTCCTGAAGTCCCGGGATCGCAAATACCGCGGGTGGGAACTCCAAAACCTTGCCTATAAAGTAAGCCGATGCGTACAGCGACGCTAAGTTAGTCCGCGGGTCTCATTTTCACAAAGTTTATTAATGGAGAAAAATAATAATGCTGAGAATGCGCCGATATCTGGTGATACTCGTTTTCGGCGGGCTTTTTCTGGGCCTTTTTATAAGGCTTTTCTGTCTGCAGGTAGTGGATAGGAGAAGGTATGTTGATATAGCCCGGAAGCAGCATAATCTGGTTCTGAAGGTCGAGGCCAGAAGGGGGAGCATTTTTGACAAGTACATGGATCCTCTTGCGATGAACATGGAAGTTGAGAGCGTTTTTTGTGACCCGAGGATAATTTCTGATAAGTCAAATATGGCGGAGATCCTATCACGCGAATTGGGAATAGACGCTGAGAGTGTCAGGTTAAAACTTCAGAGAGACAAAGCTTTTGTGTGGATAAAAAGAAAGATCGATCAAGCCGAGTATGAAAATCTAAGTTCGAAGAATCTCAGAGGGGTTTATTTCAGGCCTGAGAGCAAAAGAAAGTACCCTAATGATGCCATGGCATCTCATGTGCTTGGCTTTGTCGGAACCGATAACCAGGGGCTTGAAGGGATAGAGCTTTTATACGAAGACCAGCTTAAGGGTCGTCCCGGAAGACGCTATGAGACTCGTGATGCCAGAATGCGTTCCGTGTTGCGGAAAGAAGAGGCTTCTATCCCGCCGCACAACGGGAACAATCTTGTCCTTACCATAGACAGTGTTATACAATATATAGCGGAAGATGAGCTGTCTGCCATGGTAAGGAATTTCAATCCCGCGGGCGGTACTGTAATAGTAATGGATCCATTTTCCGGAAAAGTGCTCGCCTTGGCCTCGAGCCCGGCATATGACCCGAACGATCTGTCTTCGTTATTGCCGGAACATATAAAAAATCCGGCTGTATCGGATGTTTTTGAACCCGGCAGTGTCTTTAAGGTGGTAGCCGCGGCAGCCGCTTTGGAAGAAGGAGCTATAACTCTTGAGGACAAAGTTCATTGTGAGAACGGGCAATATCGTACGGGCGGCAGAATGCTTAATGATTACCGTCCTTACGGTGAAATATCTTTTGAGGATGTTATCGCGAGATCCAGTAACATTGGAGTGGTCAAGGTCGCTCAAAAACTCGGAGAGAAAAAACTTTTTGAATATATACAGAAATTCGGGTTTGGAGAGAAAACCGGAATAGATCTTCCGGGAGAGGTCCAGGGTATAAGCAGACATCCCAGGGTGTGGTCCCGCAGCGATATCACGACAATACCCATGGGGCAGGGAATAGCCGTAACCGCGTTACAACTTGCTTCAGCGGTAAGTGTTATTGCGAACGGGGGATATCTGATGACGCCCTATATAGTAGAGGAAATAATCACCTGGGAAGGAGAAAAGGTTAAAAAAAACTTCCCACAAGTGAAAAGAAGGGTGATAAGTGAGAAAACATGCGGGAAAATGAAGCAGGCAATGCGGAAGGTTATTACCGACGGCACAGGGAGGTCATCGGCTTCTAAACGTTATGAAACTTGCGGTAAGACAGGAACGGCGCAGATGGCCAGTCCCGCGGGAGGGTATTATCCCGATAAGTATTACGCGACTTTCATAGGGTTTGCCCCTCAGGAAGATCCAAAAATAAGTATTGTTGTCGTCGCGCGCGATCCGCGGCCGCTGTATTTCGGGGGAACAGTCGCCGGACCCGCTTTTAAAAGGATAGCTGAGAGGACATTGGAATATCTCGGGGCTGAGGAGATACGCTCTTCGTCACGCTAAGTAAGAAAAAGAACAGGACTTGAGGAATACATATGTCTATGACACAGGAAAATATTGTTGAATTGATATCCTCGATGGAGGCGGGCCTCTCTGACGATTCCAGAGAGATAAGGCCAGGGGATGTTTTTGTCGCTGTAAAGGGGATATCCTCTGACGGGCATGATCATATTGACGAAGCTTTTTCGAAAGGAGCCCGCGCGGTTGTATGTGATGACAGGTATTTTTTAAAGCATCATCCAAGATCAGAGGAGCTCGTGCCTGTTCCGGATACAAGGGAAACTCTCGGTTTGCTTGCTAAAAAAAAATTTAAAGATCCGTCAAAGGAACTTTCTGTTTATGGGGTTACCGGGACCAACGGGAAGAGTACCACCGTATCCATTATTGAAAGTGTTTTTAGTTCTATGCGCATACCCTGCGGAATAACAGGCACGGTTTTCAATAAGATACGTGGGGAGGAGCTTGAACGCTCAGAGATGACTACGCCCGGAATACTGAAATTGAACGGTATGTTGCGGGAGATGGCCGATAGCGGCAAAAGGGCGGCGGCCGTCGAGATCTCGAGTCACGCTCTGGATCAGAAAAGAGTGTCCGGCATAGAGCTTGACGGAGCGATCTTTACGAACCTTACTCCGGAACACATGGATTATCACAAAGATATGACACGCTATTTTCAGGCTAAATTAAAAATTTTCGAGAATGTAAGACCTCGCGGGATATGTGTTTTGAACGCGGATTCTGACATGATAAAAGATATCGCGGAAATCATGAAAAGCCCGGGAGTTGTGACTTTTGGATTCCATCCGGAAAGCGGAGTTTCCTGTAGAAATGTGAACATGGGGCCGGATGGCTCTGAATTTGATATGCTTTTTAACGGGAAAAATGAAGGCAGGGTAAAGTCTCCGCTTCAAGGAAAACACAATATCAGTAACGCGTTGGGAGCCGCCGCTCTTTTTTTGAAAAAAGGGTTTTCTCCCGAAATAATAATAAAGGGTCTGGAAAATACGCGCGCGGTTCCGGGCAGGCTCGAAAAAGTGCCCTCGACCGCTTCTTTCCGCGTGTATGTGGATTACGCGCATACTCCGGACGCTCTCAAAAGCGCCCTCGAAAGTGTCCGCATGATAACATCAAAAAAACTTTTTTGTGTTTTTGGCTGCGGCGGAGACCGCGACAGACAGAAACGGCCTGTTATGGGCAGAATAGCTTCCGAAATTTCCGACACTATTATTTTAACAGATGACAATCCGAGGAAAGAGGATCCCGGCAGTATATTGAGGGAGATCGAAAGCGGGATACTGCCGGGAACCGAGTTTAAAGTGATCCGGGACAGAAGAGACGCGATCTTTTATGCCATCAGTAAAGCAAAAGAGGGAGATAGCGTAATTATAGCGGGCAAGGGACATGAAAATTACCAGCTATTCATGGATAGGACCATCCATTTTGACGATATGGAAACGGCTGTATCCGCCCTCAGGGAGATGGGGTATGCTTGCCGGCCTGACGAACCCGCAGGAAAGGTATATGAATGAATAAAATGTACATCGGTGATGTCGAAAGGATCTCGGGAGGGGAACTTGTTTTAAGAGGAGATACTTCCGAAGTAAGGGGATTTTCCATAGATTCCCGCTCGATAACGCCCGGTGATATCTTTATTGCCGTTAAAGGGCATAATTTTGACGGACATGATTTTATTGAGGAGGCTTTTTTAAAAGGAGCTTCCGCTGTGATAGCGCAAAAAAGTTCTTTTTCGGGGACGAATACGGGGGGGAAAGGGCTTATATTTGTGGACGATACCATAGAAGCCATGTCGAAAATAGCCGGAAGCCTGAGAAAATCCGCAGGGATCCCGGTTATATGTGTTACCGGGACTAACGGAAAGACAACTGTCAAGGACTTGATAGCTTCCGCGCTTTCTTCCCGGTTTAATGTCCTTAAAAGCAAAGCTTCGTATAATAATGTATTCGGCGTGAGCCTGACGCTTTTTGGCATAAAAAGTTCGCATCAGGCCGCGGTGCTGGAGATAGGTACCAGCAGCCCCGGGGAAATAGGATATCTTGCCGGCGTCGCCGCGCCTGATATGGCTGTTATAACGAATATCGGGTATGGGCATTTGGAGGCATTGGGAGACAAGAACGGTGTCTTTCGTGAAAAGACAAGTCTGCTTGAAAAACTTTCAGTGTCAGGGACGGCATTTCTTAACGGAGACGATGTAATGCTTTCTGAAGTAAGGAAAGATGGGCGCAATATCCGTTTTTTCGGCACGGGAGATAATTGTGATCTAAAAATAAGCGGGATAAGGAAGATGCTTTCCGGCATGGAATTCTTTCTGAACGGTAAGAAATTCTCGGTTCCGGGCTATGGCAGGCACAACGTATACAACGCCGCAGCGGCCGCGGCGGTAGCCATGGATATGGGGTTAAACGCGGGGGAAATAAGGGAAAAAATAGAAAAAACCGTTATGCCGGAGATGAGGCTTGAGAAAGTGGTATCCGGAGGTGTAATTTTTCTTAATGACGCCTATAACGCCAACCCGGGATCTTTCGAGGCGGCTATAGAGACTCTTGCCGACTTCCCCGGGCAAGGAGAAAAATGGGTGGTTGCCGGTGACATGCTTGAACTTGGCGATGAGTCATGTGAAATACACAGATCTTTGGGAAAAAAGATATCATCATCCGGAATAGACTTCCTGATAACGTTAGGGGGTCTCGGTAAACATGTATCGTCCGGAGCCAGAGATCAAGGCATGAGAGAGGATAGAACTTACATGGCTTTTTCTTACAAGGACGCGGCCTTAAAAATAAAAGAAAGAGCGCCTTCCGGGACCACCGTGCTGGTCAAAGGATCGCGCCGCATGAAAATGGAGGAAGTTATCAGATGTTTTACCACTTATTCTACCCCCTGAAAGATCTCTGGTTCGGGTTCAATGTGTTCAGGTATATAACCTTCAGGGCCGGGATGGCGGCTTTTACGTCTTTTCTCTTGTGTGTTCTGGTACTGCCTTTATTCATACGATGGATGAAGGCCATTAAGGCCGGGCAATATGTCCGAACAGAACATGTGGGGGAGATATATGACCTGCACAAGCATAAACAGGGGACTCCCACTATGGGAGGAGTGGTAATACTCGCGGCCGTGGTGGTTTCCACTATCTTGTGGGGACGGCCGGAAAACAGTTTTGTTATCATGGCCCTTGGGGGAATGACCTGGCTCGGGATAGCAGGGGCGGTAGACGATCTTTTAAAAATACGCAATAAAAGCTCCAAAGGCCTCGGGGGGGTATATAAATTGGGAGCGCAGGCCGTGCTTGCCCTGATAGTAGGCATCTTCGTGGTTTCCAACAAACATCTGGGAACGGAACTTTATCTGCCTTTTTTAAAAAATGCAGTCGCTAATCTGGGATATTTGTACATTCTTTTTATACTTATTGTTGTAGCAGGGGCGTCCAACGCGGTCAATCTTACTGATGGACTTGACGGACTCGCTATCGGTTGTGTTGTTTTCATATCGCTGTCATATTCAGTTATGTGCTACGTAACGGGTCATATTGAAATAAGCAACTACCTGCACCTTTTTTACGTTCCCGGAGCGGGCGAACTTACGGTGTTTTGCGCCGCTCTCGCGGGCGCGTCTCTCGGGTTCTTATGGTACAACGGGCATCCGGCCACGATCTTTATGGGAGATACGGGTTCTCTGTCCCTCGGCGGAGCTATTGCCATAGTTAGCGTTATTATTAAAAAAGAGATATTGCTGGTCATCGTAGGCGGTGTGTTAGTGGTAGAAACGTTATCGGTTCTGTTACAGGTGGCTTCATTCAGGCTCAGGGGTAAACGTGTTTTTCTGATGTCACCTATACATCATCACTTTCAGAAAAAAGGATGGCATGAATCTAAAATAACGGTACGTTTCTGGATAGTGGCTTCCGTATTAGCGCTTCTCGGTATGATGGCGCTAAAAGTCCGATAAGAGGCATAATAGATAAAAATATGGACGTAAAAGGTAAAAAGATACTTGTTGTGGGGCTGGGCTCGAGCGGGTTCTCTTCGGCTGCTCTTCTTTTGCAAAAAGGGGCGAAAGTGAAAGTGACCGATGCTTCGGATTCTGAAGAGATAAAAAGAAAAAGTACGATTCTCAGGGACAAGGGCGCGCACGTCGAGACGGGGGGGCATACGAAAGGTTTTTGTGCAGGACATGAACTTGTTGTCATGAGTCCCGGAGTGGATAGAAGTATTCTGTCAGCACTGTTTGAAGAAAAGAAAGATATTTCTGTTATCGGAGAAATGGAACTCGGGTATCTTTTCTGCAAAGCTCCCATAACGGCGATTACGGGAACTAACGGCAAAACAACTGTTACAAGCCTTATGGGGGACATAATAGCACTTTCGGGTAAACACACAATAGTTTGCGGAAATATCGGTAACCCTCTTGCCGGGGAAATAGGGGGTATAACCGAAAATAGTGCGGTGGTACTTGAGGTAAGTTCTTTTCAGCTTGAGGGCATAAGATCTTTCAGGCCTCGGACAGCCGTACTTCTGAACGTAACCGATGACCATTATGATCGTCACGGCGGGTTTCGAAGTTATAAAGAACACAAGTTTAGTATTTTTTCCCGACAAGGCATATCCGATAATGCCGTGCTGCACAGTGATCTTCGCCGGGACCCCCTGGTCAGGAACATAAAGAGTAAAATATTTTTCTATGGCGATAGTTCCTGCAGGTACACCGCGGACAAGGGAAGCGTAATATTCTCCCATGATGGAAAGTCCCAGACGATAATAACGGACAAGGATACTTCTTTGAGGGGAAAACACAATATGGAGAATATCGCCTGCTGCTGTCAGGTCGCGGAAATAGAGGGGATTTCCCTTTCGGCCGTAAAAAAAGCCGTAAAAAATTTCCGAGGCCTTGAGCACAGGTTCCAGGAAGTGGGGACATTCGGGGGTGTGGTGTTTATAGACGACTCAAAAGCGACCAATGTCGATGCCGCGAAACGAGCTCTTGAATCGGTGGATAAACGCGTGGTTCTGATCGTGGGTGGCAGGGACAAACTTGGGAATTACGGGGCTCTGGTCGATCTTGTCAAAAAGAAGGTGGCCGCTCTGGTCGTGATAGGGGAAGCCCGGGAAAGAATAAAGAGAACTTTTTCAGATCATGCAAAAGTGTATGAGGCCGGTTCCATGGAAGAGGCCGTTGAAATATCGGTATCGGCAGCTAAAAAAGGGGAAGCTGTAATGCTTTCGCCTATGTGTTCCAGCTTTGATATGTTCGACAGCTATGCCCACAGAGGCAGAGTGTTCCGCGAATCTGTCAGAAGGATATGTGTGAAGAACGGGATTGGATCTAATGAAAAATGACGCTAAAATGGTACTGCTTCTGACATCATTGATACTTATGGTGGGCGTCGTTATGATCTATTCTTCAAGTTCAGTTTACGCGTACCAGAGATATGGCGACAGCATGCATCTTATAAAAAGGCATTTTCTTTTCCTTTGCATCGGATTTGTCTCGGCCATATTTTTTCTGAAGATACATTATAGGGACCTTGCGCGCAGTTCCAAAATGATACTTGCGCTTTTCATTGTCCTGCTTTTGCTTTTGCTTGTTCCCGGGGTCGGAGTGGAAGCCGGGGGAGCAAGAAGATGGATGAGGATATTTGGTATAGGGTTTCAGCCTTCGGAAGGTATAAAGATTGCCATAATAATATACCTAGCCGATTTCGCTTCCCGAAAAAGGTATTTAATGGGGGATCTGGTAAAGGGGTTTATCCCGCCGGTATCGCTTATCCTTCTTTCCTCCGGGCTTATACTGCTCCAACCCGATATGGGAACTTCTATCTCTGTTCTTTTTATTGGATTCGTCTTGCTGTTCATTTCGGGAGTAAAGCTCAGGCATATCGCCGGGACTATTGTTCCTGTCATCCCCATTATGGCGGCGGCCATCATTTGGAAGCCGTACAGGTTAAGGCGGATAGCCGTATTTCTTGATCCGTGGAGAGATAGCTCGGGAGCGGGATTTCAGCTTGTGCAGTCTTTTATAGCCCTGGGGTCGGGAGGGGTAACGGGTGTAGGGCTCGGCCAGTCAAAACAGAAACTTTTTTATCTTCCGGAAGCCCATACCGATTTTATTTTTTCGATAATCGGAGAGGAGCTTGGTTTTTTGGGGTCGGTGTCGCTTGTAGCGTTTTTTGCGGCGCTGATTTTTTTTATTTTCCGCATCGGGATGAGAATGAACGAGCGTTTTTCATCTCTGGTTGTAATGGGAATAGGGGTCATGGTGGCCTTCGAGGTTTTAGTGAACATGGGCGTCTCAACGGGGCTTTTGCCGACTAAAGGACTTCCTCTGCCTTTTGTAAGCTATGGAGGGAGTTCTCTGTTCTTCCACCTGATCGCGATCGCCATTGTTCTCAATTTTTCGAGGCAATGCGAAGAGAGAGTCTAACAGTCGTTGATTAGCAGATATGTAGAGTTCTGCAAAATTCCTATTTCTCGTCATTGCGAGGGAGCGGAGCGACCGAAGCAAACTTATAACTTGTTATTTATATTGAGATTGCTTCGGCTATTTACTATTCTGACGAAATCCTGAGCCATAGTATTTATCACGATACGAAGGCTTCGTCACTCACTTCGTTCCTCGCAAAGACGGAATAAAAGTCTATTTTGAAGAACGCTCTAACGATATGCCGAAAGATGTAAAATGGAGAGGAGAAATGCAAAAGATATGGATGTGAAGCGTATGAAAGTAATACTCGCGGCGGGCGGTTCGGGGGGGCACATTTTTCCATGTGTTTCCCTGGCTTCAGAGCTTGAGAAAGCGGGAGTGGGGCACATTTTTTTTGTTTCAAGCAGAAGACGGCTTGATATGAACCTGCTGAAGGATATCCCTTATCCCCGATTTTTTCTATCGGTCAATCCGATGCCGATGGCCTTTTCGGTGAAAGGAGCCGTAGTTTTTGTGTTCAAATGTTTGTGGGATACCATGAGATCGGTTTGGATCACTTTAAAGATAAGGCCTGATGTGGTAGTGGGTTTTGGAGGATATTCTTCCGGGACCATTTCTCTGGTCGCGAAGATAATAGGCGTGCCTCTTGTAATACACGAACAGAATATGCTTCCCGGCAGAGCTAACATGATACTTAGCGGGATAGCGGATAAGATCGCTTTAAGTTTTCCCTCATCGTCTGCGCATTTCGGAAAACATTCTCAAAAAACCGTGTTTACGGGAAATCCCATAAGGCTGGATATGCTTGAGAATGACAGGGAAGGCGCGGCTCGGAGAATGGGGATCTCAGCGGACAAGGACACCGTTCTTGTCATGGGAGGAAGCCAGGGGTCAAGTTTTCTCAACAAGATATTGCTTGAGGTGGCGCTTGATATCAGGAACCAAAAAGGGGATAGCGTTCAGTTCGTCCATATCACAGGGAAGAACGAATATTTTGAGATATCTCAAAGATTTTTCCTCGAGAATAAGATTCCGGGAAAGGTATTTTCTTTTCTTGAAAGGATTGACGACGCGTATTCTGTGAGCGATATTGCGGTATCAAGATCCGGTGCCGCGGCGATATTTGAACTTGCCTATTACGGCAAGCCCATGATATTGGTGCCGTATCCCAACCCTAAGAACAACCAGAGGTCTAACGCGGTGTTTTTCGCCTCGAGCGGAGCGGCTATTCTCAGGGAAGAAAAAGATCTTTCGCGGGAGACCCTTACGCGTGATATACTGGAGATCCTCGGCGACCGTGAAAAACGTTCCGGCATGAGAAAAGCTGCCCTCAAACTGGCATTCCCGGAGTCGGGAAAGGCTTTAGCCGGCCAGGTAATAGGATCAGCGGAACGGAGAAAAAATGATGGAGTTTAAAAAGATACATTTTGTGGGTATCGGCGGCATAGGGATGAGTGCCTTAGCCGATATACTTATCGACCGTGGGATAGCGGTTAGCGGATCGGATACACGGCTGAACAATCTTACTGAAATGCTTTCCCTTAAAGGAGCGGGCATAAGTGAGGGGCATTCCGCGTCGAATTTTCCCGAAGACGCGGATATTGCCGTAAGGTCCGCGTGCATAAGGGACGATAATCCCGAGATCGTAGAGGCCGGAAAGAGAGGAATAAAGATCATTTCGAGAAGTGAATTGCTGAAGCGTGTAATTGAAAGCGCTGGTACATCCATAGGGGTTACCGGCACTCACGGGAAAACAACTTCAAGCGGGATAATTTCGTATATAACGGACCATTCCGGGGCGGAACCTACGATACTTGTAGGAGGTGAAATGGCCAGGTTCGGTAAGAATTCACGGTCTGGGCGCGGAGATATACTTGTAGCGGAGGTAGACGAAAGCGATGGATATTTCAGGAATATTTCAGTGACACACGCTTTAATAACAAACATCGAAAGAGAGCATATGGAGAACTACGGCACAATGGAACGGCTTCTGGACTCTTACCGAGACTTCATCCAAAAGGTGTCTTCCAAAGGTGTTCTGGTATTTAACGGAGAGGATGAGCTGCTTTCAAAACTTGTCGCGAAGAGCTCGGCAAAAACAATAAGTTTCGGTGTTTCTGGAGATTTTAACGCTGTTTGCCGGATAAAAGAGCACATGAAAAGGATAGAGTTTGACATGTCCCTTGACGGTAAACTTCTCGGGACGGTAAAGAGCCCTCTTGTAGGCTTGCATAATGTAAGCAATATCCTTGGAGCAGCCGCTTTATGCGCGGGGATGGGGATGGACAGTGAGACCATTCTGCACGCGATAAAGCTTTTCAAAGGGGTTAAAAGAAGGTTTGATATGGTGGGCCGGGTCGGGAATATCAGGATAATAGAGGATTATGCCCATCATCCTACCGAGTTAAGGTCTGTTTTGAGAGCCGCTAAAGATCTTTCATCCGGAAGAGTTCTGGCCGTGTTCCAACCGCATCGTTACTCGCGCACTTTCGACCTTGAGTCTGATTTTGCCGGGTGTTTTAAGGATTCCGACGTTTTTTTTCTTACAGATATATATTCCGCTGATGAGATCCCAATTGAAGGGGCGGGAATTGAGAGGCTTTTTAAGGCGATAGATAAAAGCGGGTTCGAGGACGCCCGAATAGTAAAAAAGGAGAATGTGCCGTCAATAATTTCAGATATTGTGAGGGAGAACGATACCATCCTGATATTGGGTGCCGGTGATATAAGAGAAGTATCGGAAATTCTAACCGAAGCAATAAGAAATAAAATGAATGCACATTGGGAGAAGGTTCCTGAATGAGCGTCATAGACGAGTTGAAAAGGATAGTGGGTGCATATGGAGGCATGCTTTTTGAAGAATGCCTGCTGAGGAAATACAGTACGATCGGGATCGGAGGCATGGCAGGGGCTGTCTATCAGCCATTGTCTGAAGTGGGATTAGAACAAGCTCTGGAGCGCTTGAAAAACATAGAAGCAAGATATTTTCTCACGGGTAACGGGTCTAATGTGCTTTTCCCCGATCGGGGATTTGACGGTGCCGTGATAAGGCTGAATTCAAGTTTATTCAGTACGGAAAGAGCGGGTAGAACGGTTACTGTATCCTCGGGGCTCAGGCTTTCAGCGCTGCTGAACGAATGTATGGTTATGGGGCTTTCGGGACTGGAATGCCTGTCCGGGATACCCGCCACGGTAGGAGGGGCCATAAAGAATAATGCCTCAGCCAGGGGAGGAGGGATAGCCGGGCCGCTTAGAAGGATACTGGTCCTTACAAGTGATGGAAAGCGGATGTGGTTTGAATCAAGCGAATTGAGAGAGGAATACAGGGCTCTTTCATGGCCGGGCAAAGGCATAATACTAAGAGCCGTCTTCGATCTTTCCGAAAGTTCTTCCGGCGAGGTCAGAAAAAATATAAAAAAGGTTTTTCTTGAAAAACTGAAAAAACAGCCCTGTGAGAAAAGATCGCTTGGCTGTGTTTTCAAAAACCCAGTATTGGGGAATAGGCTTGCATGGGAATTGATCGATGAGGCCGGTATGAGAGGCAGTCGGGAAGGCGGAGCGGCAGTCTCCGAAAAACATGCTAATTTCATTGTTAATGAAGGCGGCGCGACAAGCGGTGATGTGATAAGACTTATGAACAATATAAGATCCGCGGTCAACAGAAAGTTCAATCTCGAACTTGAAGAGGAAATAGAGATACTGTCCTTACCGGGAAGGTGAAAGTGAGAATAATAAAATGTCTGGAATAGATATACTGAAACGATTTAGAGTAGGTGTGCTCGCGGGCGGGCCTTCTTCAGAAAGGGAAATAAGCCTCAAAAGCGCCGGCGCGGTCTTTAACGCTCTTACGGGTCTTGGAATAGATACTGTGCTCATGAGAATTGACGATGAGAAGAGTGATCTTTTGACCGAGATCCGCCTTAAGGGTGCGAACTTGATTTTCATAGCTCTGCACGGAAGATTCGGAGAAGACGGTACTGTGCAGGAACTTTTATCCGGAGAAGGTATCCCGTATACAGGATCCGGACCGGAGGCGTCGAGAACGGCTCTTGACAAACTCGCTACCAAACGGAAATTAGCCGCCGTCGGTATTTCTGTTCCGGCATCGACAAGCGTTTTCCCGGGAGAGGATATAGTTTCCCGGGTCAGAGAAATAAGAGTGCCATGTGTCGTGAAACCCAGATACGAAGGGTCGAGCATAGGTCTTTCGGTGGTAACCGATCCGGAAAGACTTGCCGGAGCAGTCGAAACGGCGTTCAAGTACGGAGAAGAAGTAATAGTGGAAAATTTTATCCCGGGCAGGGAATTAACGGTCGGGGTTCTCGATGAGAGAGCCTTGCCTGTAATCGAGATACTTGCGGCGGAAGGTGTGTACGATTACACGTCGAAGTATATATCTTCAGGAACAAAGTACAATGTCCCCGCGGAGATCGGAAAAGAGAATTATGTGAAAGCCCAGGCTCTGGGTCTTGCGGCGCATAATGCCCTTGGGTGCAAAAGCTTTTCCAGAACGGATCTGAGAATGACTTCGGGCGGTGAGTTTTATGTTCTGGAGGTAAACACGATCCCCGGGCTTACCGAAAAAAGTCTTCTTCCGATGGCGGCCGCTTCAGAGGGAGTTGATTTCAGAGAATTATGTGTTAATATGTTGCAAAGCGCTTTAAAGTACGATGATGTAAAGGTCCGGAATCGTGGGGAAAAGAAATGAAAAAAGGCACGGTAAACATCTGGGGGTATAAATTGTCACGAAAAAATAAGACTGTCAGGAAGAAGACAAAAAAAAACGGGGCAATAATATCGAATATGAGGTATATTCTTCCTTATGCAGGGGTGGTGATCTTATCGGCGGGTATTCTTATTCTGGCCGCTTTTGCTTTCCGGCAGTATTTTCTGACAGGCGATACTTTTAAGGTAAAACACATAACTGTAGATAAACCCTCTGGGGTCATATTCAAGAATGTCGGAGAGTCTTTAGAGCGCAAGTATACAGGACGCAACATATTCTCTGTCGTGCCGTCTCAGGTGGTTGTCTTACTTAGAGAGGAATATCCTTATCTAAAGACGATACGGGTAAGGCGGGTCTTTCCTGACACTATAGAGGTCGATCTTGTATCCAGGGAAAATTTCGCTTGTCTTGATACCTCCGGAGGAGTTGTCCTGGACCGGAGCGGGATGATACTTTCGGTCGGGGAATTCCCCGAGGGGCTGGTCCGGATAAAAGGTTTCAGTTTTTTCCTTTCGCGTCCACAGCCCGGGGTACAGCTCAAAGATAAAGGGGTGGAGGAAGCACTTGGCATCATAGATAGTATACTCAAAAAGACAAGCATACGCCGCCCAGATCTTCAGCTTGTTGATATTTCAGATAAGAATAACGTGTGGGTAACGGCGAGGGATGTTCCCATAAACTTAGGCCGAGATGATTTTGAGAGGAAAATAGATACCCTCAAGGAGATCTTCTCCGATTCCGCAATAGACCTCGGAGGGATAAGGTATATAGATCTCAGGTTCAGGGACCCGGTTTACTCCTATAAAAGAAAATAGTTCTTAACTGTGTCCGGATTTTTCCCGGAAATGTCCTAAAAATGAAAAAAAATTTTGCCGTGATAGACTTGGGAGGGGAAGAAACCTTTGCTGTTGCCGCAAGCTGGGCGAAGAACGGAGGCTATATACTGGGAGGATTCTACAAGACCCGTGATAATGGAGTGCCCGGAGATAATGAGCACGGGGTATATCCTCTCACTGAACGTGTAAGAGCTGTTCTTTCAGCCCTATCAAAGAAAACAGGAAAGTCTTTTCATGAAGTTTACGCGGGAATAAGTTCTTTTTCTGTAAAAGTTGAGCCTTCTTCAGCTTCCGTTCTTATTTCCAGGCATGGCAGGGAAGTTACTTCAAGGGACATGAAAAGATGTGTGGAGATCGGCTCTGTTTCCAAGGTGCCTCTGGACAGAGAAGTGCTGCATAAAGTGGTAATGGGGTTTTCTATTGACGGGGAGAGACTGATACGCGATCCGGAAGGGCTTGACGCTGTAAAGCTGGGAGTAGAGGTAAATATAGTCACTGTTAGCGCGACACATATCAGGAATTTTTCTAAAGGGATAGCCCAGGCGGGATATCTTCCGTCCGGGTTCGTTCTTTCGGCTCTGGCCTGTTCGGGAAGAATACTAAATGAAGAAGATAAAATTGACCGGACAGTTTTTATTTCCGCGCTCAAGGAAAGAACAGAAGTTCTTTTTTTGAGCGCCGGAAAACTTGAAAATTGCCGCATTATGGATACGGAAATTCTGGAAAGGGGAAAGTTTGACGCGGGCCAAAATCCTGGATATGAAAAATTTTTCAAAGAGCTCTCATCCATGCGGGGATGGGAAAAAATGAGAAGGATCGTGGTCTCCGGAATGAAAGCGCCTCCTGAGGAATTTTTGCGTGAAACAGAAAAGTTTTCGGGATTACCGGTACGTGTAGGGTTTCCCTCGGCCCGTCCCTTTGAGGACCTTCCCGAAGACGGCGCATCGTATGCCTCCGTTCTGGGAATTCTTGATCATATCCGCGGAGAAAGACGAGGTACATGTTCTGAAACAAATCTGTTCAAAAAAATTTTTAACAAGGTAACCTGCGTGCTTGATGAGTATTTTTAAGACGGCTATCCTTATTTGACACCCTTATGGATTTATGTTAACTTAAGCCCGGATAGGGAGTTGATGACATAATACCAGATAAAGGCGGTATTTTTATGAAAGGCGGCATAGGAATAATAGGTTGCGGAAATATGGGAGGAGCCATAGCAAGGGGTATAGCATCCCATGGGTCCATTTCATTGGAAGAAGTGTATTTGTATGATTTGGATGCCAGCAAGGCGGAAAAACTTGCCTATGAAACAGGATGCCGGCATGGGGATATTCTTCAGATGGCGAGAGGGTCCCAAATACTTGTTTTAGCGGTAAAACCGGCCGACTTTAAAGCGCTTGCCAAAGAGATATCGTCGGATATTATCGATCAGACCGTTGTTTCTGTGATGGCGGCGGTACGAACAAAGGATATTGTTTCAATCCTGGGAAAAGATATTGCCGTTGTAAGAGCTATGCCGAACCTGGCCGCTTCCGTAAGACGGTCGGTTACCTGTCTTTATTTCAATGAAAAAGCGGCCGGGAACGGAACCGGCCTGAAGGTGCGCGAAATTTTTTCAGGTATCGGCGAGGTATTGGATGTCAAGGAAAGCGAAATGGATATAGTAACGGCCATATCTGGAAGCGGACCGGCATATTTATTCTCTCTGGCGGAGGCGATGGTTAAATCGGCTCGCGATGAGGGGCTCAGCGAGGACACAGCCGTTAAAATAGTTTCGGGGACCCTGTCAGGGGCCTCGATATTGCTTGAAAAGTCGGATCGTTCCGCCGGGGAGCTTATAAAAATGGTGGCTTCTAAAGGCGGGACCACGGAAGCGGCTCTTTCTGTATTCGCTTCCGGGGGGTTCGAAAATATCGTTAAAAAAGCTGTTCTTGCGGCAAAAAAGCGATCCGCGGAAATGTCAGGAGGTGAAAAGGGATGTTCGTGTTAGCGGAACTCATAAGAAGCATGGCCCTTCTGGTGTCACTTGTTTTTAACATACTGTATTTTGTGCTTGTCATACGGATACTGCTGTCATGGGTCAACCCCGATCCGTACAATGAAATAGTCCAGATGATATACAGGGTCTCGGATCCCGTTCTTGCGCCGTTCCGACGTCTTCCTTTGCAGATGGGGGGGGTGGACCTTTCGCCCATAGTCGCTTTTATCGTTCTAAGCGTGCTGAGGAATTTTATTGTTAACGTACTTTATCAGCTGGCAAGAAGTATAGGGTAGGCCGTATAGCGTAAAACGTTACTTGCCGCAGGCCATGGAAACAAGTTAAGATGAAGATAGAAGTCAAGGTCTTTCCGGGTTCGAAAAGGGAACTCGTCGAGGAGAAAGACGGTAAGGTGAAAATATATGTACATTCGCCTCCCGATAAAGGTAAAGCGAATGCCAGGGTCGTAGAGCTTGTCGCTGAAAAATATGGCGTCCGAAAAAGTCAGGTAAAAATAGTACGCGGCGTTTTATCACGCAACAAAATACTGGAGGTTGAAATTGACAGATAAGAAACTCGCAGGAAAGATAGGAATAATAGGGGGTAGCGCCTTTTATTCTCTCGAAGGTTTGGACGTAAAGGATAGCCGCAAAGTGAAAACCCCTTTTGGAGAACCTTCGGATGAGATGGTTTTTGGGGAGATCGAGGGGAAAGAAATACTTTTTATGCCCCGGCATATGCGGAACCACAGTCTTCTTCCAACCGAAATAAATTTTAAGGCGAACATCTATGCATTCAAGGCGATGGGAGCGGACAGCATTATTTCGGTGTCCGCTGTGGGCAGTTTGAAAGAGGAAATAAAGCCGATGGATATAGTACTTGTCGACCAGTTCATAGACCGCACCAATCAGGGAAGGTCCACCACTTTCTTCGGGAACGGTATAGTGGCTCATGTGGCTTTTTCCGACCCCGTATGCGCCCGGCTGAAAGATCTTATATTTAAGTCCAACTTGAACGCAGGCGTTCAGATACATAACGGGGGAACTTACATAAATATGGAAGGGCCGGCTTTTTCAACAAAAGCGGAATCTTTGCTTTACCGGCAGTGGGGCACGGATGTTATAGGGATGACAAATATACAGGAAGCGCGGCTTTCCAGAGAAGCCGGTATTTGCTATGCTACAATTGCTCTGGTCACCGATTATGACTGCTGGCGCGATGCCGAAGGAGTGGAAAGCGTTTCTACCGAAATGATCCTGAAAAATCTTCAAAGAAACGCTGAGACGGCTAAAAATATTGTCTTGAACACCGTGCATAATATGCCCTCGGACGGTGTATGCCGTGAGTGTAAAGAGGCGCTCAGGAATTCTATAGTTACACGTAAAGAAGCTGTTCCTCCGGAGACACTGGAACGGCTCGGGCCGATAATAGAGGGTTTTATTTAGATTATGATAAAGGAATAAAAATGACAAAGAAAGAGAATGGAAAGAACTACAAGGATACATTGAACCTGCCTAAAACCGATTTTTCAATGAAGGCGGATCTTCCCCGCAGGGAACCGGAAAGGCTTTCGATATGGGATAAGCAGAACATATACGGCGCGGTAATATCCGCCCGTAAAGGTTCGCGGGAAAAATTCATTCTCCACGACGGGCCCCCTTATGCTAACGGGCACATACATGTGGGACATGTCCTTAATAAGATACTCAAGGATATCTGCGTTAAGTACCATTCCATGAAAGGATGTTACGCCCCTTTTGTTCCCGGATGGGACTGTCACGGTCTTCCGGTGGAACATCAGCTTCTTAAGGAACTTGAGATATCAAAGCACGATATTGATAAAGTAGAGTTCCGCAAAAAAGCATATGATTACGCCCTTAAGTTCGTAAAGATACAGTCCGACGAATTCAGGCGTCTGGGTATATTCGCTGACTGGAGCAACCCTTACCTCACTCTTACCGAAGAGTATGAGGCGGCCATACTTTACGCCCTTGCAGATCTTTACGAGAAGGGTTATATTTACAGGGACATAAAACCTGTCAACTGGTGCCCGGCATGCGAGACGGCTCTTGCCGAAGCCGAAGTAGAGTACGATGATAAGGTCTCTCATTCTATTTTCATAAAATTCGCTTCGAATAAAAAGACCGACAACAAAAAAACTTTTTTCCTGGTGTGGACCACTACTCCATGGACCCTTCCGGCCAATGTGGCGGTAGCTCTTCACCCCGATTTTTTGTATTCCTTTCTTTTGGTAGGCGAAGAGGTTTGGATAGCGGCTTCCGACCTTACCGGGCGCGTTATGGAAAAAGCGGGAATAAATGAGTATGTGAAGCTAAGGGAAAATACCGGCGCCGAAATAGTAAAAGAAATAGAGTCCTGTACGCATCCTTTCATAGACAGAAGTTCGGTACTTGTTCTCGCTGACTATGTTACAAAAGAAGAGGGTACCGGATGTGTCCATACGGCTCCCGGACATGGGCAAGACGATCATCTAACGGGAAAAAAATATTCTCTCTCCACGATAATGCCGGTTGACGATAAGGGGAGGTTCACCGAGGAGGCCGGTGAATTCGCGGGTGAAAAGGTTTTAAAGGCCGACCCCGCTGTTATAGAAAGATTGTCGATTTCGGGAACCCTTGTAAAGGCGGAGCAGATAACTCATTCGTATCCTCATTGCTGGAGATGTAAGAAACCGGTGATATTCAGAGCCACAAAACAGTGGTTCTTGAGGGTAGATCATATGTCACTGCGCGAGAAAATCTCAGATATCATAGACAAAGAAGTAAAGTGGGTCCCTTCTTCGGGCAAAGAGCGCATAAGTTCAATGATAAAAAACCGGCCGGATTGGTGCCTTTCAAGACAGAGATACTGGGGAGTACCCATACCAGCGTTCAGATGCGGCAAATGCGGAAATTCTTTCACGGATGCCGGCATCATAAGGAATGTTGCTTCTCTGACCGAAAAGAAAGGGTCCAATGTCTGGTTTGAAAAAGAGGCGTCAGAACTTATTTCCGAGGGAAAAAGTTGTCCTCATTGCGCAGGAAAAGACCTTGAAAAGGAGAACGATATTCTTGATGTCTGGTTCGATTCGGGGGTGAGCCACAGAGCGGTACTCGAAGCCAGAAAAGAACTTTCCTCTCCGGCGGACATGTATCTGGAGGGCTCCGATCAGCATAGAGGGTGGTTCCAGGCAGCTCTTATAACATCCGCGGCTCTTTCCGGAAAGGCGCCTTACAGGTCCGTCCTGACCCATGGTTTTGCGGTCGATGGTGAAGGCAAAAAAATGTCAAAATCGGGGGGTAATGTGGTAAAACCCGAGGATGTCATGAAAAAATACGGAGCCGATATTCTGAGGCTATGGGTAGCGTCAAGCGATTACGAGACGGACATAAAGATATCACCTGAAATAATGGAAAGGCTTGCCGATGGATACCGTAAGATACGCAATACCTTCCGGTTCCTTTTAAGCAACCTTTATGATTTTGATAAGGAAAAGAACGGTGTTTCGTATGAAGATATGACAGAGGCGGACAAGTGGATGCTTTCAAGGATGACCTGTCTTCAGGAAGAGGTGACAGAGGCGTATGAAAGCAGCGAATTTCACAAGGTTTACCGCAAGGTATATGATTTCTGTGTTTATGAGGTAAGCGCGCTGTACATGGATTTCATGAAAGATCCTCTTTACATCCTTCCTCCCAATTCCTCAAGGAGAAGGTCTCATCAAACGGTCATATTCCACCTTGTAAATATTATTGCCCGCATTATGGCTCCTGTTCTGTGTTTTACCACAGACGAAGTGTGGGGACACTTTAGATGCCCCGGTAAAAAGGAAAGTATACATCTGGAGCTCTGGCCCGAAACTGACGCCGAACGGAGATGTTCCTGGCGCGATATAGAACTCGAAAAAAAATGGGAAAAGTTCCTTGTTCTTCGCGAGGGAATAATGAAATTACTGGAAGAAGAAAGGGCGCGGGGTACCATAGGCAGCACGCTTGACGCTGCGGTGATAATGTCGGCAAGGACGGAAAAAGAACGAGATTTCCTGAAGAATAACTCCGTACTTTTAACTGCCATACTTAAAGTTTCAAGTATTGAAATTAAGCCTGGGGACCCGGCAGGGGAGGTATTGCCGAATTTTCCAGCCAATGTCAGGATAGAAAAAGCCCAAGGCGTGAAATGTCCGAGATGCTGGAACTATACCCTTACCGTAGGCCAGAACAGCCTTTTCCCGGAGATCTGCTCAAGGTGCGCCGACGCTGTCATTGAACGGAGCGCGGTATGATATTTTTCAGGAGATTCGCAAAGTCCGTTAAAGAAGCAGGAATTTCTTTTTCGGGAGCGTTCACAATGGCCGTTGCCTCAGGATCATTGTACGCTATAGACAGGGTATCCAAGAATATTGTAACAGCCAAAATGGCAGAGAGGGAAAGTTTTCCGGTTTTGGAAGGTTTTTTCCATATGACCCTCGTTCACAATACAGGAGGGGCTTTTGGCATATTGAAGAGCCATCCTTATGTTTTTACGGCGGCGGCTCTTATTTTTATATTTTTCGCGGCCGGGTACGTTTCATTGAAGTGGCGCTCCATGCTTTTCAGGGAAAAAACGGCGATATGTTTACTTATTGGGGGTACCGCAGGGAATTTAGTCGACAGAATAAGATTCGGGTATGTGATAGACTTTATCGATCTGCGGGTGTGGCCGGTCTTCAACGCGGCTGACAGCTTTATCTCCATTGGCGCGGGCATACTGATATTTTCACTGTTTTTTTGTTCAATAAAAAAGGAAACGTGATGCACCGAATAATTTTTTCCATGGGGCCAATTACCGTGTATACATACGGTTTTTTTGTGGCTTTGGGCGTGGCGGTCTCTGTAATAATGGCGGTTAATCAGGCCGGAAAAGAGGGTGTTAAGGCCTCAGACATGCTCGATATACTGACGGCGATCATAATAGGCGCGCTTCTGGGAGGAAGGGCGCTTTTTGTTGTTCTTAACCTGGGATCGTACCTGTCCCGTCCCGCCGCCATTTTCGATCTGAGTGAAGGTGGTATGGCCTTTCAGGGAGCGCTTATTCTTGGGCTGCTTTTTGGAGCGGGACTTTCGGCAAAAAGAGGTATATCCTTCTGGAAGATAAGCGATATACTGGCGCCTTATCTCGCGCTGGCCCATTCAATGGGAAGGATAGGATGTTTCTTTAACGGATGTTGTTACGGGTTACCGACAAATTGCTATATGTCGGTGACCTTTCCAGGCGAGTCCATACAGAGAATACCCGTACAGCTTTATTCCAGCGCCGGTCTCCTGGGTATTTTTGTCATACTATTGCGGCTCAGGAGAAAAAAGACATTTGACGGGTATCTTTTCGCGGCATATCTTATGGCATACGGTATTTTCAGGATTTTCATGGATAATTTCAGAGGAGACGAGCTTGTACGGGTGTATGGTTTCACCCTCGCACAGGTAATAAGCGCCGGCATTTTTATAGCCGGTGTGGTCATTTATGCTTTTAGGAAAGGGCAAAAATTGTCAGGTAAAAAGACCTGACTCGGGGGATCGTCCTGATGGAAGAACATCTTGAATTCACTATTGATAATGATGACGCTGGGAAGAGAATAGACAAATGTATAGCGATGAAACTTGGTTCGGGATATTCCCGCTCACAGGTAAAGGAACTTATAGAAACCGGGAATATTACTGTTGACGGGCTTTTGGTTAAACCACGGCATCTTGTAACCGAAGGATGTGTTATAAAGGTACAGATCCCGGAGAAAAGCGTTCAGTATCTCGCGCCCGAAAATTTACCCTTGGATATACTGTACGAAGACGAGCAGCTTATAGTTATTAACAAGCCCGCGGGAATGGTGGTACATCCGGGATCCGGACGGGAGAAAGGCACTCTTATTTCCGCGCTTCTTTACTATCTCGGGGAACTTCCCGAATCCATTGAAAGTTCGCGCCGTCCGGGAGTGGTCCACAGACTGGATAAGGATACGTCCGGAGTAATGGTCGTGGCCAAAAGTGAAAAAGCGCTGAGGGTCTTGAGCGACGAGTTCCGCGAAAGAACGGTAAAAAAGACATATGTGGCCGTTTTAAGCGGTAATGTGGAAATGGATAACGGCGTCGTTGACGCTCCTCTCGCTCGTCAGAAGCTGGACCGAAAAAAAATGGGCGTGGAATATTCCGAGGGGAGGCCGTCCAGGACCGTGTACCATGTCTTAGAAAGATTCGGTGATTTTACTCTTGTAAGGCTGGATCTTCTAACTGGTAGAACGCATCAGATAAGGGTACACATGAAACATATCGGCAATCCGGTGGCCGGGGATAAAGAGTATGGAGGGAAGGGAGAAATAGATCGCCAGGCGCTCCATGCGGAAACTTTAGGGCTTATTCATCCCGAAACAAAGGAGAGAATGGAATTTTCCGCGCCTATGCCCGAAGATATGGCGGATTTCATAAGAAAATTAAAAAAGGATAAGCGCGATGCGGGGTCACGCGCGTAACGGAGATAGAATGGATTGGGATATAAAGGGAAGAGGAAAAGCGCTTAAGGGGGAGACGGTCGTTCCGCCGGATAAAAGCATATCGCACAGGGCGGTAATGTTCGGGGCTATATGCCGGGGCAAGCTGAGGATAAAGAATTTTCTTTTCGCGGAAGACTGTATGCGCACATTTCAGGCTTTCAGGGAATTGGGATGCGATATCGAAAGAGAGGGTGACGATGTTCTTGTCTCGGGAAAGGGGCTTAAAGGTTTAAAGGCTCCGGACAAAGAGCTTTATCTGGGGAATTCCGGAACTACAATGCGGATAATTTCCGGCATCATAGCCGGTGCGGGAATATCCGCCGTGCTTACCGGAGACGCGTCCCTGTCCGCAAGGCCCATGGCAAGAATAACCATTCCTCTCGGGGAGATGGGTTTTTCCATATCCACGATGAACGGAGACCTGCCTCCTGTAAAGATCGAAAAGGGGCATGGCCCGATCAGGCCCATAGACTACAGGACCCCTGTGGCAAGCGCGCAGGTGAAGTCCTGTGTTCTTGCCGCGGGGCTTTACGCGCCGGGAGTGACCTCGGTGACAGAACCTTTCCAGTCCAGAGATCATACCGAAAGGATGTTGAGGTATTTTTCCGCCGGGATAGAGAGATGCGGCCTTACCACCAGGGTAACCGGCCGCAAAGAATTGGCAGGCCGGGATGTCGATGTGCCCGGAGACATATCCAGCGCCGCCTTTTTTATCGTAGCTTCTTCCGTTATTGAAGGATCGCAGGTTATTTTGAGGAATGTCGGGCTTAACCCCACAAGGACGGGTATTATCAAAGTAATGACAAGGATGGGAGCGGATATAGAAGTCTTGGATAAAAGGGAAGGCGTGGAGCCCAAGGGCGATATAAGGATCAGATCTTCAGAGCTCAAGGGTACTGTAATAAGTCAGGAAGAGATACCCCTTCTCATAGACGAAGTTCCGGCACTTATTGTCGCGGCGCTTAAAGCCCGGGGAGAGACACTTATTGAGGGTATATCCGAGCTTAAGGTCAAAGAAAGCGACAGGGTAAAATGCATGTCGGAAAATCTTAAACGAATGGGATATGAAATATCGGAAAGCCGAGGGGCTTTGATAGTTCCAGGCGCGGGACAAACCTTGCTGAGCGCCGAACTTGATAGTTACGGAGACCATCGCATAGCCATGAGCATGGCGGTTGCGGCGCTTCTGGCTGAAGGGGAAAGCCGCGTTAAGAACACTTCATGCGTAGACACATCGTACCCCGGTTTCATGTCCCATCTCAACGCTTTGAGAGGGGAATAGGAACCCTCTCCCCGTAGCACGCCCGCGCGAAGAGTTCCCCTCGATCCTTCCCCTTGGATCGAGAGGAACCCCTCGCGCGTATAACGGTCTGGCGAGATAAAGTAGCTTGTCCCCTTTTGTCAAAAATTGGATTGACAAAAGGCGTTGTAATCTGATAATATCCCTTAAGTTTAATTATTTCCCCAAAAAACGGCGGTTTGCATATGATAAGACAATATGTGGCGAAGATGGTGGACAATGTTCTTGGGATGTTCTCAAGCGATATGGGCATCGATCTTGGAACAGCATCAACTTTGGTTTATCTCAAGCACGAAGGTATAGTGCTTTGTGAGCCATCGGTTGTGGCCATAGAATCCGGCACATCGAATGTTCTCGCGGTAGGCGAGGAAGCCAAAAGGATGCTCGGCAGGACTCCGGGAAATATAGTCGCGATACGCCCCATGAGAGACGGAGTTATAGCAGATTTTGAGATCACCGAAAGCATGCTGAGATATTTCATCAAGAAAGTCCATAATTCGCGCAGACTTGTAAGGCCGCGAGTTGTCATAGCGGTCCCTTCGGGCATAACAGAGGTCGAGAAAAGGGCGGTAAAGGATTCCGCGATGCATGCGGGAGCCAGGGAGGTCTACATGATCGAAGAGCCTGTCGCGGCGGCTATAGGTGTGGGCCTTCCCATACAGGAGCCATCCGGGAACATGGTTATAGATATAGGCGGAGGGACTACTGAGATGGCAGTAATCTCCCTGGCCGGAGTGGTTTTTTCAAAGTCTATCAGAATAGGCGGCGATGAGATGGATGACGCCATAATAAATTATATGAAACGCACTTACAATCTTATGATCGGCGAAAGAACAGCCGAAGAGATAAAAATACGTACAGGCTCCGCTTATCCCATGGAAGAGGAAGTTACCATGGAGGTTAGAGGAAGGGATCTTGTCGCGGGGCTTCCCAAAATGACATCGATCAATAGCGAAGAAATACGCGAGGCTCTTGCAGAGCCCATTGCCCAGATAGTGGAAGCAGTAAGAATAACCCTGGAGAGAACTCCTCCGGAACTTTCGGCTGATCTTATGGAAAAGGGCATAATACTTGCCGGCGGCGGATCACTGTTAAGAGGGTTGGACAAACTTATATCGGAAGAGACCGGGCTTCCGGTGCATTTAGCCGATGATCCCCTGACAGCCGTAGCGCTGGGAACGGGGAAAGTACTGAGCGAACTAAAATACCTCAAAAGACTTACGGTAGGGACCAGCCTTCACAAATGATCTTTAGTTAATCGATGTGTCTAAACTTTTCGCTCGAAAAAGCAGTATTGCAGTTTTGGCCGTACCCGTTGGGGTAGCGGTACTTTTTCTTATCTTTCCGTCCTTTTTTCATTTCACGAAAGATCTTTCAATAAAGATAATTACCTCACCGATCGTTATTTTCAGTTCCGCGGGAAAATACTTAAGGTCCAGGCAGGGACTCGACGAAGAGAACTCCCGGTTAAAGGCCATAGTGGCGGAACTTTCTTTGGAAATAGAGAGAGGCAAGGATCTTTCCGAGGAGAATATCCGGCTTAAAGAACTTTTATCATTCAAGAAGAAAATAAAATATGAAACTGTTTCCGCCGAGGTCATTTCCCGGGATCCGAATAATTGGATAGGGTCGTTCACCATAGACAAAGGCGCCGCCGACGGTCTTAAAAGGGGCGCCGCTGTATGTTCCGCCAAGGGATTAGTGGGAAAAGCGGACGATGTATTCAAGAATACAAGTTCGGTAATGCTTATCACTCACCCGGGGTTTAGGGCCGGAGGAATGCTTAGGGAAAGCCGTTTGCATGGAGTTATAGAAGGCGATGGAAAGGGGTACGCGAGGATGATCTACCTTCCTCTGGATTCAGACATAAAGCCTGGGGAAATAGTTATAACATCCGGATATGGTCGGGAATTCCCCAAAGGGTTGGTGGTCGGGAAAATAGTGTCTGTGGAAAAGAGCAACACAGGGCTTTTTAAGACCGCCTTGATATTACCCGAGGCCGATGCCTATGACCAGGAGGAAGTGCTATGTTTAAAATGAACAGGGCCGCTTCATTGTATGTTCTCCTTATAGGTTCACTTGTGATACAGTTATTCGCGCTTAAGTATTTCAGGGCATTCCCGGACCTTGCTCTTATGACGGCGGTTTTTGCCGGTATTTTTTTCGATCCTTTCGAGGCGGCGGCTCTGGGTCTTGCGGCGGGATTTTTCAGGAGTTGTTTCGCATCCGGAAGCACAGGGCTTGATATGGTAATCTTTTCGGCGGCGGCATATATTTCGTCGCTGTTCTCTCTGATGTTCTACAGAAGGAATCCGTTATTTCATGTGATAGCCGTTCTGGCGGCGTCGCTTTTTGTGCTGTTCACTCAGGCTGTTTATTTCGGCGCTGTGTACGACGCGGAAATATCCTTTATTGATGTTCTTTCGAGGAACAAGGGCCAGATCTTTTTGACCGCCGCGGCTTCTCCTATAATATTTCCTTTATGGTCCGTGCTGTTAAAAACAGAGGAATAGAATGAAAAGATCAAGTGTGCTGTCATTCATCTTTCTGGGTTTTCTATTCATGACCGCGGCAGGACTTGTATTTACGCAGATAGCGATGCATGAAAGATATAAAGCTATGTCGGAAGACAACAGGCTGAAAATAATTCCACTCATAGCGCCCAGGGGAACTATATCCGATAGGAACGGCAACGATATGGTCAAGGACGAGCTTTCGTTCAATGTTTCGGTGAAGCCCATAAGAGGAAAAAATGAGGAGGGGCTTATAAGGGAGCTTTCTGAGCTCTTGGTGATCAGGGAAGACATTCTGGACAAGGAATTTTCGGAGGCCAAAAAGCGCCCTTTCTCTTATCATGTAGTGGCTCGGGATATCGGCATAGATAAGGCCATACGGATAGCCGAAATGGGAATAGATCATCCGGGGCTTCGGCTTGATGTTACTTCAAAACGCCGTTATCCGCAAGGGAAGTCCGCCTCTGTTTTTTTGGGATATGTGGGTTTCATTAACAGGGAAGAGTTTCAGAGCCTTAAGCCTTATGGGTTCAGGATGGACGATCTTGTGGGAAGGGCCGGTCTGGAAAGGCAGTACGACGACTATTTGAGAGGTAAACATGGAGGGAAGCAAGTTGAAGTAGACAACAGGGGCAGGGAAGTTCGGGTGCTGGGTCTCAGGGAACCTGTCCCCGGAAAATCTTTACGGTTGACCATAGATCTGAGTTTACAGCGGTTTTGCGATGACCTTCTTGATGGCAGGGACGGGGCCATAGTAGTGATGTCTTCTAATACTGGAGAGATCATGGCTCTTTCAAGTTCTCCGGCATATGACCCGAACGCGTTCATGGATCCCGAGCGAAGAGGAGAAGTGATGAGGGTACTTAATGATAAGAAACACCCTCTTCTAAATAGAGCAATAACAGGGGCTTATCCCGCGGGATCGGTATTCAAGCTCGTTGTGGCCGTAGCCGCTCTTGAGACGGGGGCGATATCTGCCCTTACCCATTATAATTGTCCGGGCAAGATAGTTTTGGGATCAAGGACCTTTAACTGCTGGCACAGGGGGGGACATGGTGACATTGAGATCACAGAAGCCATAAAGGGTTCATGCAATGTGTTTTTTGGAAAAGCAGGCCTTGCTCTCGGGCCGGACAAAATAGCTTTCTACGCCTCAGAGATGGGAATGGGAGATCTTTCGGGGATAGATCTCCCATTCGAAGCGGCCGGACTGGTTCCCTCGGAAAGCTGGAAAAAAAAGGCCATGAAAGACGCCTGGTACAAAGGAGATACACTGAACTATTCCGTGGGTCAAGGGTATCTGCTGAGTACTCCCATCCAGATCGCCCGCATGACATCGGTCATAGCTAACGGAGGGAATCTTGTGAGACCATATATTGTGGAAGATATAGACGGCATTTCCGTAGCCGTCAGAGAAATAGTCCCGCTTAATTTTTCGGAAAAAAACTTAAACATTGTTCGCGAAGGTATGAGGCTGGCCGTTAACGACAGAAGGGGCACTGCCATGAGAGCCAGGCAAAAGGAGATCGTGGTGGCGGGAAAGACTGGAACAGCCCAGACTTCACGTGAAGGCGATCACGGGTGGTTTGCCGGGTTCGCGCCTTTCGAAAAGCCTGAACTTACGGTCGTGGTTTTTGACGAATATGGAGGGAAGGGAGGCGCGTTTCCCGCGGAGACAGCCGGAAAGATCTTTCTTAAGGCCAAAGAATTGGGGATCATTTAGGATGGAAAAAAGAGGAAGAATAGATAAGATACTTCTATCGGCGGCGGTTGTCGTTTCGGTTTTGGGGATCCTTTTCGTTCATAGCGCCACATGGGGACAGGCGCCGTCTTACGGCATTATAAGCGGTATGGCATTAAGACAATTTTTGTGGGTTTTGGTAGGGTTCATATTTCTGGTCATTGCTGCGAACATAGATTACCGCGTTATACTTAACTATTCTTATCCCGCGTATCTTCTGAATTTAGCGGCGCTTGTTTTCCTTCTGGTTTTCGGCGGGACAAGGTATGGCGCCAGGAGATGGCTAAGCCTGGGGCCTGTCAGCATACAGCCTTCCGAATTCCTTAAGATCACGGTGACACTTGCCCTGGCCTATTTTTTAGGGGAAAGAATAGAAAAAAGGGGTTCTTTCGGTAATTTTATAGGATGTGTGGCCATAGTGGCTCCGGGGGCATTCCTTATTTTCCTTCAGCCGGATCTCGGAACAGCTCTGGTACTCGCGCCGATACTTTTTGCCTGTCTTTACATTTCCGGGGAGAAAGTAAGATATCTGATCGGGACCGCTCTTGCGGCTTTGGGGTTCATGCCTATATTCTGGCATCTTCTTAAGGATTATCAGAAGACACGTCTGCTTGTTTTCCTGAACCCGGACCTCGACCCTTTGGGGGCGGGGTATACGATAATACAGTCAAAGATAGCGATAGGCTCAGGCGGTTTGGCGGGGAAAGGATGGCTTAACGGCACCCAGAATTATTTAAGGTTTTTGCCGGAAAGGCATACCGATTTTATTTTTTCGGTAATTGGGGAGGAATTGGGCCTCATCGGAGCGCTGCTAGTTCTTTCGGTGTTTTCCGTTATGATATGGCGGGGGATCAGGATAATGTCTAATACAAAAGATGTCACCGCAAAGGCCATAGCGGCCGGGGTGGTAACGCTTATAGCTTTCCAGGTATTCGTTAACGTTTCCATGACAATGGGCTTCATGCCGGTCGTGGGCTTACCTCTCCCCGCGATAAGTTACGGCGGGTCTAATACGGTAGCGACGCTTACAGGTATAGGGCTTTTACTGGGAGTCAGCAGAAAGGCGGAATTGTGAAAGATATTAACGAGATACTGCAAAATGTCCAGAAACCCGCGAGGTATACGGGCGGAGAGTTAAACAGCGTCAGAAAATCGTTCAATGATGATACGGTCAAGCTTGTCCTTGCCTATCCCGATATGTATGAAATAGGGATGAGTTATCTGGGTCTGAAAATAATTTATCATCTGCTGAACGAAAAAGATAAAGTCCTTTGCGAAAGGGTGTTCATGCCAGGAAGTGATATGACGGAAGAGCTGATAAAACGGAAAAGAAAACTTTTCAGCCTGGAGTCCAGGAAAGACATATGCGATTTTGATATTGTGGGGTTTTCTCTCTCGTATGAGCTTACCTATACCAATGTGCTTAGCATGCTGGATCTCGGAGGTATTGCCGTAAGATCTGTGGAACGGAAAGAGGAGGAACCTCTTGTTATAGCTGGCGGTGTGTGTTCCTACAACCCCGAACCCATGAGCGCTTTTATAGACGCGTTCCTGATAGGCGACGCGGAAGATCTTTTTCCGGAATTTATAGAGAAATACCGTGTTTTTAAAGGGGAAGGGTTATTCAGAAAAGAGATCTTGAGAAAGCTTGCCCGTTTGAAGGGAGTTTACGTGCCGCGCTTTTACGGCGTTCAGGAAAAGGATCAGAAGGCGCTTATACCATTTCCTCTGTATCCGGATATTCCGGCTGTTGTGGAGAGCGCGAAGGTAATAGACCTCGATAACGCGTTCTACCCCGTGAAACAGATCGTTCCCTACATAAGAATTATCCATGACAGAATAGCCGTAGAAGTCATGAGAGGATGCCCCAATAGATGCAGGTTCTGTCAGGCGGGCGCGGTGAACCGTCCCGTAAGGATAAGAAGCGAAAAAAAAATAAGACAGATTTGTGTTGAAAGTTACCGGCATACCGGCATGGAGGATATAGCGCTTCTTTCTCTTTCCAGTGTGAATTATCCGCATCTCGCCCGCGTGGCGAAAGGGATAAACGATGATCTTAAGGGTAAAGGAGTGGGGCTCTCCATACCGTCGTTAAGGGTCGATGAAGCCTTTTATGAGCTTCCCGAGATAATGTCGGTAATTCGTAAGGCCGGCCTTACATTCGCTCCGGAATCAGCCGATGAAAATGTTATAAGGTCCATAGCCAAGGATATAGACCGGGACGTGCTTCTCAGGTCCGTCAAGATAGCTTTTGAAAAAGGGTGGCGGTCGGTCAAACTTTATTTTATGATCGGGTTCCCAACGCGTTCCGAGAATGAGGCCGACAAAATTTTGGAACTCGCGAGAACAGTTTCTTTATTAAAGGGTCCGAAACCAAAAAATGCCGCGGAAGTAAGGGTAAGCGTCAATCCTTTTATACCGAAAGCGCATACCGCTTTTCAATGGCGCGGAATGGAAGACCGCCGTGAACTTGAACGAAAGCGCGAAACTTTGCTTTCCCGTTCCGGGAAGAAAATAAAGATAAGTTTTCATAATATTGACCAGTCTTTACTTGAAGGGGTTCTTGCCAGAGGAGATAGAGGGATTTCGGAAGTCATATACACCGCGTGGACAAACGGGGCTAAAATGGACGGATGGCTGGAGTTTTTTGATTTTCGCCTATGGGAAGAAGCGTTCAAAGTTAACAATATGGATATCGGGGAACTCGCATCGAGATCTTTTGATCTTGAGGACAAGCTTCCATGGGGCCACATTGACAGCGGTATGTCCATAGATACCCTGAAAAAGGAATTTACCGAAAGTTTCAGGTAATGAGGCCGAGGCGGGTCTCTATGCCCCTACCAGGGCCCCTATATCCTGTCTCATCCGTTATTCTGAGAGAGCGACAGCGACCGAAGATTTCCGAGTACCGACGATACAAGGATCGTAACATCTCAGTCATCTGCAGTAGAATCCTACGCCGTCGTAACATCTCAGTCATCTGCAGTAAATTCCTACACCGTCGTCACGAGGAGCCCCCGAAGGGGGCGACGAAGTGATCTCATAATATGAAAATATTTCGAAGAGAGATTGCTTCACCCGCCTTCGGCGGGTTCGCAACGACGGTCGGAGGGAGATTGATTCGGCCCTATGCCAAGTCTGCCGAAATCCTGAGCCATAGCATTTATCACGATACGAAGGGCTTCACCCGCCTTCGGCGGGTTCGCAACGACGGGCGTGGGGACGCTACATTTCTGAGGAGAACTGAAATGTTACCAAGGATCTGGCATTCCCTGCGAGGGACGCTCGATTTCTTTTTTCGTGGGTCACCTATTCACCTGTTCGATGTTGTTTAGTCCATCGTCGATAGTCCATAGTTTGGGAACTTGACTCAGGGTTTTGGAAATCAGACTTGTCTCCCACACTTTTCTATGGACGATGGACTTTGGGCCTTGGATTTTGACAATAGGGGACCATTGCTCCCGAGGCCTTGCTCGGGATAAACCGCTCGGTCGTTCAACGCCCTCTCCGGGAACACCCGTCCCTTGTATCGGTAAAGCTCTTTAAATAACTGTAGTTGGCGAAAGAATGCTATTCGTAATTCCCTTGAGATAGTGTTGCCGGTTTTTTGACTTTCGGGGGTTTATAATGTAATATTACATTATTTCGGAATGGGGCATAGGGGCGCGGAGCATTTTCTTTTTTTGAGTCATGTGGAAGCTGGGATGTGCTTGAATTGATATAAACGATCGAGGAGAAAAAATGAGAGATGATCTTAAGGCGATATTGTCTGATATGCTGGAAAAGAACGCGTCGGACTTGCACATAAGCGCGGAGACAGCTTTGCATTACAGGATAGACGGAGGCCTCGTCGAGGTTGACAGCAAGGTGTTGTCCGGGGAAGAGACAAAAGAGCTGACATATGGACTGATGACGGACGAGCAGATAAAGAAATTCGAAGATAAAAAGGAGATCGATTTTTCTTTTGAGATCAAGGAATTCGGAAGGTACAGGGTCAATGTTTTCTTTCAGAGAGGGAAAGTGGGCTGCGCTATACGGCTGATACCTTTTGAGATAATGTCGCTGGAAGAATGCGGCCTTCCGGTGGAAATTACCAGAAAACTATGCATGGCCCAAAGGGGACTGGTCCTTGTGACAGGGGCCACGGGCAGCGGAAAATCCACCACTCTTGCCGCCATGATAGATGAGATAAACCGAACAAGAAACTGCCATATAGTTACCGTGGAAGACCCCATAGAGTTTGTCCATAAAAACAAAAAAGCCATAATAGACCAGAGGCAGGTTATTGAGGATACCGTTTCTTTTTCTAACGCGCTCAGGCATGTTCTAAGACAGGACCCGGATGTGGTTCTTATTGGAGAAATGCGGGATCTTGATTCCATTGAGCAGGCCACAATAATAGCCGATACCGGGCATCTTGTCCTTGCCACTCTTCACACTTCAGACTGTATGCAGACGATCAACCGCATGGTGGACGTGTTCCCGTCGCATCAGCAGAAACAGATAAGGGCGCAGCTTTCTTTCGCTCTTGTTGGAATAATCTCCCAGCAGCTCATTCCCCGTGAGGGGGGGACAGGAAGGGTGCTTGCTTCGGAGATAATGATAGCTACTCCGGCAGTAAGAAGTACCATACGTGACGGCAAGGAACATCAGATATATTCAATAATACAGACTTCTCAGAAATTTGGGATGAGAACAATGAACCAGTCTTTGTCCGAACTTGTCAGTGACGGAATTATCGCGCGGGAAGAAGCGATAGCGAGATCAAATGATGTGGAAGAACTGCTTAAAATGATGGTTTGACCGTACGGCCGGCAGCTGCAAATAAAGAGGAGAAAAAGTGAGAGCGCATTCCGGAGAAAAACATAAAAAACTCGGAGAAATATTGAAGGCCTCAGGTCTTATTTCGGAACCCCAGCTTCAGGAGGCACTGGAAGCTCAGAAAGGAGAAGGGGGGATGATAGGGGAAGTGCTTGTAAGACTGGGATTTGTAGGCGAGATAGATATAGTACAGGCGCTTACCGCTCAATATGGATTCCCGTACATGCCTGTTGAGAATTATGAGCTGAACCATGAAATGACCAAAACGATACCGGAGAATATGGCCAGACAATATGGAGTAGTACCCATAGACGTCATGGGAGATATCCTTACGATCGCCATGTCAAATCCGTTAAACGATAAAGCCATAGAGGAATTGGAAAAGCTTACCCAGAAGAAGGTGCAGGTTTTTATTACAACGGTCAGCGGCATTGCCGGGGCCATCAAAAAATTATACAAGAAACAGTGATCCCGGAAAGAATATGGCTTTATCAATAAATGAAAAGATCTGCGCTTTGCTTGTTAAGAAGGGGCTGGTTTCAATTAACGATCTGGACGAGGCCCGCAGGATATCGCTTGAAAAGAACCGGAGTTTGAGTGATGTCCTGGTCGAGATAAACGCGGTGTCGAAACAAAGTCTGATGTCGGCACTCAGCGAGGGGCTTGGCCTTCCTTTCATAAAACTTTCATGTTTTCAAATATCCCCTGAAATATTGAGTTCGATCCCAGAAAAGATAGCGATGATGTACAGAACCGTTCCCATATCTCGCGTGGGAAGGTCTCTTACGGTTGCAATGGCGGATCCTTTGAACATCCTGGCGCTGGACGATCTTAAAATAATGACGAATCTCGATGTAAGCACTGTTTTGGCGGCGGAAGAGGATATTTCGGAGGCTATAGACAAATATTATAGGAAGTCGGCGGATGAAGAGATAAGCAATATAGTTGAAGAGATCGAAGACGCCCATATCGAGGCCATTGCGGATGAGGACGATAATTTTTCATCTGCCGATCTTTTGAGAATAACGGAAGAAGCGCCGGTGGTAAAGCTCACCAACATGATACTTTCCCGCGGGATAAAAGACCGGGCGGGGGATATTCTCATAGAGCCAATGGAGGATCGCACGCGCGTGAGGTATAGAGTGGACGGGGTTCTGGTCGAGAGTTACAGCCCTCCCCGGAAATTTCACCAGGCTCTTGTTTCGCGCATAAAAGTGCTTTCAGACCTGGACATAGCGGAAAGGCGCCTTCCCCAGGACGGGCGGTTCCAGATAAAAATAGAGGGCAGGAAAGTGGATTTCAGGGTATCTGTCGTGCCTTCCAGTTTCGGGGAGAAGGTGGCTCTCAGGGTGTTGGATAAACAACAGGCGCAGACGGATCTTGATATGTTGGGACTAAAAAAGAAAAGTATAGAGACCCTTCGCGAAGTCAGTTCTAAACCTCACGGAATGGTCCTTGTATGCGGGCCCACGGGATGCGGGAAAACCACTACGCTTTATTCGATACTGCGTTATGTTGACGCGCCGGGGAAGAATCTTGTTACGGTAGAAGATCCCGTGGAATATGAATTTTGGGGAGTTAACCAGGTAAGCATAAACGAGGACATAGGCCTTACTTTCTCGGCTTGCCTGAGATCTATTCTGAGACAGGATCCCGATGTGATAATGGTTGGAGAGATACGCGACCATGAAACCCTGGATATTGCTATTAAATCGGCTCTTACCGGACATCTTGTTCTAAGTACACTTCATACCAATACCGCCGCGGGAGCCGTGATCCGTATGGTGAACATGGGGGTGGAACATTTTCTGATAACGTCTTCTGTGGAACTTATCGCCGCTCAACGGCTTATACGGAGATTATGCAATGATTGTAAAAAACCGTTCGTTCCGACGGAAGAAGTCGCCTTGAAATACGGTATTTTGGACGAAAAAGGCGCTCCCGCCCGTATTTTTTCTCCGGTTGGATGCAAAAGATGCCTTAATTCCGGGTATAAGGGCAGGATAGCAATTATGGAATGTCTGGTCCTTACACCCAAAGTTAAAGACATGATCTTTTCAGGCGCTCAGGAGTTTGAGATAGAAAAAGCGGCAAGAGAGGAAGGAATGAGCACGCTCAGAGAGAACGGGATGGAAAATGTTCTTGAAGGGGTAACCTCCCTTGAAGAAGTACTAAGGGTTACGGTAGAAACACGTTCAATTGGGAAGTGACGTATGGCAGGCTCGATAATAGACAGGGTGATCGATTCTCTTAAGGCGAGAGGCCTCGCGGACGGGAAAAAACTGGACGAACTCGCTGAAAGGATCTCAAGAAAAGGGGAAACTTTGAGTGTAAGGACCCTTTCAGAAAGCGGGGTAGTTCCGGAACATGATATACTGAAAGTGCTATCATCGGAATTGGGAATTCCTCCTATAGATGTTTCCCGCGTCGCTTTAGATGAAAAGGTGCTGAAAATAGTCCCGGAAAAATTGGTTCGCCGGCATTCTGTACTTCCGGTGGCGCGCATAGGGAATAACATTACCCTGGTTACCTTTGACCCCACAGATGTTCTTGCCATGGACGATATAAAGACCGTTACCGGATGCGATATCGACCTGCTTCTCGCGACAAAGAGGGATATTGAGAACGCGATAAGGACTTTTTACGATACCGAGGACAGGGATCTTTCCGGCATAATGGACGAGGACGACCCGGAAGCGGACCTTGAGATCATTTTGCGGGGGGGAGTGGCCAACACTTCCGAGATGGCCAAAGAAAGCGCTACCGCGCCCATAGTTAAAATGGTGTCTGTGATAATAAACGAGGCAATAAAAAAGAGGGCAAGTGACATACACATAGAGCCGCAGGAAAAGAATCTGCGTATACGCTACCGAGTAGACGGTGAACTTCAGGAAGCCTTTACCCTGCCAAAAAAGAATCAGAACGCGGTACTTACCCGTCTTAAAATAATGTCTAATCTTGATATCACGGAAAACAGGATCCCCCAGGACGGCCGGTTCAGGGTCAGAGTGGATTCTAAGGACATAGATTTCAGGGTTTCATCTTTGCCTCTTGTGTACGGAAATAAGATGGTTTTAAGGGCGCTTGACCGAAGCAATCTTTCTGTGGGACTGGATTCTCTGGGGTTTCTGCCTGGCCCTTTGCAGGATTTTAAAACGGCTCTTGCCAAACCTTTCGGCATAATACTGGTCACAGGCCCCACGGGAAGCGGAAAGTCCACGACGCTTTACTCGGTCCTTAACGAAATGAACGTTCCTGAAAGGAACATAGTTACCGTGGAAGATCCTGTGGAGTATCAGGTTGCCGGAATAACGCAGATCGCGGCGCGTCCGGATATAGGGCTTGATTTCGCGAGCGGGCTGAGGGCCATACTAAGGCAGTCTCCCGACACGATAATGGTGGGAGAAATAAGGGATTTCGAGACCGCCGATATAGCGATAAAGGCGTCGCTTACCGGGCAGATGGTTTTAAGCACTTTGCATACGAATGATTCGGTCGGAGCCATAACGCGGCTTATCAATATGGGTGTAGAACCGTTCCTTGTTTCTACCAGTCTCGTTATGGCCTGCGCGCAGAGATTGCTTAAAAGGATATGCCCGAATTGCAAGGAAGAGTATGAACTTTCTCCGGTTATTCTGAAAAAGTTATGTGAGGAATATCCCGAGGCGGCAGATACAAAAAAATTCTATACGGGCAAAGGCTGTGCCCAGTGCGGAGGCACAGGATACCGCGGGCGTCTTGGAACGCTTGAGACATTACTTATCGACGATAAGATAAAAGATATGATAGTCCGACAGTGCTCAGAGCTTGAGATACGAGAGTATCTTAAGGAAAAAGGCGTAAAGACTTTGAGAGACAATGCCATGATGAAGTTCTTAACAGGATGGACAACTCTCGAGGAAGTGTATAGAGTGACGTAAGAAGATCAAATCGCGAATGGACGATGGCTGGAAGCTTTTTGAGATTTTTTCGCTGGTTTTAACCGCCCCTTCGGGGACGCAAAAGTTGTCTCTATTCCGGAAAATAAAAAGGACGAGCGAACTTTTGCTCGGTTAAAAAGGCTTCAAAAATCCCAAAAAGCTCCCAGCGGCAGCGAGCGCGATTTGATCTTTGAGGGTGGGTGAGATATGGCGAAATTTAATTATGTTTCGAAGGACAGGTCGGGGAAAAGCTTAAAGGGGCAGGTTGATGCTGTCGACAGGGCCAAGGCTCTTGAGATACTCAGAAGCAGGGACCTTCTGATACTGAAACTTGAGGAAGCAAAGCCCGGCTCGTTCTCCTCACTGAAACTGTTCAGCAGAAAAAAAGTGTCCCTTGACGAACTTGTCATATTTACAAGACAGCTGGCTACGCTTACAGGCGCCGGAATAACCATTGTTACCTCTCTTGACACTTTGTCGGAACAGGCGCAGAGCCCCGCGTTCAAGGCCGCTATAATCGATGCTCGCGACAGTGTGAACACAGGTTCGAGCTTATCCGAAGCCATGGAAAAACATCGCGGGATATTTTCTGACTTTTTTATAAACATGGTCAGAGCGGGAGAGTCCGGGGGGATGCTTGACGAGGTCCTTGAACGCGTCGCCGCGTATCTTGAAAAGACCAGCAATCTGCAGAGAAAGATCAAATCCGCCATGATGTATCCCGCCGCCGTAATGATAATGGCCTTTGGCATACTGGTGCTTCTCCTTCTCAAGGTTATCCCTGTTTTTAAGGATATATTTTCCAGTTTCGGGGCGGGTCTGCCAGGCCCCACGCAGTTCCTTATTGACCTTAGCGACGGCATGCGCAAGTATTTTTTTCCATTAGTTGTTCTTGGCGCTTTGATATTCTGGGCGTTCAAATGGTATGCTTCCACCAAAATGGGAATGTTAAAGCTGGACGGTTTAAAGCTGAAGCTCCCGGTATTCGGAGTATTGCAGAGAAAAGTTGCTATAAGCAAGTTCTCACGAACACTAAGCACGCTTGTAAGGAGCGGTGTTCCCATATTGCAGGCGCTTGAAATTGTCTCTAAAACAGCGGGTAACACGGTTGTGGAGAGAACTATCGATAAAGTCAGGGATAATGTGAGGGAAGGGGAGAGCATATCGGACCCCATGGAGCGAAGCGGGATATTTCCCCCTCTCGTTACTCGGATGATATCGGTGGGAGAGAAGACCGGAGAGCTTGAAAAAATGCTTACGAAGATAGCGGACTTTTTTGACGATCAGGTGGACGTGATGGTAGATTCTCTAACAAGCCTCTTGGAACCTCTCATCATAGCCTTTCTCGGTATTGTCATAGGCGGTATAGTTATCTGCATGTTCCTCCCCATATTCCAGATGTCCGAACTCCTGACCTTTTAGCAATATTCCCGACCCCCGAGAGTTTTCCGGCGAGGACTTTTGTTGCCAGTCCCGCGGAGAGTTCTCTTCGATCCTTCCCCTTGGAATTTCTTAACGGCTTTCGCATGGCGTTTTTTGACCTTGCGGAACTCACCCTCCTCCGCCCAAATATTTTTTTGGGCTCCGGAGGGTTCAAACAGCCGCAAGTGTTGTAATTGTCAAAAAACGCCACACGAAATCCTAAAATTCCAAACGGGGCCCCTTGGATCAAAGAGAACTCTCCGCGTTAACGGCGACACCCCACAAGAGAGATCGAGCGTCTTAGCTACAAGGGTCTGGTGTTCCCGGAGAGGGCGTTGGACGACCGAGCGGGCAAGGTCCACGAGGGCACGGGCCCTCGTGGGAGCGAGGTCGTCCGTCGAGCGAAGATCTTCTCGCTGGGAAGATCGAGCGTCCCTCGTAGGGAACGCCGGAGCCTTGTAGCGGAGTGCTTCGAAAGACTGTCGCGCCGTTTCAAAATTATTTTAGTCTAAAAGTTGCCTTTCTGAAAATGGGCAGGTATACTCAAAATGGAAGAAAGGGAGAGGAATTATCTCCAATTTGGTTCTTCTAAAGGGGGTGATCGAGATGAAGATACTTAATAAAAAGGGCGGGTTTACGTTGGTTGAAATTATGATAGTTGTCGCAATAATAGGCCTTTTGGCAGCAATAGCTCTACCCAACTTTCATAAAGCCCGCGCGAACGCAATGAGGGGAGCGTGTATAGCCAATCTGAGACAGATAGACGGAGCGACCACTTTGTATGCTATAGATAATTCAGCAGATCCGGCAGATCTTGCGGCTCTTGTTCCTGACTACATACAAAGGACCCCGGAATGTCCGGCAGGAGGCGCGTACACGGTTGGAACGGTTTTTGCTACTCCGGATACCCCAACAGCCCCGACATGCGATTTCGGTGACGGACATACTCTTTAGTCCAATCGAATAGCATGATGCGAATTAAAGAAAGAGAGCGAGAGATCGCTCTCTTTCTTTTTAATCTACCCCGCGCCTTGACAACACCTACTCTATATGATACCCTTTGGGTAATTTAAAGTGTTTCATAGCATAACTTTCAGCGTGGTTGTGTCTCTCCAGAGGTAGACCCATAATATGGCAAAACGATTATCCGGGAAAGATAACAGGGCCGTTGGCATAGATATAGGCAGTTATTCCGTGAAAGCGGCTGTTATGGACGGCTTCCGAGAAGAACCATTTCTGGAAGCCTACAATATCAGGAAGATATCTTCCGGCGGTGAAAAACCCGATATCGCTAAAGAGGTTAAAGTTACTTTGGAAGAGATAGACATTAAACCGAACAGTGTTAATCTTTCTGTATTCGGTCCGGAGGTAATTGTTCGTTTTATAACCCTTCCCAAAATGACCAAAGAACAGCTTGATGCCGCTTTAATTTTCGAGGCGGAAAAATATATCCCCTTTAACATTCGCGAAGTTGTTCTGGACAGTATAGTTCTGGGAGACGCTCAGGACCAGGGGCAGATGAAGGTCCTTCTCGCGGCCGTTAAAAAAGGATACATAGAGTCCCTATCGGGCATTTTCAGCGACCTTGGGATACAGGTGAATTTTGTGGATGTTACAGCCTTTGCCGGATTCAACGCTTTTATGGCGTCATCTCAAGGATCTTCGGAAAAAGTGGTAGCGCTTTTAGAAATAGGACATTCCCAGACAACTCTCCTTATCTCCATAGACGGTACGCCTTTTTTTGTAAGACAGATACATATGGGTGGCAGGGACATTGATCTTCTTGTCGCTAAAACACTTTCCGTTACAGCGGAAAAGGCCTCGGAATACAAAAAAGGCGAAGGCGATTTCGACCGGGAGATCGTGAATACTTGTGTGAGGAAAGTGCTGGACGGGATTATACGAGAGTTACAGCTATCTTTCGGATACTTTGAGGGAACATGTAACCGCCATATTCAGGGGATTTACTGCTCGGGAGGAATGACGTATACTCCCGGCGTTCTGGAGTACCTTTCCGAGAAAATAGGTTCTGATATCAAGAAATGGAATCCTTTGCGCGGCATGAAAATATCTGACAATCTTTCCCGGCAGGACTTGGATTCGGTGTCGTCTTCTTTGGCGGTAAGTGTGGGTCTCGCGATAAGGGGCGGTTAAGTGAGAGGGAAAATTTAATGATAGAGATAAACCTTCTTCCCGTAGAGCTCAGGGCAAGAAAAAGGAAAGCGGGGTCTATAGCCGCGCTTTCTTTGCCCATTGTGCCTATAGCGTCCGGTGTAGCCTTTCTGGCGATCTTTCTTTGGATAATTGTGGTTCTTCTCGCGGGGAAGAAAGATGTTTCTACCGAAAAACTTAATGCGGAGTGGGAATCCATAAGGCCCGGGAAACAGGAATACGACAGGATCACATCGGAAATATCCGAATTGTCAAATACAATAGAATTCATAAAGAAGATCTCCCGGCCGGAGATCAAGTGGTCGCAATTGCTTCGAGGTCTTGATAAGGCGGTTACGCCGGGAGTCTGGCTTTCCAGGCTTAATTTAGAATCCCAGGGGAAAGTTTTTAATTA